>JAABUP010009642.1_pt1 | contig 11757 bp, 10 predicted proteins | sample 5559201 | NCBI WGS metagenome assembly JAABUP01 (sample SAMN10711887, study PRJNA513373) | rock metagenome | isolation source: Antarctica rocks | place: Antarctica | reverse complement strand
ACGCTAGTTCTTTAGTGTCTATATAAGTGAGAGTATAAAGACAGATAGCTTCTTCACTGTCATGCCTTCTCATAAGCAGCACAATTGTCTTTGCCTTGTGAAAACCATTGCAACCTTTGACTTCACTCCTCTCACTGCTTGTGATCATTGTTCAGCTGCTCTTTCTTTCTGTATTATTATGGCAGGTCATGCAAAGTGTTCTGAGTGCACCCGTCATGGTTGTTCATGTGTGCTGATATCATTAGATTTTCTGAATCATGCTCACCTTCAGCTGAAATTCAAACTCAAGGTGGCTATGAATGAGTGTGTGGAACAGGCTGAGCGCCTTTTCAAGCTGAATGTGAAGGTTCTTCACCTTTTCAAGACTTTGAAACAGAATGAGTCTTGTGCAGTCATCAAAGTTTGCTGTGTTGCTTTTGAACTGAGCAATAATAACAATGAAACTGAGAATGAGGAAAACTCCTCTGATTCTTTTAATCTTGATTCCTTACTGAAGTCAATGAGTTCTAGCTTCTTTATTGACTTTGAGCCTCCCTCTCAAACTGTTGTAGTGTTCTTGCACAGTTGAGTAGGTTCTCTTTGAGCTCTCATGTGTTTTCTGAGGTATTGTATTCTTTTCATTTGATGAGATAGTGGGTTTTCCCACTAATCATCCGTTGTTTTAAAATGTTCTCAACTTGATACTCCTCATTGAGTTTGACAGATGTTTTGATGGTTTGAAGCGGTATGGACTGATTGCAACACTGAAGCATGAATGCATGAAATACTGAGTGTATCCGCATTTTCTTGGGTAAGTCTAGCTCATAGCTTAACCCCTTGATGTTTCTCTTGATTTTGAATGGTTTTATGCTCTTGTTGTTTAATTTCTTGCTTCTTCACTTTATATGAATATTGTTTGTTCTTAGATAAACTCTCTCTTCAATCACGAAAGATTTCATCTTTGTTGTTTGTTCTGTTTGCTGTTGAATTCTGTTCATCAGATCCTTATGCAACTTCTTGATCTTTGCAATGTCTAGTATTGCTTTCTGGCTTCGTGATCTGTGCGCTTGCAGTTCTTGCCATACCTTCAGGTTATATTTATAATTTGCTCAAAATGGTGTTTCTTTCATGGTTTCGTTTTGTGTGTTATTGTATGCAAACTGTGTTGTTGACAACAGTTGTACTCAGTTGTTCTGGTTCTTATTGACGTAGTGTCTTAAGTACGTTTCAACCGTCTGGTTCATTTGTTTGCTCTGTTCATCTGTCTGTGGGTGATATGCCGTTGACATCTTATGATTTATCCTGAGTTCTGCTGTGATTGTTTCTCAAAACTTGCTTGTAAACAGCTTGTCTCTGTTGGTGATAAATTCCTTTGATAGCCCGTGATTGTTAATCAATTCTTGCAGTATGGTGTACGTCAATACTGATGCTGTTGCAGTTTCTTTAAATGAAATGAACATGATGTACTTGATCAGTCTATCAACTATAGTCAATATACTGTTGAACTTCACTCCTCATGCCGGATTCTTTGATGTTGGTAACTTTGTTATGAAGTTCATGGTAACCGACTCTCATGACACATTCAATGTGTCTAGTTGTGTTACTTTGTCATATCTTTTATCTCTCTGAATCTTGTTCCTGTGGCATGAATTGCACCTGATGATGTATTCAGTGATTTGATCTTTAAGGTCACTGATATCATGCCTTCTTTGTACAAGGTCCTTGATTCTCTTGACTTCAAGGTGTTCACTGGCTCTGTCATTGTGACATACTTGTATTAGTTCTTCATCTGTCAAGGAAGTCTGCTTCACCTTGTATGTTGCTGTTAAGCCTTTTGTGAGGATTCCCTTGTCATCTTCACTCAGAATTTTGACGTGAATCTTTTTCACTTCCTTGTGGTCAGACTGTCTACTTAAAGCGTCTGCTTCACCGTTCTCATTACCCTTCTTGTAATGGATCTGAAATTCATAATTGGCTAAGTGTTTGGCTCAGCGAACCTGTCATTGATTCAACTGTTTTGTTGTTGCAAAGTTCCTCAAATTCTTGTGATCTGTGTAGATCTGAATAGACTTCTCAGTATCTGTGAGGTAAGGTCTTCAATCTTGCAGTGCTTTCACTATCACAAGAAGTTCTTTGTCATGAACCTCATACCTTTCCTCAGGTTCTGATAGTTTTCTCAATTGATAGGCTATGAGTCTCTGTTGCTCATTCTCAATCTGGTACAAGCATGCACCTACTGTGAAATCTGATGTGTCAGTTTCCAGTACCTTTTTGCATGTTGAATTGAGTATTCTCAGGTGTGCCGTTCTGCTAAGGCTTTCCTTTAATGCGTGAAATGCATTCTTCTGCTCTTTGTCTCAATGTCATCTTTTGTTCTTGTGTGTTAGTTGCGTGAGGGGTTCTGCAATTCTTGCATAATTAGGTACAAACTTTCAATAATAGTTTGTTAACTCTAGAAAGGCTTGTACTTTCTTGACTCGTTTTGGCGAAGGTCAGTTCCTGACTGCGTTTGTCTTCTTTGAGTTCTTCTTGATTTGCTCAGATCAAATTATGTAGTTAAGGAATTTGATTTCCTTTGCTTCAAACTTGCTTTTTGACTTCTTCACATACAAAGTCCTTTCATTGAGCTTTCTCAATACCTTGTGCACATGGCTGCGGTGCATCTCAAGGTCATCTGAATATATCAGGATGTCATCAAGGTATGTAATTGCAAAATCATCGAGGTACTCTCTCAATGTGTCATTGATTAACCTTTGAAAGGTGACAGGGGCATTCTTGAGCTCAAACAGCATAACAGTGTATTTGTAGTGTTCATATCTTGTTTGAAATGCTGTTTTTCATTCTTCGCCTTCCTTCATTTGTACTTGATAGTAGGCTTCTTTCAAGTTCAGACTTGTGAATCACTTGACTCTGCCTAACCGGTCTTGCAACTCTTTGATTAACGGTAAGGAATAACTGTCTTGTTTAGTTATCTTGTTGAGTTGTCTATAGTTGACACATAGTTGCTTTGTGCCATTCTTCTTTGATACAAACAGGATTGAGTATTCTGCTGATGACTTTGATGGTCTGATGAATCCTCTTTTGAGATTCTCATCAAGGTAAGTCCTTACTTTCTTGAGTTGGTTCTTGCTCATTGAGTACAGTGACATTCACTTTGGCTGCTTGTCATTCAATAGCGGTATTTTGTGATCTCATGACTTATGCTCTGATAAGCTCATCTTTGATTGTTTGAGGATCTCATACACATTTACCATGATGTATAACTCTTTGCTGATTCAATCAATTCTTGAGTTCTTTTCGCGTAATCAGGGCATTTCTAGTATGACGTCATACTTGATTGAATTGAGGACATCAAACGTCAACTTCTGTGAATCTTCTAGTATCATGGCTTTGATGTGAACCTGATCTGTTATTCACTTGAATTCTCCGTTAATCATATATACCTGCATAGGCTTCAGCGCTTGCTGCAGTGTTAGTTCTAGCATTCTTATCACTTGCTGCAAAATATAGTTGTTGATTGCTTCTGAGTCTACCATTGCTTGAAGGAGTCTATCTTGCTCAACTTGAACGTCAACCCATATCTTATGATTCTTGTTGTTTCTTTGAGACATTAAAAGCTTCTTGTTCTCTAGTCTCTTTGAGGAAGCTTACAGTTTTTTAACTGTACTGCGTTGCTTGCTCTTCTTCAGAGGTTCTGAAATCATTCAGGCTCTATTTCTCATATGATCAGTTGTATGTATTTCTCACTGTCTTTCTCAATATACTGTTTTGAGTGTAGGCGCAGTTTGTACTGATTATATTCTCACTGAATCTGGATCTGAAGTGCTTTCACTCTATTCAGAAACTCAGGTGGCATGTAGCCTTCTGAAAAGGTCCATCAACCATCATCTGATGTCAGGTACTCTGTGGGTAAATGGATCTTGATTTTGTGGCTCTTAGTTTTTCACACAAGTTGTTTTGATACTGAGTTAGTTGCTGTTTGTACATCTTTCATCAACTTGTTGAGTTTTAAGCATGCTCTTGCTTCTTTTGTTTCTTTTTGTTGCTTCTTAAGGTCATCAACTTTCTTCTTGAGCTCTCTCTGCTGTCTTTTTAGCAGTTGTTGATGCATCTCTCAGCGCTGATTCTCTGGGTGCTCATATCTCATTTTGAGTCTCATGTCAACTTCTCAGTTGTTGATGTCCTCTGAGTTTGCGTTCAAATTCAGGGCTATTCAGGTGCTATCACTGTAGTCTTCTTCTACCTGGGTTTCATGAGTATTGGTTTCTTTGATCTTGGCTTTCTTTAGGATAGCTAATCCCTTTGATCAACCTGTTGTGTTGTAACCATTTTGTCTCTTCTTGAGTATCTGTGGGTATCATTCGGCTCTGTCTTTGCTGCTCATATGTGTTCAGCACATGTTGTTGTAGCAGGCTGTTCAGCTTAAGGCGTCGTGCACTATGCATGTATTCATTGCTGCAACTTCTTTTCTCTCTCATTGAGGTTTCTTGCAGGTTCTTGCAAGATGTCTGAGTTTTTCACAGTTGTAACATTTGTGAGTCTCTGCTCATCAGAGTTGAGGCTTATAAGGCTTGCTCATGCATCATTCTTGCTTCACTTGTGGTTGCTGCTCACAGTGCTTCTCAATTGTGTTGAGATTCATAGAGTCATCTCTTCTGAGAGTATAATATCTTTCTCACACCTTTGATGTGTAGTGCTCTGTACACTTCATTCATCATTTTCATTGACAACTGTCAATGTTGATGAAGATATTGATCATATTCTGAAGCTCTTCAGGTTAATTCATTTTGACTATCTTGTCTTTGATAGTCTCATTGAGTCCTCAATAGTATTGCAATACTAAAGCATCATCATCTCAATCTGTTAGAGTCGCAATCCGCTGAAACTCTGCCGCATACTTGACTGTCAACTTATTTCTCTTTAGGATGTGAAGTTGTCTTTTCACTGCTTATTTCTTGTCAACTACCTTGAAGGCTCTTTGAAGCTCATTCTTGAACTTCTTGTAGTTGCTGAATATGAATTTCTTATTGTTCATTCATTTCTTTGATGTCTTGTCAAGAAACTCATGCAGTTTGAGGTCAACTCAATTGAATGCTGCATCCTTGAGGTATGATACAGTAAACAGGCCTTTGTCCATCTTGAACCTGAACTTCATCTGGTTGAATTCAATATATAACTCAAGCTTGATCAAGAAGGCTCACAGCTTCTCTCTTTCATCTGTGAATGCATTGAGTGTCAGTACCTTGAGTACATCAATCATTTGCTGAAGGTCTTGAAGGTTGACTTGACTTGTCAAAGCTGACTTCTGCGCACTGGTTGTTATTCTTATATTGTAAGAATGTTCAAAGTGTTACATCCTGATTTGAGATGCCTCAAATATAAGGGCTAAAGATTTGTGCTTGTTGATATAAGAGTCTCAGTGCGCGGTGTAGGGTAAACCAGTAGTTGATAACTTGTATTGAGTTGAACACATCTCATTTCCATAGGGGAAATGGTTCTACTATATATCATAGAATCACTGTGCTTGCTTTGCTCACTATAGAGCAATAGAGCTGATAGACCTACCAAAGGTCTATCACCTTGCTGAGCTCACCTTGAGCACATAGAGCTGCATGAGCTTATGTTCAGGTATATGCTTCTCTTGTGTATCCCCTAAAACACACTAGCTGGTTACGGTCTGGCCATAACAAGATAACACTGATGCAACATCAAGTTCATCTTTCTTTCACTTAAGGGCAAGGCTGAATGTAACCTGTTACCGCTGTCAAAAAAAAGACCATTACTCAAGTGATTGCACAAAGTCAATGATCAAATTGAATGCAAAGATACCACACTTTCTTCTTCTGAGCAGTCACTTCATCTATTGCTATGAGACATATCTGATGAAGTATTGACTAAGAGACAGCTGAAACCAGAAACACAACTGTGAACATGTCTTCTATGCCTTGAAAAAGGATGAATCTGATCTGATAATGAGCCTATCAGCTCTAGAGAAGAAACAAGTTCATATTGACTGCAAGTTGTGCAGCTGATGCTTTGACATCAATTCACAGATGTTGAGCCTGAAAGATCTGAACAAATTTGAAGAAACAGTCAAGAGGTCAGTAACCTGCACTTTCTTCTGAGCTGTGCTCAAATTGCTGACGGTACGCCTGCAAGGCATCACTACAGTGTCATCTATACCTCAGGCATATGTTGACTATGTTGATGTTTTCTCAGAGTCTGAAGCAGAATGTCTCTCTGCACACAAGAAGCACAATCATGTCATTGACAATAATGAGAAGAACCCTTCACACAGCCCTTTATACAATTTGTCAGACAAGGAACTTCAAGTTCTACAAAGCTATCTGAATGATGTTTTAGTGAAGGGTTGAATTCAGCATTCTGTTAGTCTGACAGAGGCGTCAGTGTTATTCACCTTAAAGAAAGACAGTAGCTTGTGACTGTGTGTCAATTACTGTAAGTTAAACAATATCACTGTGAAGAATCATCACTCATTGTCATTAATCAATGAAACCTTAAATTGACTAAGTGGTGTTAAGATCTTCATCAAGTTGAATCTTAAAGATGTTTATCATTGTATTTGCATATGTGTTGACAATGAGTGAAAGACGGCGTTTTGCACGCATTATGATCACTTTGAATATCTGATTATGTCATTTGAGCTAGTTAATGCGCCTGCAACCTTTCAAGCCTATATCAATTGAGCACTTGCAGAACATATGAACTTTATTTGTGTTGTGTATTTGAACAACATTCTCATATACTCACAATTGAAAGAAGAACATGAACACCATGTATGTGAAATACTTGAGCGGTTACAACACTACAAGCTGTTTGTCAACTTGAGAAAATGTGTTTTCTTTACTGACACCATAGAGTTTCTGAGATTTATAGTGTCAATCATTGAGGTGATGATGAATTCACAACAGATTGACACTATTAAAACCTGACTGACCCTCAAGACCTTTCAGGAAGTACAAGTCTTTCTAAAGTTTGTCAACTTCTATAGACACTTTATTAAAGCCTATTTGTGAATTGTGAGCCCACTTACAGATCTATTGAAAGACAGTAAGAATGAGAAGAAGACAGGGTTCTTTGAGTGATTAAAAGATGCTGCAAAGATGTTTGTCTATCTCAAAGAAGTCTTTATGACAGCGCTTATTCTTGTTCACTTTGATTCAGAGCTCAAGAACTGAATGAAGACTGATGCTTTTGAACACGCAGTGACAGGAATTTACTCTCAGTTGCAGATGTCAAGGCAGTGACACCCTGTTGCTTACTGGTTGTGAAAGCTGTTCTCAGCAGAAGAAAGTTATGAGACACATAATCTTGAGCTTTTAGTCATTATTGAGGCATTTAAGCAGTGACATCACTACCTTAAGAGAAGTACTCACTCAGTGAAAGTTCTGATGAATCACAATAATCTATGTGAGTTCATGAACATTAAAATGTTGAATGAACAACAGACACAATGAGCTGTAAGGCTTGCTGCCTTTGATTTTGTGATTAAGCACAGACTGAGCAAGACAAACCTCACAAATGTGCTGTCAAGACGCTCAGACTACATTGAGGCCATCAGTGAAAGCATTGATAGACTCTTGTCAACATTACAAAGAAAGTTAGCAGCTATGCCTGCAACTATGTCTAAGTTCTTGACGATTATCAGTCATCTTAAGACAGTTTGCCAAGCTTGTGAAGAGCAAATTGACATGAGGTTTAGAGAATCTCAACTCAGTTGACATATACTGAGAGAACTAGAAGACAGTCAATCGTCAGTCTGTCATGAACACAGCATAGTAAGGTCACTTAACCCTGCTGCTGAAACTGTTGACTGCAGACAACTTGTTTCACGTGCATTAGCCTCAGAATTGACTAGTCATGAAACAGTATATGATGACAGTAGTGAATTCTTTCTATTGTTAGTATGTTCTTTGCAAATGAATAATTTCTTTGTTTAAGCGCAAAAAGTAACAATAGCAAAGGGTAAGCAAAGTTGAAATGTCAAAGGCCTGAGATGAGTGTTCAATATGACTGAATTGCTTCAATATGAGAAAAGGTTATATATACCTTCTGAAGCATCAGTTCAAACAGAACTACTGAAGCATCATCATGATGATGAGTTAACAAGACACTTCAGTATTGAGCAGACACTAGAATTAGTGTTATGTAAATATTACTGACCAAAATTAGCCAAAGATGTCAAGAAGTATGTCTTCTCATGCAACATATGTCAGAGGGTGAAAGTGCTTAAACATTGTTCATATGACAAAATGCAGACACTACCTCATTCAAATAGTCTCTGAGAGAAGATAATCATGAACATGATTACTGGCTTGCCCTTAAGCAAGCACAGTGATAGTGTTTATGATGCAATTCTGATGATAGTAGATCGTTATATCAAAATGGCTTGATACATTTCTATCAGTAAGACACTCACTGCTATGCAACTAGCTGATATATTCTTTGAGAAAATAGTATGTTGCTACAAAGCTCTCAAAGAGATAGTGTCTGATAGAGGTTTAATCTTCACAAGCAGCTACTGATTGAAAGTATGCTATCAGATGAAGATAAAGCGTTGACTTAGCACTGCATTTTACTCACAGACAAATGAACAAACTGAACATTAAAATCAAACCTTGAAACACTATCTTCAATGCTATTGCAATGAAGAGCAAAGCAATTAAGTCAAGCTTCTTCCTCTTGCGGAATTTGCATATATAAACACAAAGCAGTCTACACTAGAGTGTAGCCTTTTCTATGCAATGACAGGGTATAATGCTTTCATTCATTATGACATTAAGAACAACATCTGAGAAGAAGAGGTGCTTGCAGCTAAGAACAGAGTCAAGCAACTACATGAAGCTTGTGAAAAGCTATTAAAGCAATGAAAAAGCGCTGTAGCATCACAAGTCAAAGCTTACAATTAAAGACACAAGCCTAAGACATACAACAAGAGCAATTTAGTTCTGTTGTCAATGAAAAACCCAAGTCAGAAACGCCTGAATAAGAAACTCTCATATAAGTTTGCTGAATCATTTCACATACAAGATATTGTTGAGAAGCAAGCGTATCACCTATATCTATCTACTCACTACTGAATCCATAATGTTTTTTATGTCTCATACCTCAAACCCTACAATTGATGTTTAAATGATGAGATAATGCAGGTGTTACCCCCTTCAAAACTAATCAATGAGAAAGAAGAATACAAGGTTGAGGAAATTCTAAAAAAGCAATGCAGAAAAGGTGAGCTGTGATATAAGGTTAAATGAATAGGCTATCCTTCAGAGTATGATCAGTGAATTCTCAAACAAGACCTTGATGATGCATCAGAGTTATGTGAAATGTATGATGTCAGGGTAAAGAAAAGGCACCAAAGATGAAACACTGCAAAGGTGAAGGTGAGAAGCTGTATTCAGCCCATATAAAGCAATTGCACTTAAAAGTACACTAAGAACTTGAAAGGGTAACTGTCAACTAAATCAAAGAAAAGCGTCAGCAAAGTGCAAACAAAGCACCTTCTACAACAAGGCTAATTTACTGTCATCTTTCTCTTTCACAAACTCAGCAGATGCAATGACAATGTGCTTTAAAGCAGAAAGATTGTTCTGAAAAATGTCAGTAAGAGCATGTATAGTGAGTGAAAAGTAACAACGTACCACAGCACAATATGAATCAAGCATGTCTTTAAAGAAGCAGGTTTGACAACATGATTTCTCAAGCTGCAAGAGCTTTATCTCTATCATTGATGTTGATTTCTTTCTGAGATCATGACAGTCTGCAACATGTAAGTGAGCCTCAACTGCTTTGATATAGCTTGCCTGCTGCTGAACCAGCTCTTTGTCTGCGTTCTCTCTTTCAGATATGATGATGACAGTGATGAATAATCTGTTGACTTGAGCATTGAACTCAGTCAGAACCTAATAGAACTGTTAGTCAAACACAGTGTTTCATCAGCATCTTACATATGCTGTTGCAGGCCTTACAGTTCTTGAAACATTGACCGCATTGAACATTCTTCACCACTTCACATTTGTGGTCAGGCAGAGCGGCAATGACTTTGCTGCATTAAAGACAGCAGAAACAGATGAGCACAATCAGAGAATCACAAAAACAAAAGGTCAACAGTGTTGTATCAACAGAGAAGAGAATAAAGCTAACAGAAGTATGTGAAGAGTTGACTTCTTCAAACAACAAAGACAATGATGCAGTGACAACAACACAAGCACATTTCACTGAAGTGACAGACACACTAGATGAAGCGGCATGTTTCTCACAGCCACAAGCATCACTGTGAGAATGACTCTGAAGCCAGTGTCAGTATCACACACAAAAGACACATATGAAACTCACAGAAGTCATAATAAAGGTCTGGCTTTTGATAGGCGTTGTAATATGACTTTCAAAGCAGAAACAACACAATGAGATAACAACAGTGAGGCAGTTGATGTTGATGTCATGTGAAAGAGAAGTTGAAAGAAAGTGAAAGAAAAAAAGAAAATATATTCTTGTGCTCTTCAACAGTGAATAGCAACAAGTGCGCTAAGCCTGAACAAGCTTAATCAAAACAAACAATGAGAATTCACTCTTGTGAGCACAACACAATGATGGCCTCATGATACCTCAGCTCTATGAAGACATCAAAGAACCTGCGCTCAAGAGAAGAGGCAATTGTCAGAGTGAATACAAACATAGTTCATGTAACTAAGCATGCTAAGCAAGAACCCATATAAGAAGAGCTTCTTTGCACATGAAGACTCTTCAGAGTTAGTCTTGACATCAACTAAGATATATGGTTTTGCTCTACCATCAAACAGCCTGTGCATTGTCATACCTCACACTGTCATAAACCTGTTCTGACACCTATCTGAGATGAATAGGTGTGAAACCTTACACATATACAGCAAAGGTGCTGTTTACCATCAAGAAAGAAATTAAAGTCACTTTGTTGTTTTTGAAGAAAACAAAAGTGACTACTAGAAAGTGACTATTAAAAGAAGTTAAGAATGAGGTTAAGAACTAGAAGAGAAGATGAAGTTATTGATTGACAATCAGCATCAGGTTGACTGAAAAAGAAGTGACAAAAAAGCAATCAGATTGGTTATTCACTTGTTATAAGGTTTTTGCTTTTTTCAGGTGTTTACATCTTTCACTATATGTCTATTAACTGTCATAGCTTTTATAGCTGCATGCATAGAATGAAGAATAAATAAATAACTAACTAAATCTTAAGGCAGATGTGTCTAGGGCAAGATTTTCATGTTGACTTCTTGTGATTTATATCTCAAACAACTCTGAGCAACATTTTTGCACACTCAGGTTTTTACTGTAAGATAGGTCTGAAAAAGTAGCTATCTGCTATACTCACAACTAGGTCTGTTGAAAAGAGGCTTCTAGTGAGAGTATGTCTTCAAATGATGAGTTCTTTCTGCATGCAAAACACTGTTCAATTGACAAAAAGAATGATTCACTTTGCAGCTCAATCTGTTTTGAAATGGCAATTTTGTGATTTGCTGAAATTTGCTCAAAAAGGTGTGTTTGAATTGATTTTGGGTTGAAAGGTAGATGTTGGTGGCTAGTTTGTGTTGACAACTAGGCTTTAATGCGTTGAAATGGTGTTTTTGTGGCGTTTTTGAGGTGTGTTGGTTGTTTTTGGTGTTTTGATGTTGCGCAGAAATCTTGTCAAGAAGGCTAGCGAAATTAAGCGAAATTAAGCGAGAAAATGCGAACTTCAAAAGTCTCAATACAACTAAACAGTCCAACAACTTTGTGAGC
>JAABUP010009638.1_pt1 | contig 11758 bp, 9 predicted proteins | sample 5559201 | NCBI WGS metagenome assembly JAABUP01 (sample SAMN10711887, study PRJNA513373) | rock metagenome | isolation source: Antarctica rocks | place: Antarctica | reverse complement strand
GAGCATACAGGATATTAGCTCTTGCAGCTGTGCCCATGTCTGCTGAACCCAAGCACAAAAGTGTTACTTGTGCAGGCACAAATCATCAGATGACTGCTTGCTGCCTCTAACACATGCAAGCACAAACCTTCACTGTACAACGCCTACGGCAGCATCAGCAACCCTTGGATGAGTTCAAGAAAACAGACCTGAGGAACGTTTGGCCAGCACCGCAGCTCATGGGCAAGGGGCTCTTCTTCTTGCTGGCCAGGCTTGCCCTTGCGATGCACAGTCAGCCTGTCAGGGTAGGGCCCCTCCCCTGTTGCCCCACCTCAGCTCCACTGTCAACAGGTCCTGCCACCACACCAACAACAAAATTAAAAACAGTGATAGCTTTTTTGGCATCATTGTGCACAGATATGTATTCACACGAATGCTGCAGTTTGGCTCTGCCAAGAGAAAAGCCGCTTTCCAATTTCAGCGTGAATCCTGTAGTGCTGTACAAACATGTATGGGGTGGTACCTGCCAGGGGATGGCCCAGCGCACTTCTGCAGGGGGCACCTCCATGAGGCTGGTGGGGGACACACCACTCTCGGCAGCCCTGTGCACCTGGGCAAAGCCTGGAGCCCTCAGCTTCATGATGCACTGGTTGGTCAGAATGACCACCTGGTCCTGCACACCCCACAGTTTGGTTGAGCGACTCATCTGCATGGTTCCCATGTGTGTCTGGCATCATTTGCTGCAGCTGAGCATACTTACAGCCGCAGCATATACTGGTGTAAAGTACACAGGGAGCAAAACACAATGATCCTGTTGCTAGTGACTACACAGCTTGCAATCTGGGGTCTGACACAAAGACAAGCTCTGGTGCCGCGCAGTGCCATGCAGCAGCAGCAGCAGCAGGATATGAGTCACAATCAGCAAGCAGTGTAGCAGGAACCTCACATCTGGGAGCAGCATGTGCTCTTCATAGGCGTCCATGTGGAAGCGGCTGCGCTTGCCCTTGCGGCGGGGCCCCATCCCACCCGCATCCTGGGTCCTCCTCAGCAGTGCTTGCCCTACCTCCTCCACTCGTGCCTGCACACACACCAGCTGCAAATTGAGGGAGAGCTTCAGGGTGGCAGAATTGACAGGTTTATGTTGCAGTGGCGCAAGCCAATAAGCAGTCAAGAATGTTTCTGTGACTTATACTTATGTGTGGGGTAGTTGGTGAGAGATAGCTTACCTCCTTTTCAGTGGCATCACTGCCCAGGAAGGTCACCTGTGACCATTGCAGATGTTGACACACATACATGTGTCTCGAGTTGGCTTTCCCATGTGAGGACAGCCAGACACAATTTTAGCTGTTGTCATGAGGTCAGTGCTGCTGTTGCTTGCACGCAAAGCTGAGGAGGCTTGTTGGGTGCATCCCAGCATGCAAACAGCTGTGCAGCTGAGATGCTACTTGTGACAGACCTGCAGGGTCTTGGAAATCTGGAAGGAAATGAGGGGGTAGTAGGTCTGGCCGCGAGCCAAGCCAGGCTGGCTGATGACTGCCAGGGACAGCAGAGGGTGGTACTCTGATGCCTCCTCTGCAATGTCAGCTGGAGACAACACCACTGGAAACCTGCACGGCAAATGTACATCAACTCTGTATGCATGACTGGCGACACACCTTTTCTTCTGGCCTTTGGCCATTGATGTGCATACCAGCTGTAATGGGCTGGATTTTCCAACACAGGTCAAGCCTGTGCGTGGGCATATGTCCTAATGGATGCATTGCTTTGCAAACACTCCTGTGCTGTCTTGTGAGAAGCACAAGAAGCAACAAATGCATCAGCTACATTCACATTAAGTGTCCAGCACACCTGGAGGCTGACAGCTGGTCATCAATCTGCAGGTTCTGCAGGCTGAGCTGCATGCGCTGGAAGGTGCCCTCAGGGCCAATGCCCATGGCCATGCTGAAGCTGAGCCCCTGGATGGTGACGGCTATTAGCTCCTCTAGCAGGTGGTCCACACAGCTGATGTCCAGGCTGCCAAAGCTGAGGGAGAGGTACAGGGCGTTGCCGCTCTTGTCGTCTGCTGATGCCAGCCCCAGCACTGCAAGCTCCCCATTTGGACCCGTCCTGCCTACAACAGCCAACCAGAAGGCTCATAAAGTTGTTTTCAACTAAGCGCTGAATCTGCAATTGAGATGGTGTTCACACCAACAAGCTAATCCAGCAGCGCATTGAGGTACAAGTAGTCCGTTTCATAAACTTGGAGCTGGTCTTTGCCACCTGACTGGGCACGAGAGAAGGAAAGTTGCTGAGCTGCATGATCAGCATAACATAAGGCATGGCACATGGGTAAGTGCATGCACAGCACACTTGCTGCCAGCAGGCGCCTGGCAACACGCGCAGCGTATCTAAAACAAAATGACCAGACTTACTTGGCACAATGCGCAGCTCCCTGTCAAGGCCACCTTGGCCCAGCCCTGGTCCCCCTCCTAGGCTCTGCAACCCTACTGTTGACATCAGCTCCTGCTCTCTATCAACAATCTGCACCAGCAAAGCCCAGACTGTCAGTACACCAGTATACAGCAGCTACGCTAAGCATGTACATTGGCTGTCCTACATGTTGAAAACAACTCCAGCAAGGTATGTGAAATGTTGACCCCTGAATTTTGCACAACACCTCATAGCAGACTATGCATTTTTTTGCATCAAGTAGTAAAGTATATTGGTGATGCAGACCTGCACGAGCACCTCTCCAGGCTGCACAGAGAGGGGCAGCCTGGCCAGAGGCCCTCCCATACCCCTGTTGTGGGTACTGGTGTCCTCCCCTGTCACTGACTTGGGGTCAGGGGGGTCCAGGGGGTACCGCTGTGGGCTCTGCTTGCCATATGCTTCCTGCACCTCCACCTGTGCCCAACACCCATGCTCTGAAGCAAGAGGCTCATGGCAATCATGCATATGCTACATCGGAATTGCTGTCACTAGCAGTCAGCTTTGGTAGAGGAGCATCTGAATTGCTACAAGGGCAGGTTTGTCTTACCTCCCTGGGGTAGGACTTCTCGGTGACTTGCCACGCAAAGCCCGCTGCTGAGTATGCTGGCAAAGGCTGGAATAGTAGATCACCTGAAGAACCACACAAGCAACAGTCAGTACCATCCTCACATATGCACGAAGCTCACTACAGCTATCCAGCAGCAATCTGTACGCATTGGCGTGCTACTGATGACAGAGCTCAACATGAAGTGGGAAATTTGCCAAATGTGGTCTGGAAAGCACCAAAACAGGGCAATGCACCAAAGACGTAGTGTCAGTTGTTGTGGCATAAATCGTACATATTGCAATGTTGCAATTGATGTGGCAGGAAGGTTGGGCGTCCGTGAAGGATGCCATGTGTCAAGCGGCTGTTGTGTGCTTATGCGTCCCTCTTCACCTGTCTTTGTGGAGGCGAGCGAACCACAAAGTTGCCGTTTTTGAATTACGCTGCAACAACAATCGAAACAAACAGTGAATACAACTCACACCTGCAGGCGTGCATATGCTTCTCGGTGCAAGTTGGACAGGCTGTCTTTCTGTTTGCAATTCACATATGAAACATGGTAGGCACTCATGCAAGCCTGGAAAGCAGAATGTGGCCGTCAGCCCCAAGTGTCTAGCTTTCAAGCTTTGCATGCATGTCAGCCCATTTGTCAGAGAGTGACACAAGTGCAAATGGCAAAAATCGAGCAATTTGACGATTGCATCTGCTGTTGCCTTGCTGTCAGTCCAAACAGATACTGAGTGTCTGCAGGCATTATGTGATGATGCTGATGGTTTGCATGTATTTGTTCCAATGGCGCCCTCTGCTGCCCCTGCCAGCTTGAACTACATTGCTAGAAGCACCTGTCATGGTGGTGAGATGCCACATATTACACTTCCTCTGTCTCCCTGCCACACAAGTCCAGAACCCAGCACGGGTGCAACAGGGGGTGTTGGCAGGTCACACAATGCACCACAATTTGGCAAGCGCAAAGGTGCTATTGACTGGTGCAACTACAGCAATGTGCTGACTTGTCAAAAATCCCGGTCTTGGCACATAGACCCTCTCTGACGCACAGCACCTCGTTGCTGCCGGGCTGCTCTGCATCTGGGACCACCACCGTCCCAGCGCTCTGTAGCATTGTGGGGGGAGCGGCTCCCACATGGTCACAGGGCTGCGCCCATTCAAATGGCATTAGAATAAAAGTGCCAATTGAGGTGGAACTCTCAAGCACGCTTGACTGAAGGGCGGCTGCCCTTCTTGCTGTCGTTGCAGTACACCAAGACAGGGTCTGCAGGGGGTCTAGGCATATTGAGGGACATGCCACAGGGGCAGATAGCCAGGAGGAGCCACCGGCTGCCAGAATGAGATGTACTGCTAAGTAATCCCGCCTGTGCACAAGTTCAAAGCATCAACTGACAATGGGACTGCGTTCAGTTTGATGTCATGCTTTTACAACCAGCTTGTTGTACTCATGACACCCTCCACAATACATTGCATTAACCCAACGGGCACTGAAACTGATGAGAGGGCATTGGACTGACTTGTTAGTGTACCAGACTGGAGTGTAGTCCATGGACCGCATGGTAGCAGGCAAATCCTGCTTGGGCAGGCCCTTGTCGGCCTGCACCTGCTGGTCATGGCGGCTGGCCCAGCGCTGCCACTACCTGCTGGCCTCGCTGTAGTACTTGCGCTGCACCTTCAGGGCTATCAGGTGAATCTGGTCTGCCCTGCATGGGCACAGAGAAGTTGGAAGCTGTGGCCACCAGCTGTTACATCTGTGTCTGACGGTGGAATCTAAGCAGGTGCAAATCAGCAAATGTCTACGTGTTGTCACAAATACGTACAAGCACAGCCAAGTGCAAGCATAGCAGGCTACACATTGCTACCAGCACTGCTATGCAATAGCAGATGGTGTCTCAACAGCAGCTTCAGCAACTTGTGGACGAGTGCAAGGGGACAGGCCTGATGAGTGTTTGGCCAGCAACACAGCTCATATGCAAGAGGCTCTTCTTCTTGCTGGCCGGGCTTGCCCTTGCGAGGCACAGCGGGCCTGTTGAGGTACAAGGCCTCCCTGTTGCCCCACCTCAGCTCCACTGTCAGCGGAAGCTGCCACAGCAGCAGCAAGAAACGTCAACACAACAACAGCTTATGGGGCATGATCTTGAACAGACCTCTGTCAGCAAAACCCTAACATCACAACATGTGCGCAGACAAATGCTCTGGACAAATCCAGTGCAATCTGGCAAGTTGACTGGTACAGTTCTCAAACCCTGCTGCCATTGCAATGCCTTAGCTCAGGCCTGCACTGCACAAGTCACGCACCTGCACCAAGCCAGTCCACCAGTCCTAGTCAGAGTCAAACGCTTGCTAGACCAGACCTTGCACCTTTGTAATCAGGCTGACGCCATATTACATGCTTGCAAAGCTGTGTGGCTATCCTATCACAGGTTGCAATGTCCATCCAGGCAATCAACGTGAACATATTGCATAGATACTTGGAAACTTGCTGCCTCTAGAGTATCCCCATGCCCTTTAGATCAAGTTGTGTCGCCGCAGCTTCAGCATCCCTGCTAACGACCAAACTTTGGTCTTGCTAGTTTTTGCAGCAGACATGTGATGATTAGTGAAGTTCAGCCCTCATGTAAATGCAAGCCCTGAGTGTGAGCAAACAGCATTAATAGTCTTTAAATCATATCAGCTAATGATGGTTTTAGCTCTGTAAACTCCCCCCTGATTGGAACAGAGGACATTGTCTATATGTTGTGATTTGCTTGAGCTGTTGACAGTTGTACTTCTGGCAAGACACCTGGTGTGCAACAAGCTGCCAAGGGTGTCTGCATTCTGGCACAATCTGATGCTGCATAGCTCACTAGAGTTGTACTGCAGTTGCACAAGGGTGTCCGGCAGAGGCCTTATTTGCCTAGCTTGCAGCCATTCTTGTCGGTGTATAGGCTTCCTGGAGCACTGTTTGTTGCAACAGTCGCAATCTCATGGCAAGCAAAGTGCAACGCTGTGGGATAGAGCTAAGTGAGCTAGGTGAGATTCTCTACTGGTCTTGGCCCTGACGGCCATCGACATGATGTGCAGCAACACCACAATACAACGCATCTGTAGCTTCCGCTGCCTTGTGCCATGTATATATTGCCTGCTCCTTAATCTCTTGCCTGCCAACTAGCTTCAAGTTAGCTTGATTGTCAATTCAGTTGCAGGTGTATAATTGCTTTCCAATACACATAGCATTTGCCCATGGGTGTCAATACAGAGCACCTGGTAAATCATAAATGATTGGAGATGAGGGCCAGCTGGTCTGTGGCTTCTGCACCGATGGCTGCAGACAGTGACCAACAAAATTGAACGTCCCTAAAAACTTCATGAAGACCATACTTCCAACTCTCTTGATGCATATACTGCACTTCTTTGCAGGATGTCCCGACGTATCTGAAGATATGCATGGGCACACGTCATGCTGTTCTATATCATAAGAGCATATGTAAATATTGCTTGCTGTAAACATTGCTTGCTGCACTACATATGCACGTACTGGAGCTACATTGTGTTTTATCAGTTGGCAACTTAGCCAACTATCATCCTGTAGTGCTGCTGTGCACATCCTTACATAAATCGTAATTAAAATCGCCAAACCCTAAGACTCAAGTCTCAATCCCCCAAATCCACAGCTAACTTTGGCCAACAACCGCAGCCTCAAAGAGTGTTGTCCCTAAAACTTGCAGGCGCCTCTCCCCGACTTCCTTTGTGGCAAAGGTGCAATCACTATCACAAAACACGCACACATTCAGACACAGGATGGTTGCCAAAACACCGTGAAGCACAACATGTTTGAGCGGACGACTTGTCCAAGAAGGTATTCTTGGCAAATTCACACAGCTGCATTGCCAATCATTGATGCAACTCTTACAGGCCATCACACACTGTTGGATGAAGAACTTGACAGGCTCAACTCCCAAATAGCTTGCAACATGTCCCGTTTCATCATGACAACATCATTGACAACAAACCACTGACTTAAGCTCATGTCCCACCTGTTCTTGCTGTTGCCATCCTGAGCGCAAGCTACATGGAAGGTGACCCACTTCTGAACTTCTTCCTTGGGACAAACATCACGCCAATTAGCTGCGCGGTGATACAGTGGGACAACTATTTCACCACAATACTGGTAACAAAAGTTTGGGAATGCTTCAAAATCTAAACGTGCTACACTGTAGGGTGGATCACCACCATCTTCTGTTTCAACAACCATGGAAATGAAAACAGCTTGATCCCAGCCATTGTGTCTCCTGGAGTACCAGTCTGTGAGGATCTCTTTTGCCCGTGATGTTGCTCGAAAGTAAATTACTCCGAGATTGATAAGTTTGGTGTAACACGTCTGCTCCTTAAGATTGCAGTCTCTGGCTGCTGCAACATCTTCGCGCAGATCGATGTGAGCCAGCGGGTGCTTTAATATGACCTGGTCGACGTCTAGGAACAGGACGTGAAAACCGAGCTCGACTGCCTCAAGCATGATCTTGACTTTCATAAAGCCCATCGCTTGATAAGCTTTGGTGTCAACCCCGTCTTGAGCGACATAGTGGTCTGCAAAAGAAATTGTATTGTCGTGATCAAGAGAATCTAAGGGGCAGCACAGAGTATGCTGGTGCATAGCTGTACAGAGCTGTTGAGCTGCGCCGTCCAAAGTCATGATGAGCGCTCGTTCCACCAGCTCGCTGTCAGTTATTCGCATGGATCTGAGGTAAAGGGGCAAAAAATAAGTTGCGGCTTCAGCATTGACCATGGTGACGATGACATAGCTGTTGTCTGAGGCTCGCTCGAGAGCCTTTGAGAATCGATGTCCCGAGACAGCGCTGTCCGAAAGACCTCTAGGGCTGGCAGCCACTCGTACTACTGCACATAAGTACGCACTGTGACTAGGACACAACTTGTCGTTGTCTGGGTGCTCAGGAGCAGATTCGCCGTGCTACGGTGCCACAGATTGCAGCCTGACCTGCGAGTTGATAAATCAACAAGATGAGACACAACAACTTCCAGCCTGCTGACATCTCGAGCACTTATCGTGAACTGGCCGTCTTGAACAGGCCTACGCACGGCGGTGGCGATGACAAATGCAGTAGCAGCCGATGCTAAAGTGAAGCCTCTACTGGGCGCAAGAGACGCGGGGGCCCCTGCTGAGTGACCTACAGTAGCAGATCCGTTGATTCACAATTGGGTGATTTTCCATTTGAGCGTTCATCTGTATCGTTTGTTTACTCATCACCTTGCATAAGCTTAGCACTACCGCCGAACCTGAGGTATTGACAACAGGGATTGCCAATGCAACAAAGGGCGCTTTTTAGTGGGTAGTGCAGTGGGGCCCATATGCAGTGGCACAACACTAGACGATATGCACACATGTCTGACGCTGAGCTAGCTGACATACGCACTCAGCCCTGTGGCTGCCACCTTATAGACGATAGGTTTAAGGAGGAAGGTCACCTCAGGACTAGTGACCCACATGTTTTACCTGATAGTGGCTCACTGCGTCAACTCTGTGCCATGGGAGCTAAGTTCAGGCCTAGTATAGACTCTGCACTTCTGGATGCTGATAGCAAGACAGACATTATATCCAGTTTAACCAGCTCAATCAAGGACTTTCCAAGGAAGAGTGCTGACAGGGCGCTAAAGACTGAATGTATGAATGAATGGCAGGCCCTTGTCATTCAGCGCATACAAGACACAGTCAATAACATACCCGATGGCCTTTGCTGCTCAACAGCGAAGCCCCTGTCGTACACTCAGAGCGATGAGATTGAGATGAGAGCCTTTCTTAAGGATAAGATGTGTACCAGCATGGACAAGGCAGCAGGCACCATCATGTTTAATTGTCAGCGTGATTATGTTGATAGGATGCAGACAGACTTGGACGCTAACGCAGTCTTTGAGATCAGTCCCCGCACACAGTCAGACATAGTACATGAGAGCAATGAGTTTGGATCTAGGTATGGTTTTGCCCCAGATATGAGGAATCAAGACATCCCTTACTACAAAGGCATTGATAAGATGCACAAGGACCCTGTTGGCACCCGCTTTATTTCTAGCTCTGCTAGTTCTCATATGAAACGTGTTTTTTTTTTTTTTTCCCCCCTCAACATCCTGTTCAATGCCCTTAGCCTTGACATTGACCAGCTGTTTGGGGAAGAACTACAAAGCATGGGCATCTCTGCAGTTTGGACAGCCCGTAGCTGGATTTTGAAGAACACTGCTGAACTAATACCTTTACTGCATGTCTGAAATGTCCAGTATGCACCGCATAGCCCAACACCTCCCCATTTGGATTCATGTGACTTTGCGCGACTATACACCAACATTGAAACGGCAGATATGCATGCTCAGATCATGGAACTAGTTGTCTGCATATTTGCACTACCTCAGCACAGTGATCATGTTGGCATCAAGGTGTGGCAAGCCAAGCCAGCTGTTTGGCTACGCCAGAATTGGATGCCAACTACTGACCAGGCCAGGTCGGGCACTGGTCATGGTGGCAAATATATGATTTTTGACATACACACCATAGATGTCTGGCTCTCATTCCTGCTTGCAAACATGTATGTCAGATTCGGTGACCAGATTCGCCGTCAGATTCAGGGAACACCCATGGGAACCAATTGTGCTTCACATTTGGCTAACTACTGCCTAACCATGTATGAACTCAGCTTCATCATGCGCCTAGCTGCATTGTACTTGGCTTTTGCCTTCCTGCGCACGGTCTCGTACCAGATAGCCTGTGCTTTTCTGCTTACTGCCCGCTACATTGATGACCTGGCCAGCATTAGTAATCCATACCTGCACCATCTGCTGTATGTAGATCAGCATTTTCAGCATGCTAGGATCATTGGCATATACCCCAGGACTCTGTTGGTCACTTCTGTTGATTCAGGTGACTCGATCAACTACATGGATGTCAGCATACAGCGCGAAGCGGGCAGCGTCACCCGACTCACCACAGTCCTGTATGACAAGAGGGAACATCTTCCACTGTCCAGGCTGTTCATCATCAAATACCCCCATGCCAGCTCCAACATCAGCTCAGCGGCCAAGTATGGCATCATCACCAGTCAGTACCACAGGCTGCGCAGAATCATCATGGATCGCAATGATTTCACCCTCCGGATGGCTGGCATCATCAGCTACATGCACACCAAAGGACATGATGTGATACACATGATGTCCAGGCTCCAGAAGCTCTGCAGAAGGTTCACAGAGCTGTATGGCACACACCCATATGACATCTACCAACAAACGGCCAACGCCCTAGATGCCATCACAGCTGCTCCTTGATCTCTGCATTTCCACTGGAGGCCGGATCTCACATACACGCATGCCATCTTGGCAGGCCGTCGCGTACCTCAACGCTCGGCACTCACTACTCACCACTCGGCACTCACCACTCACCACTCAGCACTCATCTCAGGACTACACGTACATATTTATCTTTAAACAGATTGTTGCACCCTGCCCCCTCCACCCTCCACCAAAGACCCCCTCACAACACCCAACCCCCAGGGTTGTTTTTTTTTTTTTTTTTTCCTCACTTCTTTTTTCTTCGCTGGGACCGCTTCTAACACTTGCAATTATCTTCTGTTCGCTCTTCCTTCTAATTGGCTTGTTTTAACCTTCCTGACACTCAATACATCCCCTTGATTTCGACATTTTTCCCCTTTCTGACAGCAATCATTTAGCAAACACTATCTACCACCCGCCTGGACAACGTTGACAAATGCTGCTTTCCATGACTCGCTGACAGCTCAGACCTTGAGGCGGCACTTGCTGAGGGTCATTATATTCACACGCTAATCACTGAACGCGGCTGTGCAGTTTTGCTCCTCACTGCTCACTAAGCCTGCTGCCCTGGCTGCATGGTCGTGCCAGCTGCCACTCACTGTGGCAGCTGGGTGTGTGTGTGTGGTTTCCCCTCGGTATTTACTGCTATTCATGACTTGGGTGTGGTTAGTGCTGATTGACTGATGGCATACGCGGACACAGAACGGGACATTGTTTTATTTACATGATATGTTGCTGTACCTTTTGCCTTCCTCACCCTTATTTGGTCATAATGATGGTATACATAACAGTATGGGGTCTCGAACGCTACACCTTACTACGACATGACAGGCCTTCGCCTGCATGTACCAACCTGAGGTCTGTGGATGCACACATGGCTTCAGCACCCGTGTTGTGCGCTGGTCTCGTCAACCAGCCTCAGGATTATGGCACATGTTTGTGGCGGTCCCGCTGTTCCCTTCTAAATTGCGACAGTATATAATCGTCTTTATCAAGCTGATGAATCTCAATCACCTTGTTTTCACCCATGCTGACTAACTTAACAAGCCATTGCCTTCCTGAGTGAACTTCTTCATTGCTCTGCTAAAGTCCTCTGATCTAATCGAAACCATCACATGCACAGCACATTGCTCTGTCACAGAAAGTCTGCCTTACACATGCACATGATGAGGATGCTGCACATGCTGCTTTGGCATTTGCTGCACAGTGTGCCTTGCCAGCTTCTGATGCATAAGTGAGGATCTGCTCTGAAACCATGCCGCTTTCGACCTGGGCTTTTCGGGGGATGCCCCTAGTACTTTACAACGGTTCTGTGCTAGCATATCTGCAGGCCACTTCTGTTCCCGACCTCTTACACAGACTAGCGACCAGCGACTGAGCTGCCTACAACCTCCTGACGACAAACACCTGCTACAGACAGCCTCAGCGCGCCGGTCACGAGCCTGTTTGCCT
>JAABUP010009637.1_pt1 | contig 11759 bp, 7 predicted proteins | sample 5559201 | NCBI WGS metagenome assembly JAABUP01 (sample SAMN10711887, study PRJNA513373) | rock metagenome | isolation source: Antarctica rocks | place: Antarctica | reverse complement strand
TGTTCGTTGGTGTGCGTTGATTTTCTGCATTCTGTTGAGATATGACACTTCAAAACCATCATATCCCTTCTTTACTTCGCACACCCTCACCTTCTCTCCCCAACCCCAACACCCGATCCCCAACCCTAACTCTCGCTCTTCCCTTCCCCCCACGCAAAGCACAATGCACCCCAAACCACACCCTCCCTCCACTCCTCCTCGTCTTTGCCAGCGTCACAAACGGCTCCTCATTCTTCTCCGCCGTGTCCTGGTTAACGCATACCATCTGGCACCTCCTACACGGTCCCAGCACGTCGAATTTATGCCCGCCGATGTGCATTGAGTGCCAGGTGTCTTCGGTGTAGGGGTGCTCGTGGGAGGATTCAGCGATGATGATGTTGGCGCGGAAGACAGAGGCGGGGGCGGGTTTGCCGTGGGCGGTGAGTGCGATTTGTGCGTTTAGAAGGTTGAGGCTGGAGCGGGAGATTGTGAGGATGGGGGATTCGTTGGAGAGGAGGATTGGGCGTTTTTGCGCGTCTGGGTGGGGGCTGGACAGGGCTGTTCTGCAGTCTTTCTGATGAGTGCTGGTTTGGTATGGCTGTAGGTGAGCCTTCGAATGTCTGTTGCTTAAACCAGATGTACTGGCTGGAAATCTGGCGAGGGTACAGGGGGTACCAACGATGTTGGTGAAGAAGTCAGCAATATGTTTTGAAGCGTATGTTTGCGCGACGATAGTGTCACCGCAGACCTGTGAGTACGGTGTTGAGAAGCCGTTTCCTGGATGTTGGAACAGGGTGGGATCTGCTGATAGAGGAAGGCTAATTTCAGCGGGGGTCGATGGAGGAATAGATCCATGAAAGCGCACATGCAAGAGCCCATTATCGAGGTCGATGCTGGGTCTCAATAGAGCCATCTTAGGGTACCGCTTTTGACTGAGCGCTGCACGAGTGCCTTGATGGACAAGACACCATTCCCTGTCAAAAGCCAGACCTTCGGTCTTGATATCCCAGGACACGCCCTCTGGGATCGACCAGCCGCCACAACTTTTGATGGGATAAATGGCTAATGTCTCAACGTAGAAGCCGTTGTGTGACGAGTTTGGTTCTGGACCTAGTTTCACGACATCGAGTTTGTCAACAAAGAATTCTTCAACAAAAGCAAAGAATGTTAAGACGTCTTGCAGATTGCTCATAGCACCGAAGCTAACCCTAAGGGCACCTGTTGGTTTGCCTCCTATGATGTCGTTATCATTCCCACAACGCTGGCCAGCAGTGAAATTTCGCTTCATTTCCCAAGGAGCCAGTTCTAACGAAGAAGCAATGCCTCCCGGGTTACAGAGGCCCCCACTTCTGAACTGAATGTTCTTGATGACTGCAAGCTTCTCGACCTCAGAATTGCTGATCCATTCTCCTTGGCCATCCCGCAGGTTGAACGCGATTATTGGACCTTGCGTTCCAGCATCTTCATACGCTGAAGGCTCCGTGTAGATTTTGCAAACCTTGCCGCCACTACTATGACGCAAAGCAGAGAGCCGCTCATAGAGCTGCTTCGCAAGATACAAAGTGTGAGACGAAACGAGTTCAAGAGACTGAAAGAGACGCTTATGGACACTCAAGGCACTATCAAGAGCAATAATGCTGTGGATTGGTAAAGTACCGTCCTCTAATTGCTCATGGAGACTATTCTCTTTCATCATATGCCATTGCTCCTTTACGCATGTCACCATCTCTACCGTACCTCCTCCGAAATATCTTCGACGCTGTAGTGGCTGGCAGGAGTCTTTACGCACAATAAGGGCTCCCAAATCCGGAAAGCCGAAGATCTTGTAGAAGCTAAGGACCGTATAATCAGGCGCTTGAGTGACATCGCTAAGATCAAGCGGAGATGTGGAGACAAGAGCGGCAGCATCGAGAAGAGTGTAAACCCGTTGATTTTGTGTATTGCCTAAGGATCGGACACCACCAGGCCAAGATAGCGGCAATCGCCGCCCGTTGAAGCTGGACTGAGCAGGGTATGCGAACAGACCAAGCCCAGCAGCGTCAAGGATCATATCTGGAGAATCTTCCGCTGCAAGCCATCGCTCAACCTCTGCGTCCGACTCGAAGCAATGGTGACCAGCGAAAGCGGCCTGACGAACCCCAATCAAGCTCGTATGCGAGTCCTTATGGTACCCATACCAAAACCCATTATTGTTCTCTTTGAAACCATCCATGACTAGCTTGATTCCCGCCGTAGCATTTGCCACAAAGACCAAATCGAAACGGTCTGGATCGGCCTTGAAGAAACGCAATACCTTGAGCCGTGTGTCCTCGATCCGCCGAGACGTAAGCTGAGAGGAAGCTGACGAAGAATGTGGATTGCCCAAAAGATTGGACATCATTTCTTTAGAGAATTCCTCCATAAGAGACTTTGGGTATAGGGTGGTGCCAGCGTGATCCAAGTAGGTCGTACCTGGATAGTTTCCGTTAGCCAGTAGTTCTATAATCCAGTTTAGCGAGATACCTTGAAGCATTGGGAACTCTCTCCCTCTGATGGAATCAACGTCTTCACTGTAGCTAGCCATGTCCGCAAGATTCAGAGGCTTCTTGTCCATTTCGGTCTCCAAGCTCGATCACGGCGGCCATAGCAACCAAGATCCTTCTCGAAAGGACAACAGCCTGTGAAGAACATGCATTTGAGCAAGGCTAGATTCTCGAAGCTATAGTCATTAAACTGATAATCAATCTCGGAGGTGACCGACCCTTGCGAAAGCCTGAGAGTTAATGACTATTATGCCATACGGAGAGGACGAGAATATCATAAGGACATGACAACGCTTCTACGAGTAATGCTTGAAATCTTTACAGGAAGGCAAAATCGTACCCGCTCAAGAACATCTGTTCCGACATTTTAGGTGGTTTCAATGTGGCTAATTTAATATTCGGTTCTCTAGGTGTCTTATATACAATATGTGGGCCCAATTGCCAAGTAGACAGAATCTTCCCTCGAGAGGGAGTACAGTTCGTCTCTGATCGAAAACGCCAGCACCGCCGGGGGGAGAGCCTCAACCACGCCGGCGTTTTCCCAAACTCCTGTCTAATATGCCGTAATCATAAAGGCGGTGACCTCCTTCCAATCCTCAACCATACGCTCAAACATTAAACAAAAGGGTATAAGAGATTCGCAAACATCCAGTGGCCGTCTCAGCCATGTGCTACCTGCACTCACCGAACCAAACCCATACAGCCGAGTTACCTCGCTATGCTAACAGCCCTGCGATACAGCAACAGGGAAAAAACAGACCAGGAAGCGCAGGTAATTATGGGAAATATGATTTCTGCTGAAGGTGCCAAATCATCAAGATAGGCCCATTATATCAGCAGGAAATCCCAGCCCTTCTGCTGCATCACGTCCCGCCAGTGGACGCTCTGTCTTTCTCCTGTGGGGTGTCCCTCCTCGGATTGGTACCAAACTTCCTGAAGTAGGCGAACCATCCGACCGAAGCTACCAAATTCGGCGTGTTCACCAAGGCACGAGATCCTGTCTGCGAAGACCTGGCGGAACGGGGACGTTGGAGTGCTCTGGGATCCAGCAATCAGCAATGGCCAAACAAGCGAGCGATCGAAGCCATCTAGTCCAGAGGGTATGTACTCGAGGGTGCTTGCAAAGCGTGAGATTAGTCCGAGCATGGAAGGGGCATATCTAGATGCACCAGGGACTAAGCTGCACAAGTAAATACGAGCAGCTATTCGGAATACTGCCGTCATATTTTTAGATAGCTGCTTCGGCCGAATGGCACCCGTCGATGAGTACGGATAGTCAAGGGTTCCTGGTGGTGGTTCGGTTCGGTCCAGATGTTCTCCGAGGAGCTTGATATGTTGGCAAAGTTGCATATCATCGACACGACCGGTGTTCTTGAGCGCTTCTAGACAGGCGATCTCAGATATCAAGTACATCATACGATCCTCGCACCCCATCAGCTCACACAACCCAGACGTCGATCCACTGTCGTTCTTCTCGCGGTATGTGTCTGCAAATTGAGGCGATCGTCCCAACATAGTCGCGCCCAGGATGTCAATCCAAGAGGCTAATGTCATGTTGAACGGAGGATGCATGTTGGCGCTATTGACATGCACCATTGCGTGCGGTAATTGCAATTTCCTTACTAGACTTGAGCCGGCTTGAAAATGCTGATGCCACGGGATATCCGGGAGAGAATCATCCGGACGGCCTACTGAGCACTGGAAAAATATCATGCCTAGAGTCGCTTCCAATATCTGGAGATGGTCAGTGTCGCGATTGAGCGCTTCGCAGAGCTCCGAGATCGTGGCGTAACGATGGCGCATAATATCACTGTCAATCTGCTCACTTTGTAATCCTTGGGTCGATTTGAGATGTATGGCAGCGATGCTCAGACAGCAATGGAGGTAACACTTGTTCGACTCGAGGGCGGGTAGGATCACTTCTGACCTTGCCGAGCCATGTTGATTGACCTCGAGTATTGGAAATATAAGTCTCAAAACATTATCTATGAAGTGGTCCAAAAGGGGTCTATCGCAATCGTCAACTTGGATGAGTGCTTGTTGTGAGGCCTGAGGGGCTCCGTGGGAGAAATCGAAGAAGTTGAAGTCTAGCCCCTCCTCGCCGCTAAACATATCTCCGGTACCGTATATGTCATCGTGCACCCAATCTTCCTCGGGGAAAGATGGTAAAGTAGAATGAGCCTGCGGGGGTTGGAATGTGCTGAATGTCGAAGTCGTCGAGTCCCTTCTCGTAGGGATATCGTTGACATACATTTGTCGTTCCGTCTTAATGTCGACTTCGTATGGTGTTGGTAGGTAAGGCTGGTAATGAGGGTTCGCGTCGTATGGTGGTGGGGACAACACGTGAGGCTGATATTGATCGAAATGCTCATGTACGGAAGGTTGGTTGAAGTCATATCCTATTGAGAACTGGGAATCGATTGAGGCGGCGCGCGTCCGAGCGGTAACGTCTGAGTAGGTCGCTGATGTTGGCAAAGAGTGTGAGAGCCCAGGAGGAGTTTCCCCGCCCGTAGGCCCGATCTGAGTTGTTTTCTCGGAAAGCTTCGTTCGCTTAATGATGTTTTTGATGGTTTCCTTTTGTTGTTTCCGCTGCTCACTGTTACTCCACCACATTGGCCTTTTGTATTCGCACTTAAGTCCAAGGTGCTTGCAAGCTTTGCATTGACCTTTCCCTTCGTCACATTTTTTCCTTCGCAGCCGACATGTGAAGCATCCTGAGGTTCTAGCATTAATTGTTGTTCAAAAATTTCAATGAATCCATGAACGCTCACCTGATCTGGATCTCCTATGCATCTTCGTGCTCGTCTTGGGGGGTGATGATGGTTTTGGGACAACCGTGGGTGCAGACTTGCTAGCCTGCCCGGCTGGATGAGCTGTCACGGGCATGTTTCCTCACTTAAGACTGGTATCGTGGTACTGGGAATATCAAAGTTGTATATTGGAAGCAAGGAACGGCGATAGTGAATGACAAGCAGCAAGACCGGATTGCTATTAGGGTGAGGTGATAGAGGATCAAAGCCCGACCAGCTGGCTTCGATATGCGAGGACGAGATGAATAGCGAGCAAGATGGACGCGGTCTGCCGTAACGAGCCTTGAAGTTTGGGTTCGGGCATCATTGAATCATTATATGTATGCATTTTCTAGAATCAGGGCACGAAGCCACCATTCTAAATTTGACTCTGTGCTGTGGGTGTGAATTTCCACGAGACCAAAGCATCGGGGAAGGGAAAGCAAAGTGTACAGGACGCTAAGGCGACGAGACGTGCGAATCGATTGGCGAAATGCTCGGTGAGAGACGGCTAAAACGCTACTGCATATGAGGGGTAAAGACTCGAAGTTGTCTGCCAATGAGAATGCCTCATACCTTCCTATTAGGGGCTATTAACTGCTATTTTTGCATATGTGGACGCGCCCCGACGTGATCAATCGGCACAGCAAGGCAAAAGGGGGGTGGACAGCTTACAAGGTATCCCTGGTACTCGTACGGAATAGGAGCAAAGTCATCCAAAGAAAGCTTCTCCTCAGGCGTTGGCATATCGTCCGTGCAGCGGGTGAACGTTCGGTTTTGCATGCACGTCGGACGCTGAACGGTACATCCGTACCACCTCATCTAAATGTTATCGGTTCCGTGGCTGCCACGAACACAGGCCTAGGTAACCTCCAGGTTTCCCAGTCGTCTGGTTGTTCATGTCGATTGTCGAGTACCTTTTAGTGCAGAACATGCAGCTCTTTACTACGTACCACCGACTGGTCCATTGTCCCATTCCCCATTCCCCATGATCACGAGCAGCCATCCCCCTCTTTCCTCGGATCTTTACTGGTACAGTCGCACCCATTGCGCTACTCCGTGATAAGAGCATTTTGCTGCCAATATGGACAAGGTGTGATGCAGGTGGGAGAGCATCCACATCGAACGAGTGGTTGTGAGTGATCGGTAGTGCATGGGCTAGTGGTGGTGCTGTAGCGTGATTGTGCGTCCGGCGCTTCTGGTTCGTCCCGCACCCTCCAAGCCCATTGTCAATAGTGCATGAGAGACTATTGATTGTGTGATGCATGCTGCAGACCCCCGGCACTGCGCGACGTTGTGGTTTTAGAGCTAAATTGGTAGCTATTCAGGCAGCCTTGACTCAAAACGTCACTATTATGTCTCTTTGGCAACTCTCGACACGGCAAGAGTTCTAAGAATAAATGTGATTAATTTGGTGCCCCGATGGTGCCACAGTAAAATATCCCTAATTATGCCGTGTTCGTGATCCTGTTCACGGACCCATGCTCACTCAATCTCGTTTTCTCCGCCAATCACGAAACCTCAGGGCTTCGACGATTTCCATTGATACCTTAGTATTCGCTACGGAGTAAACAGAATGATAGCCTTCTCGTCATACTTGCGGTCTGTATGTCGTGACTTGCCAGAGCTGTTTGTGCTCTAGAACATCTACAGAAGGATCCGACACTAATAATGAGCTTGTAGCCTTGTGTTCGTCGCCGTTGTCATGTGAAGGCTTGGGATTATTCTGAACGCGGAAGAAGTTCCGTACTTTGTCTGGAAGGATTGCTGACCTGGATGGTTCCCAATCCGATAGCTATCGGATGCCCGCCTGCATCTCATGGGTCGCGCCCACGCTGGCGATCCTATACGAGGATTATCAAGGGTTCAACTCCTTGTTGAAGTCAGCAAAAGGAGATATCACGTCCTGTACGGAATACGGAATATTGGATTGAATACGGATAGCAATTGCTTGCTCCAAGTTTAGTAGAAGTCAACCGGAGCTGAATTGGAAAATTGGAACATTTGACAATTCGAACCAATTGAAAAATTGTGCCGACTCTATGTAATTCGGACCATTTGACGGGCTGGATCTTGCAGAGTTGATAGACTAAGGTAGTCGGTCGTCTTTGATTGCTACGTGACCAGATCACGCCGATAGATCTTGTTCAGGTTCCGGGGATCTTCAATTCAAGGGCGAGTCCGAGGCCCTATCGGGCATGATATACAACTTCATACCCACATCGCAGCTTGGTTGGATAATGTTCACTGTGCCATCTCGACAGCCCGCATGAGATTCTGGTCATGTGAGGACAATTTCTTGCACTCATTGGCCATCGCATACAATTTCAGAGCCAATAAGCATCCCAATTGTACTGTTCACCTCTTGATGTGTTCATGGCAAGAAGCTTCTGTTGTATCAGCAACAAGAATATGTCCATGTGCTGAACGTGATGGTATATGCACACACTGCACATCGCTGTGTCCCAACAGAGGTAGAAACGTGATTGGTAGGCAACGTTTTGCAGAGAAACGATATATACCCGCATAAAGCGACAAGGGAGCTGTAGGAGGTCCATGCTGTCCTACCAGCCATTCGCTTTATTTAGCTGAGCTCCCGAAGAGAGCGGTCGCATCTCCGTACCGATTTAACTGAGGCTCAGAGCCCATCTGACGTCGCTGATGTACATCATATAGAAGCTGAGAAGATGAAACAAGGCAGCATGGTGGCACGGAAGGTCAGTCGTACACGGTGACAGGGCAGTGGCAGTGGCAGTACGCTTAGAAATACTTGACAGGTTTCTGGGATGAATGTTAAGCACGAGAAGAGGGCTGTAGCCTGTCGCCCTCGTACCGCACGCCTCCGTTGCGCGCCGAGCCTAGGCGTGGAAATGGCAATATTTCCTGCGCATGTCATTCGCTCGAATAAAGTCGACAACAGAATTTTCTGGCGGTGATAGACCAGATTTACGGGAGTTGATGAATTGCTTCGGCGGTTAGATGGTTAAAGCGTGCATTTGTGGAGCGGTGGTACAGGTATGATTGGCGTGACGGGAAAAACACTAGCGAAGGTAGCAGCATCGCTTTCCCCGTGCACTTGCTTTCACCTCAAGCACCTTAGGGCAAGACTTGCCCTGATTTGATATGGAGAGACTGAACCCTAGGGCACTACAGCCAACCCGAATTCGTGCCGCCCAATAGCTTCTGTCGCTTGCACTGCACGGTGATTGACTACGGTCTCAGAAATATGGACCGCTAGACGTCTAGCCATGGTCCGACTGCAAGAGCTCTCTGCAGAGTGCCCCGAGTCCAACATCGTGAGCTTTCTACTTAAGCAAACCCAAGCGCCCAATACCCACAGGACTTCCTTTTCCGCTTTTCTCGTCGTTCCTGCAATATTGTTTTCTCGAAAGTCTTCACCCGCAAGGGCAGTACAATCTGTGGTTGCACAGTCTCATAGTTATTTTTATTGCAATCCTGTTTCAAATCCCTATCGATAGCATTGCATCTCTCTTTCCTCGCCTGTAATGGTAAGCTGTATCCTGCAGTATTCCTGTTCATATCAGATTCTAACCTTGAACAGGCTTCCATGCCAATGGCTGCCCGCCAGCCTACGTTCGAAATGTATCAAAAGGGATCTGTTCGGCCAATCTTTGTAACCAAGATGGCGGGGTCTCGGCCTCTCTCCGAGGCGACCGAGATAGACGACACCGATTTTGAAGAAGACTTCAGTGATTCGGAAGAATACTCTGGCCGTAGAAGTGAAGAATCAGTGAGTCGCCCGTTAGTTTCCATCTTGCGCGGTTTGCTAAGCTGGTGGCAAGTTTGGCAAACAAAGCGATACATCAATATCGACTTTTGATGAGCTACGTACGCCAAACTCCAATGAATTCGCGGGCTTCAACTTTCAGTTGCCGGATAAGCCTCCACCGTCGAAACCAGTCGAGGGTCCCGTTGGACCTCACCTTTTCCGAATTTCGCAAGATGCAACGCAGGACGTCGACTTCTATCTTTCCATGTCCCCGGCTTCGTCGCCGCAAGATTATAGGGCTGGCCCTACCGCAAGGACCAATATCCAATATCGACAAGACGTAGAGGAGGCCCCATTGAGTAGTATACCGCTACAAGCGTGGACGCCCCGGCAAGTCTCGGATTGGATGGTCGGGTTTGGCTTCGAAGACTCGATTGTGGAGAAGTTCCGCATGCACGACATTTCCGGAGCCATTCTCAAAGACCTCCAGTTCGAAGACCTCAAGGAGCTGGGTATCAAGTCTTTTGGGCAACGTCACCACTTGTGGAACGAGATCCGCACTCTAAGAGATAATGGCCTGAATAGCATGCCGTCAACTCCCGCAGACGAAGCGTGCACGTCGCCCAAGGTCGCACAGCAGGCGGTGATCCGTAACGTTCGCGCCAACGAATGCTCAAATCCAGCAACTCCTGAGGATGACCATGCGAGATCACCTGTCACAGGGCAACGCCGAGCTCGGAGAGCTAGGAGACCAGACGATATCATCTCTCCAGGAGAGTCGGCTTCGATTGTTGCAATCGAGCAGCTTTTACCCAAACCGCATCATTGCTCCAAAGGAGAAAATTGCTCGAAATGGCAGAAGCAACAGCGGAAATTGGCCAAAATAGCGAAAGAGTTTCCACTGGAGCTCGAGCAGCTTGATGATACTGCTTCGTCCCCCACAGAGATTGCAGCCAGGCCGACTTCGGAGGCCGTGCCTTCGGTTGTAGCCTCATCTGATGTCCTGGGCCCAGCACGCCTTCCAACACTTCGCCTTGACGAGGACGTCCTCCGTGTTGTACAGACACGTGACCCTCAAGAGAACGTCCGGCAATTCCTCACTTTCCAGCATATGGGTGTTCCCGTTGAAGAACCCACAACACCTCCATACGAGATGTTTCCCCCACTGTCGCCGCCAGCCAACACTCAAGCACCAAACCGCAATCTCGGGATGCTGCCAAAGCTAACAATTCCTGCCGCCGCACCACAAGACGCCTTCTCTCCCAATCGCACAGTCACTCGCCAACAAAGAACCCCGATCACGGCCATGGAAATCAAAGACCGCAACGCTCCCTACGATCTCTTCAGAATGGGCAGCCCAGCCTCCGATATGGATGTGCCCCTTACAGCCATCCCCCTCGGACCAGTAGCCCGCGACGAGTCCCAATCCGTCCCCCCAGACATGCGCTTCGGCGGCGGCGCCCCCATCTCCCGCTCCAGCTCCCGCCTCGGCCACCGCCCTCAGCCCTTCTCCCCCATCAGCCGTCCCCAAACCGCCACCCCCATCGAGCGCTCCGCCTCCTGCGCCTCGCGCCGCCGCCAACCCAGCTTCGCCATGGCGCCCGTCCAGGAGAATGCCCGCGACACCCTGACCCCCATCGACGGCGCGGACGAACTGACGCCAACCACCAAAAACATCCACGACGCCAACCACGCCGGCTGGATGAAAAAGCGCCGCACCAAAATGCTCCGACACGAATGGCAAGAAAGCCACTTCCGCCTGCACGGCACCCGTCTCGCCATGCACCGCAACAGCAAAGCCCTCGACGCCCTCGAAAGCATCGACGTCGACGAATACGCCGTCGCATGCTCCTCGCTGGCATCCAACACCAAGCTCGGCGCGGCCTTTAAATCGCTCAAGCTCAGCGGCAAGAAGAAAGAAGGCGACCCCGCGGCGTTTACATTCCAGCTCGTCCCCGCGGCGGAGAAACGGGGGATCTTGAATGCGGCGACGGGGAAGACGCATCATTTTGCGGTCAAGAGCCGGGATGAGCGCATTGATTGGATGCGCGAGTTGATGCTGGCCAAGGCACTGAGGCAGAAGGGGGAGGGGTGCGAGATTTATGTTAATGGGAATCAGTTCTAGGATCGACTTTGACATTGGGACCCAGCCCCTAACGACAAACAAGCCCGATTTTCTTGGACTACCCTATGACCCCAGGCAGGGCCTCTCTTTCGGTTTTCACGAGCACACACACACCAGCGTACATAGTCCCCCATCCCCATTCCTGTTCCAATTTCTTTAATCGGGTCGGCACAATTGCATAGCGCATCACATTTCCCGGGAGGCAAGCCTTGATATTGATATTGGTTTTCTGTTTGTTTGGGAGGGCATAGCGTGGACCCAAAGGTCTTGATTTGATTTCGGATTTCTTGTCTATATATATGTTGGCTTTCCCGCTGGCGAGTTCTTTGAGTTTGAGAAGAGGTGCGTGACGATACCCAGTTTATTTTTTTGGTTTTTACGAGTAGATAGCTAGACAGCCGAATGTGAATATGAACCAGACAACGGCTTGCACTTGTTTACCCACCACACACCCCCTTGCCTCGGATTGGAAAAACACCCCCAGACACCTCACCCCACCTCACCTCACCTCACCCAAGTTCCCTTTCCCCTCTCACGAAAAGAAAAAACTCCAAACATCTCCGGGCCCTGGCACCCACAAAAAAAGCCGCAATCTCCGTACTCTGTATATCCTT
>JAABUP010009636.1_pt1 | contig 11760 bp, 13 predicted proteins | sample 5559201 | NCBI WGS metagenome assembly JAABUP01 (sample SAMN10711887, study PRJNA513373) | rock metagenome | isolation source: Antarctica rocks | place: Antarctica | reverse complement strand
GCCGCTTAGCCCCGGCGCGAGCTCCGGCACGACCTTGTCGCCGCCCATGCCGATCATAGGCCGCACCTTCTCGAACGGCGCGTCGTACCCAAACGCCTTGAAAGCCTCGACCCAGGCCTGCGCCTGCGCGTCGTTGCTCAGCACCAGCGTGCCGTCCACATCTAACAAAATCCCTCGGATCGCCATTGGCCTCGTTCCTTCCCTACTATGCGTCACTATGCGTTTCTCTACGTGTTGGCGTCGCGAGGTAGCCGCGCCGCGTGCGGGGATGCTGGGGCTATAAGGGGCCGGGCGGCACGGCCAGGGGTAAGGGCACGGCCAGGGGCCGAACGTCCTACTCGCCGACGACGGAGGCCAGCTGCCGATCCTGGAGTACCTCATCGATCTCCGCGACCGTCTCTTGGTCGAGGCGCCAGGCGGCAGCGGGCGCGACGCCGGTGATGTGGTCGGGCTTGCGCACCCCGACGATGGCCGACGTGATCGCCGGGTTGGCCAGTACCCAGGCAATGGCCAGTTGTGGCACCGTCTTATCGAAGCGCCCCGCGATCTCACGCAACCGGTCGACGATCGCCAGATTGCGGCGCAAGCCCTCCCCCGTGAAGTTGGCGTCGCGCGCGCGCCAATCGCTGGGCGCGAAGGTCTGCGCCGCGGTGTAGCGCCCGCCGAGCAAGCCCGACGCGAGCGGGCTGTACGCCACCACCCCGACGCCCTGTTCCCGGCAGAAGGGCAACAACGCTCCCTCGGCGTCGCGATTGAACAGACTATAGGGCGGCTGAACGGAATCGACGTGTCGCACACTCAGCGCCTCCGTGAGCAGGGACACGTCGACGTTGGAGACGCCGACGTAGCGCACCTTGCCCTGGCGCACCAGGTCGTCGAAGGCGCGCATCGTCTCCTCGACCGGGGCGTGCGTCGTGGTGTCGGGCCAATGCAGCTGGTAGAGGTCGATGTACTCCGTGCCCAGGCGGCGCAGGCTGGCCTCGGCCTCGCGCATGACCGAGGCGTAGTGCCCGTTGTTGGACACATTGCCCGCGGCGTCCCACACCAGCCCGCACTTCGTCGCCACGATCACGTCCGCCCGCCGAGCGCCGAGAGAGCGCCCGAGCACCTCCTCGGAGTGACCGAGGCCGTAGACCGCGGCCGTGTCGAACCAGGTGACGCCGTACTCCAAGGCCGCGTGGATGGCCGTGATCGAGTCCTGGTCGTCTTGTGCGCCCCAACTGCCGACCCACCCGCCCTCACGGCCGAGGCCGCCCATTGCCCAGCAGCCACAGCCCATGGTCGTGATCTCCGGCCCAGCGCTGCCTAATCGACGTGTCTCCATCGTTCGCTCCCTGTCCTTAGACCCATTCTCTATCCATATCCATAGGTCGCTCACGCTATTTAAGCGTGCCGCGCGTCCCCTGATAACGCCCGCCGACAGACCCCTACAGGAGGCAGGCGTCCGCCCCTCACGACACCGCTCCCCCACGAGGGTGGCGTGCGGGCGCTAGCCGTGTCGTCTGGCCACCACACCGGACCGGCCAGGCAAGGTCGCGCACGTCATCTGCCGACGCCTCCCCCGTCGCCGCGGACGCGCCACCCGCGCCACCACAGACGGCATCGGCGCCGCCGATAAGGCTGTCCATCTCCGCCCACGTCCAATCCCAGGACAGGCGCGAGAGGACGGCGTCGCCCTCCCGCAGGCGCCGCGCCGGGTCCTCGCCCAGGGCGCTCGACGGCCGCGATAAAGGCGTCGGGCGTGTCGGCGATGTGGACACGACGGCTTTGCCCGCGGCCAGATACTCCGGGATCTTCGTGGGGCTGATGTAGCGCGTGGCTGTGTTGTGCGCGAACGGCAGCGTCGCCACCATCGTCGATGACCGCGCCCGAGGCGGGGTCGATGCGCCGCGGCAGGGTAGAGGCGCGCAACGCCGTCGCCACCAACGATTCCGTGATCGACGCGATCGACACAGCAAACCCTGTTACCGCTGTGCCCAGGGCAGACGCGGCCGTGGGACAGCGGGGGGACCGGCCACGAGCCGGTCGGCCACCACACCGGTGACGACGGCGTAGACCGCCTTGTGCAGCAGGTCGATCACCTGCTCGTCGACCGGCCACGTCCACGGCGGCGACCCGACCCCCGTGGCGTTCTCCAGGGTCTGATCGTTGAGCAGGCGCAGGTTCGTGAACAGGAGTGCGCCTATAGGACCGCGCATCCCCCGTTCGGCCATCAGCCCACGCACCGCGCCGAGCACGATGCCCTGACCCCAGTGCATGGCCCCGTTCAGCCAGAGCCGCTCGGCGTCTGGCTTGCGGTGGAGCCGTAGCAGCCGCTCCAGGGTGTGCGCTAGCACGTACGAGTTGGGCCGGTGCGTGAACACCTGTTCCAGCTTCTCCCCGGCGGTCATCGCAGCGACCCCCGCTAATCCCGCCACCAGACCGCGCACGGCCGCGTTGGTCGTCCTCATTCCCCTCCCCCCTTACGATCATCGTCGTGGGCTGACCCCCAGCGGGTCGGACGACCCCTCGTGACCTGTCAACGTCCTGGTCGGGCGGCCCGATCGTGACGCGCTCCTGGCGCACCGTCTCGCCGACGCAGCTCCGCTCGCTGGCCCTGTCAGGCGCCCTCGCCCCTTCGTGAGACGGCGATGCCCCTCCAAGGCAGGTGCATGATGCATACCCATCATCGCCATCAACACGTGCCGCATCAACACGTGCCGCGAGCCGCGTCGCCCCTCCGCGTGGGCCGGCGCAGAGTGGAGGAGTGGAGGAGTGGAAGGCGACCCTGCTGTTGCCTGCCTGGCGCTGGCACACCTGGCATACGTCATGCAGCCCCGCTGACATGTCCTACCTGCACACCGGCCCCAACCACCGATGCACGACGCACGTATGATGCGTCTAGGGGAGAGAAGCGACGTATGCCACGGCGACCGAGGGCACCCGCGCCCGCCACGCGCGCACCCGCGCCCGCTACGCGCGCACCCGCGCCCGCCACGCGCGCACCCGCGCCCGCCACGCGCGCACCCGCGCCCGCTATAACGCAGGCACTGGAGAAGAGCCAGGAACAGGGCTACATTCTGCGGGACCACCTCCAGGATGTGGCGGAGCAGGATGGCCTCGACGCCGCCGACGTGGTCACCCTCGAGGACCACTTGTTGGCGCACAACGTTGACATCGTCGACGACGCCGACGATGCCCGGGAGCACGAGGAGGCCGATCGCCTCGAAGCCGCGCTCGACGCGCGCGCGTCGGAGCCCACGGGGGCCGATGTCGATGCGACCCACACGTATCTGCGCGCTATCGCGGCGGTACCGTTGCTGACGCGCGCGCAGGAGCTCGACCTGGCTCGGCGCGTCGAACAGGGCGATGCAGACGCCACGCGCCAATTCGTGGTGGCGAACCTGCGGCTAGTGGTCAACGTGGCCAAGAAGTATCGGGGGCGGGCCTGGGCTTCCTTGACGTGATCCAGGAGGGCAACCTGGGCTTGATGCACGCGGTGCACAAGTACGACTACCGCCGTGGATTCCGTTTCTCCACCTACGCCGTGTGGTGGATTCGCCAGGCTATCACGCGCGCGCTCGCCAACAAGAGCCGCGCCATCCGCCTGCCCGTGCGTATGGGCGAGGCGTTAAGCAAGATGTCCGGCGTGACGCAGCGCCTCACCGTCGAGTTGGGACGCGCGCCGAACGAGGAGGAGATCGCCCCGGCCATGGGCATGCAGCCGCAGGAGGTGCACCAGGCCCTCCAGGCCATGCGCGCGCCGATGTCGCTGGAGATGCCAGTGGGCAACGAGGAGGAGCACGCCCTGGGCGATTTCGTCGTCGACGAGGCGGCCCGGCCCGAGGAGCAGGCGGCCGCGCACCTGCTCAAAGACGAGACGGAGCGCATGCTGCCCGAGTTCCTGACCCCGCGCGAGCGGCTAGTGCTCCAGTTGCGCTTCGGCCTGGGCGACGGCCATGTCTATCCGCTAGAAAAGATCGGGCAGGATTTGGGGCTGACGCGCGAGCGGGTCCGCCAGCTCGAGGCGCAGGCCCTCAAGAAGCTGCGCAGCGCGGCGCATGACGACGCCTGAACGCGCACGACGCACAAATGAACCGAGAGGATGTGGGGCATGAGCGACAGCGACAAGAAGATCGATGGGACGTCTACGGACGCGGTTAGCGTGGCCACCGTCACCAGTGGGGCTGTGGGCGACGTGGCGGGCGCTACCGATACGGCGAGCCGTGAGCGTGATGATACAACGAATACGGGCGTTGCTGGTGGGCCCCACGATGTGTCGCACAACGCGACCAAAGCGGTTAGTGAGGAGACGTCAATCGGGGAAACGCCCGGCCACACTAGCCGTATCGTCGGCGGCTAGTAGCCTGTCACTTTCCATGGGTGCTGCCGCGGCGCCGCGGCGTCGGTCGCATCGATGGAGGGCCACGCTCCCGTGCATAGCGGGAACGATTGGCTACACGACTACGACATGGGCTACGCCACTTCGGCCTCGCCGCTCGGGCCATTCGTGAAAGACAGGGGCAACCCAATCCTGCGCGACACCAAGGGGGTGACCGGACCCGGCGGCGGCTCGGTCGTGCAGGGGCCGCACGGCGGCTGGTGGCTGGCCTACCACGCCTGGACCGGCGGGCCCAGCTACGACACGGGCGGCGTGCGCAACCTGCGTATCGACCCCCTGGCGTGGATGGGCGACAGGATCACCGTGCGCGGCCCCACGACGGCGAGCGAGCCGCTGCCCTAAAGCATCCTCAAACAAAAAGTGCAAAGATAGAGGGGTGGTGTAACTGTCCAGATTTCATGTAAACGAAAGTGTGGTGGTAGGATAGAGCATGACACCGGAGGAAGAAGTCGTTGCGTTATGGGCAGAGAATGCCCTGCTGCGGGAGGAGCTTGCCCGGCTGCGGGAGCGGCTGGAAGTGGTCGAGAAGAAGAAACGCCGGCACCGGAGTTCGTGCGACCGAACCAGGTGGCGCCAGAGAAGGTAGCCACAACACCCGCTCACGTCGCACGGGTCCCGCTCCTCCTGCCCACCCCTACCGCGCCGTGGACAGCCCCCGTTGTGTCGCGGCCCCGGGGACGAGATCGCGCCGTCCGCGCCGATAGGCGACGACCACAAACGAGAGCAGGTAGGCCACGATGACCGGGACCAGCAGCAGGTGGTAGCCGATCTGCAAGGACATGTACTCTAACGTCCCGCCCACAAAGGCGCCGAGCAGGTTGGAGGCCAGCGCCAGCTCGGGCGCGACCGCGTCGCCGAAGAGGCGTCCGAAGATGAGGTTGGCCACGAAGATCGGCGAGAACAGGACGACGCAGCCCAGCAGATAGCGCAGCGCCAGGTTGTCGACCAGCAGGGTGTTGAACGGCAGGACCAGGTTGACCGCCAGCGTCGCGGCCAGGGCGAGGTAGAGCAGGCGCAGGTCGAGGCGCAGGCGGGAGCGCGCGTTGATCCCGTTAGCCAGCAACACCGTGAGCAGGATGCCCACGATCACGAGGGCGTTGACCACCCACGTCGCGCCGAAGAGCAGCGTGAAGTTGACGATGCTCTTGGATTCGAGCAGCAGGAAGGCCAGGCCGGTGAAGAAGAGGGCCGGGTGGAAGAGGCGGCGCATCCGCGCGCCCGTCCCGCGCAGGCTGAGCCCGACTGCGGCGAGCGCAAGCAGCCAGACCAGCCCGATAGCCTGCAGGTAGACCGGCGAGAGTTCGTGGTTCTTGAGGTAGAGGAAGGGCCAGTCGTCCGTGGCGGGGGCAACGTCGGGCCGGCCGGTGAAGCGGTGCGCCGCGTACTGGGCGGCCGGGAGCGCGCGCAGACGCGGCCCGTCCATCAACACAGCGCCGTTCGACTGCTCCACCACGATCTTGCCGTAGGGGGCCTGCCCGAACACATCGGTGAGCATGCCGGCGAGCTTGTCCACGATGTAGCGCTGGCGGTAGTAGTTGTAGAGGACCAGCACGCCGTTGGGGCTCAGGTGGCGCTTGGCGGCCGCGAACGACTCTTTCGTGAAGAGGTAGCTCTCCAGGCGCAGGTTGGCGAAGCTGGAGGTCAGCGCGAGCGAGTCGGGCAGGGCGAAGACGATCAGGTCGTAGACACCGCCCGTCTTCTCCAGGAACGAGCGCCCGTCATCGACGACCACATGCACGTGCGGATTCTGGTAGATGTGGTCCGGGTTGAGTTGCTGGCCCAGCTTGTAGATCGTGGGGTCGAGCTCGACGCCGGTGATGTGCGTGATGCCGTTGTGCACGGCGATGTCGGCGTCGGAGCCGGAGCCGGCGCCGATGATGAGCTGGCGCGTGTCTGGGCCGAAGTGGAAGGTCTGGAAGGGGACGAGGTAGACGGGCGACTTCTTCACGCGCACGGCGTAGGGCGCCATCGTCTGGTGGCCAATGTTGTTGACGAACAGGGTGATGCTGCCGTCCGGCGCGTGCTGCTGGTCGATGCGGTAGTAGGGCGACCAGGCGGAGGTGCGCCCGAGCGCCCCGACCCAGACCACGACGCCGAGCAGGATGGCGGCGTTGACGACGCGTATGGCGCCGCGCCGCGCCAGGGAGAGCGGGTAGAGCAGCACCGCCAGCGCGGCGATGACGAACCACACGGCCGGCTGCGTGCCCAGGAACGACACGAGCGCGAAGAGCGCGGTGCCGGCGATCGAGCCCGCCACGTCGATGGTATAGGCCGTCAGCGGCGGCCGCACCACCGCGAGCAGGCGCCCGAGCTGCTGCCCGAGCAGGGTGAAGATGGCCGTCACGACCACGAAGATGACGGGCACGACGTAGAACGCGTCGGTGCCGTGCGTGACGATGCCGTAGAACGTCTCGTTCGGCGATGTGTTCACGCTCAATTGGATCTTGAAGGTCGTGATCGCGGCGACGAGCACGGCCAGCAGCGCCGGGAAGAGGACCACGAGGTCGAAACGCCGGCGCGCCTGCAGGATGCCGAGGCCGATGCCCAGGAAGGAGCCCAGCAGCACGAAGTTGGTGAAGAAGCCCAGGGCGCGGACATAGGCCGGAATCCAGCGGATCAGGACCAACTCCACGAACAGGATCGTGAACGAGCACAGGAACAGGCTCAACCGATCGCGCGCGCTATCTGTCATGCAACGTCCCTCCGCTTGCACAGACGTGCTGATATGGCCCACGCGTCGCCGCGCGTCCGCGCGGCGAGCGAGGACTGTCTATCGCCTGGGATGGCTGGGATGGCTGGGATGGCTGGGATGGCTGGGATGGCTGGGATGGTGGCGTCCCGTTTAGGATATAGGATACCTACGACAAGGTTCAAACGGACGTGACTGTGTTGTGTGTGCCGGAGGGAAGTGTCAAGGAAAGGAGCGAAACAACGGCGCGTCACGCCAACCACAACGCGCGTATCCTTCTCTTTTTTGTAGGCATCCGCGACGAGCACGGAGGATCAGATCAGACGATAACGTACCCGTCGTGCCAGGACGATGCGACACAGGGGCTGATCCGCAGCACCACGCCACTCCGCACATCTACGTGGTCCATCCGGCACATCCACTCACGTTTTCTGGACGCCTATGGTTGCCCTTTGATGAACGTGATACAGGCAGCACGACGCCTATGTGATCGACAAGCGGGCCACCTGGGCAGTATCCGATGCGCGTGGACAAGCGCGACCCGGTGTTCGCCAAGCAGGTGCAGGAGTTGCTCGACGGGGTGTACGGCGAGTTCACCGTGATGGCGTAGTACCTCGCGCAGGGCTAGAGCCTACGCGGGGCCGAGGGCAATCCCACTCTGACCAGGATCAAAGACTTGTTGCTCGACACGGCGGCCGAAGAGATCATGCACGTCGAGATGCTCGCCACCATGATCGGGCTGCTGCTCAGCGGAGCCTCACCCGAGCAACAGGCGCAGCAGGCGGCCGGCAATCCGGCGGTGGCAGCCGTGATGGGCGGCATGAACCCGCAGCACCTGATCGTGTCCGGCCTCGGCGCGCTGTACGCCGACAGCAACGGCACCCCCTGGAGCGGCTCGTACGTGACCGCGGGCGGCAACGTGGCGGCCGACATGTACACCAACGCCATCTACGAGATGCAGGGTCGCCTGCAGACGGCGCGCGTCTACGAGATGACGGACGACCCGGGGATACGCGACACGCTCTCCTTCATGCTCGCGCGCGACCTGCTGCACCGGCAGCAGTGGCTCGCGGCGGTCGACGAGCTGGGCGGACCCACGGCGGTGCTGCCGATCCCCGCGCAAATGACCGCCGACAAGCTCGGCGAGAACGGCACGTACGCCTACGCGGTGATGGCCTACAGCGAGGACCCGTCCCAGACCACGACCGGCCAGGGGCGCTGGGCCAGTGGCCCCTCGCACGATGGCAAAGGCGAATATTCTTACATCGCCGAGCCTTTCGCCCTGGGCGTGGAGGTGAATTTGCCGCCCGCGCCCGCCACGGTCTTCGACAGCCTCCCCGGTGATCCCAGCGGCCAGGTCGCGCCGCCCAAGCAAGCCAGCGGCGACAGCGCGTCGGCGACGGGCGAGGGGATCATCAATAAAATCACCGAGACCATCACGGGCAGCTAATAGGATGTCGCCACTCGCCCCTGTCACTGAACTGCGACGGGTCCCCGGCACTGCAGGGACCTGTCGCTCGTTAGTGAAGGCACGTGGTGTCCGTCGGCGCGCACGCTATGTCTCCCTATGACAGATCATGTCGCGTCCGTCGCGCCCGTCGGTAGATGAGAATTTGCACAAGTGGTCCCGGCGCGCCACACTATAGCGTCGCCCATCCCCAGGGTGCCGCGCTGTACCCCCTGACCGGCTGTCGACGGACGGGTAGGTGTGTACCTACCGCTATTGCTATCGGGGTTAGAGGTTTAGAAGGAGTTTACCGCTATGACACGTCTTCACACCGACGCCCTGGCCATCGGAGTAATCGCAGCGGGCACACTCGGCGGCGTCCCCGCGACCCACGCCGCGACCCACGCCGCAACCCACGCCGCAACCCACGCCGCAACCCACGCGCCCGCTTTTACGTTGAGCGGCTACGCCGCGACCTTGCTCGCGCCCCGCAACGGCACGCGGGTGATCGGGGCGGTCGCGCTCCTCGGAGGCCCGAGCGGGACCACTGTCTCCCTCCAGGTGAGCGGGCTGCGGCCCCTGAGCGCCAACCCGGTGCGCATCAATCTCGGCGCCTGTGGCGTCGCCTCCCGGGTCGCGATGTACGCGCTGCCGCCCCTCGTAGCGAATGCCGACGGGGACGCCGCGGAGGTCGCGTCCCTGCGCACGACGGCCGTCCCCGCCAACGGGTTCTCCCTCGCCGTCCTCACGGGCGGCACGCTGCTGACCCAGACGTGTGGGAACCTGCACCATCCGAGCTATGCCGTCCAACTTGTCGCGATGCGTCCTGGCCTGGCCGCCGTGGCCATGATGACCGAGCCCGCCCCAGTCCTCAGCCCCACCTTGACCCCGACGCAAGGGACCGAGGTCGTGGTCGCGGCGACGGGGCTGATCCCGGGCGTGGCGAACCCGGAGCACATCCACGCCAACGTCTGCGGCCCGACCAGCGGCATCTTGATCCCCCTCAATGACCTGGTGGCCGACGGGTTGGGCCGCGCGGTCGCGGGGACGGGTATCACCGGCTATGTGCCCTTCGGTGGCCTGTCGCTCCACATCCACAACCCGGCCAGCCCGGCGTTCAGCAAGATCGGCTGCGGCAACATCTAGCGAGGCACTGGTACGGAGCAGCTGGTTCGTGGCGCGCGGCGCGCGGGTCATGTGGGTGTTGCCGGCGACGGTCCCCCGCCCTCTGTTAGGACCCCGTGAGCGGGGCGACGACGACGGGGGCCTCGTCACCGTCTGCGGTCGTCCGTGAGCGCGGCCAAGGGGCCCGTACCCTCCGCCCCGTCGCTGCGTGCGGAGCCGGCCCTCCGCACCGGGGCCTGGTCCCCTGTGTGGGACCAGGGTGTGGTCCCACGGTGTCGTGGTGCTAGAGTCTGTTATGCACTTTGTGCGACACGCGGTATACTATAGTTATGACAACTGAAACTACTACGATAGAACGAGCGGCGTACCCGAGCGACGTGAGCGACGAGGAATGGGCGCTCGTGGCACCGTACCTGACGCTGATGACCGAGGCCGCCTCACAGCGCGAGCACCCGCTGCGCGAGGTCTTCAACGGCGGGCGTTGGATCGCGCGTACCGGGGCGCAATGGCGCCAGATGCCCCACGACCTGCCGCCGTGGTACACCGTGTATCAGCAGACCCAGCGCTGGCTGCGCGCTGGCGTCTTCGAGGACCTCGTGCATGACCTGCGTGCGGTCTTGCGCCTGGCCGAGGGGCGCGACGAAGCCCCCTCGGCGATCATCCTGGACGGTCGGACGCTGCAATCGAGCCCGGAGAGCGGGGCGCGGGCCGGCTACGACGGGGCCAAGCGCCGCAAGGGCTCCAAGGTGCACCTCGCCGTGGATACGCTCGGCCACCTGCTAGCCCTGTGCGTGACGGCGGCCAACGCCCAGGAGCGCGCCCAAGTCGAGGTGCTGGCCGCGCGGGTGCAGGAGGTCACCGGCGACACCGTCGAGGTCGCCTTCGTCGATCAGGGGTACACCGGCGACCAGGCGGAGCAGGACGCAGCGGCGCACGGCATCCGCCTGGAGGTGATCAAGCTCCCCGAGGCCAAGCGCGGTTTCGTGCTGCTGCCCCGGCGCTGGGTCGTTGAGCGCTCCTTCGCCTGGATGGCGCGCTTCCGCCGCCTCGCCCGCGACTACGAGCGCCTGCCCGAGACGTTGGCGGGGTTCCATTTCCTGGCCTTCGCTATCCTGATGCTCACGCAGGTCGTTCATGTCTTGATTTAAAGTGCATAACAGGCTCTAGGGTCACAAGTCATGTTATCTGTCTCATCATCTCATCAACATTTGGAAACGAATTATCGACTCAATTAACTTTTCATAGTCATATAACTGTGCATAATATTTAATTTTATCCTTATTTAGAACCTGATGAATATTTGTTCCATCAACAGCAATTAAATTAATGGGTCTATTCATTGCCTGTACAAATCCAACCTCAAAGTAGCAACTGGGTCTTTCATAAGAGAGATCTGCTACGAAGAAGTCAACTCTCTTAAGCATTTCAAATGTTTTACCAATGTCGAATTCGTCGGAAGATGGCTGATAAGGCGCGTAGAGAACATCTATCCCCAATACTGACGATAAGCGTTCTACGACGTCTCTCTTATCGTTGAAAGAAGGATCGAACATGTGGGGGGTTATCATAAAAAATTCCAATTTATGTATTCCCCTCTCTGCTTTGCTAAGTTGCAGTTTTGACACTGACAAACTACTAACCCGATAGAAATATGTTGCAACTTACAGTCGCATAAGGTTCTTCCATGCAACCAAGAAAAAGTTCAAATGAAGCACAATTGGTAAAATAGCAGTCAGAAAAAACAAGCAAAAGACCGCGATAAAAGCTTGGGGGACAAAGTATTCTATGTTTGACGATTCCAATGCCCGTATATTGTACCTTGGCCTAGCTTGAAGAGCGCCTGTGCTTTTTAACATGTCCCACTCTTTTTGGAAAGGATTGCTTGATACAACGTTGTACTTAGTGCCTTTGTAATCAAACACAATATGGGGCGCTATAATATCATTCAACACATGGAACTTAGCAGCATTGAGCTTCTTGAAATCCTTGATGGTACAGCTACAGTGAACCGTGCAACGGGCGGTGATGGCGGTGACAGGCCGCATGTGGCAGGCTGAAGGGGTCCGTGGCTGGCTCCCACGGGCGTCAGGAGCCCGGCGCATGGACCCGTCCTCTGTA
>JAABUP010009635.1_pt1 | contig 11761 bp, 14 predicted proteins | sample 5559201 | NCBI WGS metagenome assembly JAABUP01 (sample SAMN10711887, study PRJNA513373) | rock metagenome | isolation source: Antarctica rocks | place: Antarctica | reverse complement strand
GGTTCTAGCACTTCATAGCGATGACAAAACGGTCCTGGTCAGCTTTAAGAAGTCTTTTGAGGTTCGGAGTAGGTGCTAAGGGAGAATTACTTGATGTGGCTTCAGAGATGTTGAAGTTGCTATGTATAACTAAGTGGCACAATACCTTTTAGATCGATCGTTTAATTATTGAAGAGTTTGGTGTTGATCATTTCTTAGAAAACGAGAAAGCTTTTGGATGTCTGAGCCTTGACACTTTCGATTCTCAGCCTCGTCAGTATAGCCGTCTCCACCTTTCCTAAGAATTGAAGCTTTTCAGATATCTAGACGCTCAAAGTTGGACCCGTAAAATATACTGTTAGAAATCTAAGATCTCAATTAGGTTAGCTCGTTCGCAAGCTAGCGTTCAAGATTGGCGCATATTTTTCCATCTAAAATCTTTTCAAGCCTCCGAAACATCACTCGCTGTCTCCGATCTGCGTTCAGATACTCTTTTGCTCATTGTCATGCTTCCTCGGATACATCTTCCACCTGCCTTAGGAGCGACCTCCTAATCCGTCTTGACCAGTCTTGCTCGTCTACCAACATCCACCCGTACATCGTCCCTCTATGATCTGGATGAGGTACCCAAGCGGTAGCAGGCCCATGTCGGCTGTGTGGGAGAAAAGTATCTGTAACCACCGCAGTCACACCCTTCAACGGCATGTTTGCCAAGCATTGCAATCCCATCATCAGATTTTCATCACCTGACTGTCTTCGGGATATATCTAAGTGGAGATATTGCAAGCCTACGAACGAGGTCGAAGCGTAGGATAGCGTATTGTGCCAATCTATGGGGGTGAACTTGGCATCATTGCGGAATTCAAGTCTCAAACGACGGATGGCTGCTAATTGGGAAGCTGGTACTCGCTCCATAAATAATTGCAGTGTCTCACAATCGTCGAATGAGAAGCCTATGTTCTTGTAGGCTACCTTTTTAATCTCATGGTAGAATTGCCGGCAGACGTAGACGAGACTGAGATCTAGCCTGGATGGGGAAGACATGGGCAGATACGTTGAGGTTTGTTCTGCATGAGAAGAGCAAAGTTTATGTCGATCGGAGATTGTGGAGTCTTTCCACGGAGCCGTGGAGCGGTCGAAAAGCTGTTGACATTCCTCTTCGGAAATTTTTTCGCAGCAGAGATTATGGTGGAACTTCCTTGTGCGGTAGCTTTTGTTGGCGTAATTGTGAGATTGAATCGACGTGTGAATATGAACCATTTTATCGCCGCTCGTCACTGACAGATGATTATAAGTCAGGACTGTCTTTACAAGATCTGACAGCAATCGTGGAACCTATCTTGCGACTCGGGATGATGTACAGAGTTCAGAAAAGCCACGTCAATAGAACTTACCATACGCGTAGATTTGATCTTTGATTTCCCGAGGCAATCGGAGGAGCCGAGAAGAACCGTTGAATCGTGACAGCTGATTCTGCTGGGCAGATACGAGCCGCACTTGGTTATTTCTGATTGAAAACATGTTCATCGGCTAATGAAGACTATATCCTTACGTTCTGTGGTTGCGAAAGTTGAAGCTGGAAGCGGAGGGATTAGAGATCCGATTACTCTGGAAACTCGTTAGCGCCGTGACACAACCAGACCGGGAAGCGCACGAATCGGTACTTAGATTTGTATGGGGCTCTCACCAAGATCTAAGTACCTATTCATACCCCACTATCGTCGCTATCGGTGACCCCCATTTGCCCCACATAGATGTTTCTAACCTCCACCTCTATCCTTCCTATATACCAGTCGCCCTCACCTTACTATTCCCCCTCAAAATACCACGCTGTCGCTGTCACCTCGCTGTCGCTGTCCCTCCATGGCTCCCTCATCCCGACCTTGATCCCGAAATCGCACTAAGCGTTTAAAGAGTGATAGATAGAACACCTCAGCGATACCTTTTACCACCTATACCTAAGGAGACGTTTGACGAGCCCGATCAGGCTTAGGGTCGCCTACAGGATTGGGCTTTCAGCCAGGGTTTGACACCGCCAGTACTCGGGCGGCGACGACCTAAGCCTACTAAGGTATAGGAGTAAGCTTAGGGCGAGTCGCAGCCTCGGCGGGTAAGAGTAAGGGGTCTTATACTAGAGGCGGAGGGTAAGGCTGAGCCTTTTACCCCTATAAGGAAGTGATCCAAGAATTACCTCATCGCCATAGATATAGAAGAGCGGGAGTCGCAGGAGTAGCGGATTATCAACGCGCCATTCTGGAGTCAATTCAGCTAATAATATAGGGCGAAATACTGGGGTGGCAGAGCGACATCGACTTATAGGAGGCATAAACAGGGTGGATAAGCGACAGCTATATATACGACAGCGATATACCGCGCTCTGTAGTGGGGTACAAATAGGTACTTAGATCTTGGTGAGAGCCCCATACAAATCTAAGTACTGAGTCGTGCGCCCCCATTAAGCGAACTCCGCGCCCCAAGCTGTTTGTGCGCCCCCAGGACTTCCCGCAACCCGACAATGTCTGCTCACCACTGGTGGGCGATGGTCCTCTGTGTTACCTTTGTGCGGAGTAAGTTCAGTCCGAAAACCGAACAACGCTGGCGTCGAATAGGTACCATTTCAATGCGCCTATGAGTAAGAACTTCCTATCTTCCAGCTCATCAACGCTCTTGTTGCCTTGACTCGAGGCTTCTACTTGCTGAAAAACCGTTAATCCGAAGCGCCTTGTGTGATTGAATTGTATCTATCAAGCTACTCTAGCTATCCATCCCGGATGATTTTCGCCATCCTGCGTTCACATCAGATACTCAAGGCTACTTCTTGCTTCAACGACTTTGCCTTGGATTCCACCAAGAAACTTCCACCATAAACACCACGGCCAGTACCCTTATACTCAAGTTTAGACTTCCAGAAGTCTATTTGGCATGCTACATGGGGATTCTTTATGAAATGCCCAAGGGAGAGGAAGCTGTTGAAGGCGAAGTCGTTGCGAGCATAGGATTATGCTTGGTTTCGTTGTAGAGTTGGTGACAGGTGCGCAAGAAGCGTAGATCTAGGTCGATTTTGGACTTGTTGCCGAAAGGAGACCGCATCAAGCGTTTATAGCAGCTGCTATGTCGATCATAATCTTCTCCTTTGATCTAGTCTTCTGTAGAAGAGTCGAATATTCCCTGGGCTTCGTCCCTAGAGACTTTGGAGCGGTATAGGAAGTGAAACAGCCTGTATTCGGACTTGCCTGGCTTCCGATGGATGTGGATGGCGCGGCCACCACATACGAAGCCGAAGATGATTACTTTGATTACTTGTGATAGCTTCCGTGGAAGCGATGACGCATTGAGATTAGAGCTAGAGCGTCTGAGCATATTTCCCAATACAGTATGTTTGGGACCTCACATATATCGGGTGTCTTGTAGCTTTTCTGAGCCGTTTACATTGGCGATACCGGAGATTTCATGGCGAGTCCTGCGTAGCTGTATCTTTAGTAGAGTATTATATGACCTAGTATCTGGAGATCGGTTGAGATGAAGATTATACTCTTAGTTTTGAGAGAATTGTGAAGGATGAAGAATGGTGAACCGAATTCGACATTAAGTAAGAGCTAAATCCTTCTAGGCAAATTTGAACTTCTGCGGTTTGTTTGATACAAACGCCCTACCAATTCTCTTTGCGGACTCGGATAGCAAGGGAACCGAACCCGTTATCCGCTGCCACAACTTTGCCCTTGCCCTTTCCCAACAAGGAACGCTTCACCTCGTCAGCCCACTTCCTATGGTCTCCCAGATCCCAACGCCACACAATCTCCCAAGGCGCCAGGTAACTCATCCTCCAATCATTGACAATGAGTGTGACATGATTCAACGGCAACGCCTTCAAAACCATCAATACTGCGCGAATGTGGGACATGGCGAGTGTCTTCCTAATTTCATCTTCTGGGAGCATCCTCCAAACCTGAGCGATATTGAGGCTGATTTTGATGTTCTCAATCAACTTGGCTTGGCTGGTGAGGTGCTTCAAGCTGGTTGCCCAGCCCTTCAAGATCATCTTCATTTGTGTTGAGGGTGATATCAAAGTGAGTCGAGCGAAGAGCGAGATTGAGGTTGACGTGGTGCTGAAGGTGATGGTGGATGAAGGCACGGAGGTCGGAGAAGGAGCTGAACGAGAAGGTGTTTGAGGAAAATGCGATGTAGCGAGCTTCCTTGGAGATTTGACCGCAGACATGGAGGAGTTTGATGTTGGTTCGTCGCTTGAAGCGCCTCGCAGCACATGAGAAGTGGCGGTCTTCGTTGAGTGGAATGTGATGGTCTGTGGGAGGAGATGCTTGGTCGAAGTGGTGCTGGGCGTGCGCCTCTGATACCTAGAGCATTTTATGGTTTGTCACCCCTCAGTTGAAAATCATGAACGCGACGAGAAACACAGTTGCATCATCACAGAAGGGTAGATGACATTTACTTACCGTAGCACAGCAGACAACATGAGCGAACTTGACACAATTCGCCGATGGCTTCCTTTTGATATGGACAAAATTGCCACCGAGAACAAGCTCGTAGATCTGATTTTTGACTTCTTGAGGGAGCTTCAACAGCGATAGAAGAGCATTGCTTGTGGTACTTAAACCGAAGTCACACTCTGCATCTGGGAGAGCGACCACAAAAGAGGCTTACAGAGAATCCGCTGCCTCGGCGCTCAACACGTCTAGTTGAGGGATTGCTCCGATTCGGAGCTCTTTCGTCGGGTGATTGGGGTCGGACACCCTCATGCATCTCATTGCTGAATTCAATGAAGCCGTTGCGATGGTGTCGAAAGAAGTCGCCTTAGGGTTCTTGAACGGTTTGTTGGAGGGCCTGAACATGTCCATGGTGTTGAAAGGATGTTTCTTGCGCTCGGTGGGCGAATCTATGGAGTAGTACGTTGTTGCCCTCATGTTGGTCTAAAGGCGGTGAGTTACATTGGGATGTGGTACTCAACAGAGTATGTTGCTGAAGATGTGGTGAATAAACGGAACAAAGTAGGGGAACCTGGGCCGTAAAGATATCCCCGCCTCCAAAGGAGGCCGCTTTAAATAGAGTGAATAATCGGGTAGCTTGACTTTTGGGCTAGGATAAAGGCAGACATGTAAAGCGTAAGTAGTTAAGACGTGGCGTACTAAGCCCCAATCATTGTAAGTTGAATGATAAGGGACTACGTTTTGCAAACAGTAGCAGTGATCAGACCTTCCTTTTCACCAGTCCTTTGAAAAAATCGAAGCTGTTACTGTCACTCTGCAGCTGCCAGACTTTGCCTGTAGTCCTGTCCTCCCACCCCAATTCTTCAGCTAGAAGGAGACCCCAATCCCTCGTGATCCCCTTGATCCGTGCTCGCACACCTCCTTCAGCCTCCAAAGTTACGATTTGGTCGGTGTGCAGCCAATGTTTGTAGTACATTTGCTCGAAGCTTTTGTCGAACCCGGTTTGACAAAATTTGGTGTAGAATGCTGAAAACGTAGAGAGTATTCGTGCCAGAAGCTTTTCGAGAGTAAAAGGTGCTGGCGGCTTGAGAGCATTGAGTGAAGTTGTCGGAGCGGCGTTAGTGGTGTTCAGACCTATACCAATGACGGAGAGGAACTCGGCAAAATCGTAGTGGGAGTTCACTAGGATTCCGCCGATCTTGACGAGACTCTTAGAATTGGGCTCAACGGCATCTGTCAGATGATTAGGATCAGGTGTGTCCTCCAAGCAGCGAGAACTCTCACAAATATCATTTGGCCACTTCAATTTGATGGGAAGATTCTGATAGCCAACATCGTAGGTCTTGATACCTTCAACGATAGCAAGTGCGGCGAGGTATTGAAGGAAGACAACAGGTGCATGCTGAATTAATGAGACTGGATGGCGAACGACAGTGGAGAACATCAACGATCCAGCTGGAGAAACCCAAACATTCGAACCACGTCCCCGACCAGCTACCTGTACTGTTGCAATGGCGGTGAAGCCGGATGGGAGACGGCGAAGCAACTCCGTGTTCCTTTGCTCGTCAGTCAATCCGATATCGGGCTACCGAAAAGCGTGACCATACTTCTCTAGTAGCGTGTTAGTGCTCGTCACTACCTCTCCATACATAATGTTTTTGCCAAAATTGTCGTCATCGCCTTGGCTTTGACTACTGTAATGCTTGAGGTTGGCAAAGAATGCATGATGGTTGAAGTATGGCGTTTCTTTGCTCGCGGGAGGTTCTTTCTCATGCACCACAAGGCGCTTGACAACGGCGTTATAGTCGATGATTCTATCGTCGTCGTCATCGTCATTGTCAGTCTTGTCCTTCACACTAGGCAAAGCATCGGCGATAGAGCCGAGCGACCATGCAGAAGGATTTTCTAGATGGAAAGTATCATTCTCATCTTTGATGTACGCCTGGTCATCCAAAATGGTGACGATCTCTTGCAACGACTTCATCGTTTCAGAGGTCCCACTTGGCAGGATTGAAGAGAGATGGAGACGGGAGAGGGACGGTACCGCAGTATTTTCCTGGTTTACATCCAAGCCGAGCTTGAGCAGACAAGCCATCAGGAAGTCAATTCTCAGCTTATCATCTTCCGCTAACGCTTCCACAACCTTGGAGTAGCCTGGTATATCAGAGTTGCCGTCAAGGTTGACCGCGGCAAATCTTGGATAATGTTAGCTTCTTTAGCACGCTACGGGTCTAGTTTGATCATACTCTGGATGAGGACTAGTCAAGATTGCAGCGCCATCACCAAATTTGCAATAGACCACAGCTGCCGTGCCCTCACCTGAGTCGATCTTCAATTCCTGTGTGTAGCTGGCCAGTATCTCCACACCTTGGTCTTTGTACTTTGGAGCATCGACGAAGACGCCACCTCCATTGTAGTATGATCGAAATACATCCGGTACGGAACCCTTGGTAAGGCCAGTCTTTGAGACTTTTAGCTCCACAGCTCTAGCTCCTGCTTCACTGTGGTAAACAAATCCGGGAAACGCAAGTCCACGACAAGGACCAGGGTAGAAGGCGAGCTCTCTTTCACCAACAACTTCCAACTTGCTGTTGCCTTCTTCGAACTCGCATCTCTTGCTCCCGTAGTAGGCGCCAGCGCAGAACCCCAGATAGGAGCCACCTCTCTCAACGTACTGACTGATCCTACGATTTCCTTCGCCATTGAGTGTGCGACAGTAGCCTAGGTCGGCTCCACCGGGGAACACTATCAAGGCGCATGTGCCCGTCCAAGGCTCTTCTATGGTCGCTTTTCCTTCGATGGAGATGACAGCGTAGTTGGGTGAAAGTAATCGGCGTAGGGTATAAACGCAATGTCGGACCGCTTCGACTGTGCATCCATTGCCTGCAAGAATATCAAATTGAGCTTCTAATGACGTGAAAATGTTGCAAGAAGTCAATATTCACCTGCATAAACCAGCACGTTCATACGTCTAGCGGCCATGACTCAATTCTAGCCGGCCCGAAGAAAACCTTTTCCACCTCAGCACAAGCAATGGGAAATCTGATATCAAACGCAACTAAGGAGGTGGAACTTAAGAACACAGAAGATGATGATGAGCCCGATGATTGGTAATTCTTCTCGGAGCCCTTAAGAACCTGCTATTACTGACCTGGTGGCAAAGGGACAAGAGAATTTACAGCACAGGTTGCTCAAGTACGAGAGGCTCTTCCAGTATCCGCAGCGGCTTGATGTATGACCGCTGACCCTGCAAGCCGAGCAACTGAAGATGAATGACTGCTACTTCGATAAGAAGGATTGGAGGGCGTGCAGGAAAGAGGTAAGCTGATGGGCCTTCCCAATATTTTATTTATCCTTCCATCCGAATCCTTTTTACACCAGGCAGCATGCACCAAACCAATGTCAGTACTGAAATCTCGTCCGCACGATACAGATGGAGGTGTTCCGAGAATGCTGGAAGAGGCAGGGCAACGACCGGAGAACAGAGACCAAAGACGCGTAGATGCGTCTGGCGTCGGAAGTATTTCTTGATTCGCTCACGGCTCCGGACTGCTATTTCGCAAAGAGCGATTGCTGTACTTGTGTGTTATTCCGAAGACTCTTCTCACACGAGAACTCTGTGATGAATACTGATACTGGCGCTCTTTCTACTCTACTCTGCATCATGAGACCAGCGCGGACACTTGCCACTCATGTCAAGGCTTGGCGCGCCAAGCAATGAGAATTCTGCCCCGCAGCACCGATCTCACCCCTCAGAGAATACTTAGGGTATCTGCTGGGCATTTCGTCGGATAAGAGATAATGGATATACTATGGACTTATCGGGCACCAAGCTGCACTATCTCCTAGATTCTCAGATGAAAGTGGACACATCGGACACAAAGCTGTAATATCTCCTAGAACCCCTGCACTCACCTCCTGTAAAAGAGCTCCGTCCCTTTTAAAATCTAAAGCTAGCATCAAAAGACACAATCGAACTTATATATCACAGTGATTTCAGATGGTAAGGTAATTCTCATTACCGGCGCCAATACAGGCCTGGGTCTTAAATTGTCGAGTCTCTGCCGTTCCACCACCGGCTATAACATTCTTCTTGGCTGCCGCACACCCTCCAAAGGTGAGGCCGCCATCGACGAAGTAAAACAACAATATCCCTCGATATCCTCTTGAGCAAGCCATCCACACCATCTCCCACCAGTACGGCCGTCTCGACATCATCGTCAAAACGGCGGTGCCGCTTACGACAAAGAAATCAAATCCGGCACTCTAAGCATCCGTGACGGCTGGAACATATCCTGGGACACAAATGTCTCGGGAACTCAGGTCCTAACCACCTTTGCTACCCCTTTGCTCCTAAAGTCTGCCAACCCACCCCTTATCTTTATGACCAGTGGGACGTCCACATTGACGGAGACAGAGAGCTCAGCGCCGGAGGTGTCAAAGCGTATTAATTCGAGTCCGCCCAAAGGGTGGCCGGAAGAAGCGGTAATGAACCCGATTACGGCATATCGAAGCAGTAAGACCGGACTTAATATGTTGATGCGTGGATGGACGAGGATTCTGAAGCATGATGGGATCAAGGTGTGGTGTGTCTCACCAGGGTTTCTGGCTACGGGCTTGAACGGGTCTGAGCCACAGCGGTTGAAGAAAGCAAGATCTTGCCGTGCTAGACCATGGTCGGCAGCCTGCTGACGAGTATCAGATGGGGCAACTAGATCCTGCAATAGGTGCTGATAATTTGTAGTAGATGTGATCGAGGGCAAGCGTGACCAGGATATTGGAAAGGTCGTAAGGAAAGACATGACTCAGCCTTGGTAGATAGATTGCGGCAACTTGCTGGGCCTAGAAACCCTCTACACTACCCTCTACACTGCTAGCATGCCTACAATTCAATTTTCACCTCACGCACGAATAGCTGATCGTCTTGATCCCGTAAGTGATATGTAGCACGAAGGCAGCGATAGCGAGAGTAGTGACAACTTTAGTCCTAATCGATCTCCTACTTGCGTGGAAAATGCAACTCCGATTTTCGTGTGCAAACGTCAATTCTCAAAGAAGCCCTGCTAGCAGCACATCCAATGCTCCTATAAATTGACATGAGCTCTTTTGTTTCGTAACAAGATGAGAAATACAACGGAGAAAACATTACGAGTACAAGGTTTACATAACCCCCGTCAAGAACCGCAGATTCGGTTACTTGTATAGATAGGCATGAAGTTGCGGATCCAGAAGGCCGAATTTTGTAGTGAGTAAACCATCTGGGCACTTACTGCTGGATTATCGTACAGTTTTAGGTCTCGGGGTTTAGTATTGCTAATAAAAGGTCCCCGCTTACCGTACATGTCACTGGGGTCATCAATCGGCAAGTCGCCGACATCTGGCTGAGAGCTGAAACGGCCCCGAACGCCAGACCGCTCCCAATGCCGTTTCTCAGCTCTTTCCCCTTGTGGAATGTACACCGTTTTGTGATATTCGAATTGAGGTGTGTGAGCCAGTGTTCATCCCACTCCTCCCCAATAAACCAATCGAAGCAGTCATAGCAGTAGCTCAATCCGGATTGGACTCGCTCGAGCGTGCGTGCCACTTCTTCACCGCGGCAGGCGTGGATGTGTGTCTCCGTTGTCTTTTAGGTAAACTTTCAGCGTCAGTCTTTCCCCCAAAGAGGTGACTTTGGAAGCGCCTCACCTCATTATCCCTTTCCCGCAACCCTTGACTAGGCACAGACCGTCGAGTGGTTTCTTCCCAGGCAAATGCAAGATGGTGCAGTCCCGAGAGATAAGTGAACATATATCTTCGATGGATTGTTTACCCAGCAAAGGACCTCTTCGCTGGACTGTTCAGGGATTCGGTGGTCATTGGGGGTCGAGGGTTCCGTCGCTGACAACGGCATAGTGGCGAAGGACATCCTTCGTAGTGGCAAGATCGAGAGGAGGTAGCGCTGCTCGAACGCTCTGTGGTCCCGTGGTGTAAGGGACGTCGGTCTCATCAAGGAAAGGCGCTCCTTCGTCGTGTTTCTCCTTGTTGAAAGAAGCTAGCCACCTGCATAAATTTGTCAGTCTAAACATCCTTGCACAACCAAACCGACATTCAGACGTACATCTCATAGCGCTTCGAAGCATAACCCTGATCTCTGATGGTCGTCGGCATATAAGTGGCGCTGACCCTCTCGCTACCCCTTCGTGGTGAGTTCTATAGCGGTAGCCGTTCGTTTTAGCTCTCTTGAATGCCTCTTTAGGTGATCGCTTTCGGCCCATGATCCTGTAGAGCGAGGTGGAAAGTCCAGAGTGCTTGCAGCGTGAAGAACAAGGGCTTGGTGGCAGGAGCGAGAGTCGAAGAGCCAGGGGGAAGGGGGAAGGGCGGCGCACCGCTCCCCTTCAAGCTCTACTTCCTCATTCGTCCCTGAGGCAGCTCAATCAGGCTGTGCGAGGGCACGAGTGAAGAATTGGTGTGGGGAAGCCCCTTACTCATAAATACGCTAAAGCGGCAACGCCCGCGCGAGCTCCGACTTGATGCCAAGCAGAGTTTAAACGTTTGACTTCGCGACTGCAACTCCTTGGACGTCCGTCTCCAAATAGCCATCTCGATGGCCACCCTCACCCTTCAGAGAGCGTCTTGGTGCTTTCAGATCTCGAGGAAATCGCGGACATTTGCAGTCTCATTCACAACAGCTCTACCTAGAAGAGGCAAACCCAGACACCTGTCTCAACAAACTCCCACCCCCCTGCACGAATCCTCAAACCCTCTACGATCCAGTCGACACGACAAAGCGAGCAGGTCTTCAAGGCAGGACGAAGCGCGACGAGCTTTCACATCCACCAGATTCTACCGCGCACAACAAGAAGCCGCCTCCCCAGCCTCAAAGACTACATCTCTCGACGCCCAGCCACCCCAATCTCCAGAAACCATCTCAGCCGACGTCGACTTATCCGCTGGCTTGAAAGACCAGAATATTATTCTTGATGAAGGCGACCGCCAAGTAGACTGGACGCGTTCCTTCCATGGCCTCTCTAGTGAAGCATTTTCACCAGATGCCGCCAAAGCTCTACTTGCCCCTATAGATCCGGACGAGATTGAGGTGAAGCCGGATGGGATTATCTACTTGCCTGAGATCAAGTATAGGAGGATTCTGAACCAGGCGTTTGGACCTGGGGGCTGGGGTTTGGCGCCCAGAGGAGAGACGATCGTTACGGCAAAGGCGGTCACGAGGGAGTATGCTTTGGTTGCCCTGGGCAGGTAGGTCATCAACACCCCTGGAGAAACTATTCTGTTACGGCTCCTTGTTGACCTTAGTACAGGCTCGTCTCCGTAGCACGCGGCGAACAAGACTACTTCACACCTGA
>JAABUP010009634.1_pt1 | contig 11762 bp, 13 predicted proteins | sample 5559201 | NCBI WGS metagenome assembly JAABUP01 (sample SAMN10711887, study PRJNA513373) | rock metagenome | isolation source: Antarctica rocks | place: Antarctica | reverse complement strand
CGTACGCCAGGATGTGCGTCGCGATGCGCTCCAGGAACCAGCGGTCATGGCTGATGACGACCGTCGTGCCGGCAAAGTTGAGGATGGCCGCCTCCAGCGCGCGCAGCGTGTCCACGTCCAGGTCGTTAGTCGGCTCGTCCAGCAGCAGCAGGTTGCCACTGCGCTTAATCACCTGCGCGCGGGCAAAGAGGTTTCCAACCTCTCCATCAGGACAGGCCCTTTCTTCAACCCTTGCTTCAGCCTTTGCATGCGTACCAAAGATGGGTGACAAGCCGCCACTGTAAGTTAATCTCTAGGTCTCTGGCGCTTGGCGGGCTGGCGCCGCGCGGCGGCGCCGCCTGGGCGCCCGCCCCCAACCTTACCCCAGTGGGCGCCGCCCGGACGCCAGACGCGCTAGCGCAAAAGGGTTGGGCCACGGCGCCGTCAGCCGTCACATGGAGCCCAGTACAGCGTTGCAGAACCCCCCCACTCCCCCCGGACAGAAGCGCGCCCAGGGGAGGCAGGGCGCCGTGCGCCTCTGCCGAGAGCCGGCCGACGGCTGCCGGCGCGCATGCACAGGCGCACGGCGCATGCGAGCTGGGCGGCGCGGCTGCCGGCTCTGCAGGCTGCCCGGACCTTCGCCGCTCGTGCGGAGACCAGAAGGAAAGTGCGGAAGCAAAGGAAAGGGCGACGGGCCGGGGCCGCGCCCGCGCGAGGCTGAGCCGTTTGCGCGCGCACGGGAGGCGGGAGGGCGCCGGGCCGGGGCGCGCCCGCGCGAGGTTGAGCCGGTTGCGCTCGCCGCCGGACAGCACGCCGACCGCCTTCTGCTGGTCGGCGCCCTTGAAGTTGAAGTGCGCGCAGTACGCGCGCACCGGCAGCCGCCGCCCGCCCAGGTCCACCTCCTCCGCGCCCTCGCCGATCGCCTCGAACACCGTGACCGAAGGGTCCAGGCCCTCACGCTCCTGGTCAGCGTACCTGCGGCGCCGCGGCGGCCCGCCCGCTCGGCCGCTGCTGGCCCCTACCCTATCCTACCCTATACAGTATTCCCTGACCCCAGCCCCTCGCCGGACGCCGCATGCGGCGCTATGAGCCTCCGCGCTCCTCCGCTTTATCGCTAGCGGCCCCGCGCAGATTTTGCGCTCAGCCAGGCCGTTGCGCTCAAGCACCGAGCACCTGAGAGACCTCTCTGCCACGCCTCGTCAGAAAATGCTGGCTCTGACGACAAGAAGGCAGCAGCGGGCATTCGCGCCAGAACAAAATAGCTCAATAAGCTCCACGCATGAACCACGACGCCGCAAGCTTGTTGGCTCACAGGTGCCAGAGCCCGCATGCGTCAGCGTCCAGACATGGCTCCAGCTGAGCGCGGGCGGGCGCGCACATGGGCACCACGGTCTCGCCGACGCGCAGCGTGCCGGCATCGGGCGCCTCCTGGCCCATGATCATCTTGAACAGCGTGCTCTTGCCCGCGCCGTTGGGGCCAACGATGCCTGCGGCACAGCGCCCGCTGCCTCACACACGGACCCCACCATGCTCGGAGCAGTTCGTGCATGCTCTAGCTGAGCGCACACGGCGCTATACGAAAGCTGCGAAAGCTGTATCGCGTTGTGCACGTGGACACGTCGTGCGCGCTGATTGTGCACCAGCCGCCAGCGGCCAGCTGGCTTCTCATGGCTGGCAGCTTTTCCGGCGCTCCGTGCGCACGCAGCCGCGCCTGCCCGGCAGCCTGCGGCGCCATGCCAGCGGCGCCGTGCAAGCGGCGGCCCGCGGGAGCCGCCGGGTCTGCCGGGCGCACCCACGACGGAGCCGGGCGGGATGCTGAAGGTGGCGTTGTCCAGCAGCACGCGCTCGCCGTACGCCTTGCACAGGCCCTCCGCCTCCACCACCACGTCGCCCAGGCGCGGGCCGACCGGGATCGTGATGCTGTCCACCGTGGCCTGCCGCGTGTACTCCGCCGCCTGCCGGCCGCGCGCGCGGCCCCCCCTGGGTAGGGTGGGGTCCTACCCTACCCTTACCCTGCCTGCCGGCGGCCGGCGAGCAGGCGTGCGCTCGCCGCGCGGCAGCCTTGCGCGGGGCACACAGGGAAAGTGGAGCCTTTGCGCAGCAGCGGGCAGCATGTGCACCTCCCGGCACGGTGCCGCAACATGCAGTGGCCGGCGCAGGTCGAGGGCCGGTCTGATGCCTCGAGGCGCCGCTCTTCGCAGCTGCAGTGCCTCTGCATCACCTCGGTATACGCCCGCGGCCTGCCGCGCCCGTATGCGCCCACAGGCGGTACAGCCGGCTCACCCGAGCGGCCGCTCGGTCAGCAGCACCAGCCGGCCACGATGCCCGGACGACGCACGCAGTGCAAGGGCGCCCGACCCGGACCCTGACCCTCCCCAGCGTCACGGCAGGTGAAGGAAGGAAGCTCTGAGTGCGCGCGCCTTTCGGCGCACCCAGGCGTGTTAGGCTGCCTGCGATTGAGAGCAGCGTTTGAGCAGCGGTGGAGAGCAGATCCTGCTGCTGGAGGTTTGGGGCGCAGGATAGGGTTAGGGTTTAGGGCTAGGGCCTAGCGCGCGCCTGGTCCACCAGCTCGTCGTAGCGCCGCATCCGCGCCTTGCCCTTCTTCTGCTGCCCCTTAGCCTGCGAGCGCACGAAGTCCAGCTCCGCCGCGATCGCGCGCTGCAGGCCGCTCTGCTCCTTGCCCTCCTGCTGCAGCCGCGCTGCGCGCTGCTCCAGCCACTGGCTGTAGTTGCCTGCGCCGCGCCCCCACTCTTGTTGTCATTCGCGCAGCGGAGCATCCCATGCTGCAATGGCTGCAACCCATTTGCGTTTGCGGTCACCACGCTTTGAGCGCCGCCGCTGAGCGGGTCGGCTGAGAGACGCGGACAGCGCTGTGCCCAGGCGCGGCGGGGGACTCGGCGCCGCACGGCCGCAGCCGGCCTGCCGGCGGGCGCCGCGAGGGCGCACCCTCGAACGGGATGCCCTGCCCGCGGTCCAGCTCCAGGATCCAGCCGGCCACGTTGTCCAGGAAGAAGCTGCGCCGCCGCCCCCGCACACGGCGCGTGAGCCGCCTGGTCGCGTGCCCGCCCTACCATAACCCTGCCATAAATTGATGAATATCCTACCACACGCCACCGCTTCTTCAGGATTCACTACCTGCCATGGCCAGCCAAGCAGGCATGCCGCTTGGCATGCACGCATGCCAGCATATGCAGCAGGCCCGGCCGCGCAGGCGGCCGGGGGCGCGCCCCGCCGCCGACGGGGCGCCTTCCTGCCGCGCCAGGCGGCGCGGCCGGCCGCGCACCGGTCATGCGTCACGGCGACCACGGTGCCCCGGAAGCCCGCGAGCGTGCGCTCCAGCCACGCCACGCTGCCCGCGTCCAGGTGGTTGGTGGGCTCCTGCCGCCGCCCCCATTGCCCTTGCCTTAGGGTAGGGTTGCACTGGGAATAAGATGCTATGTTAGGCGCTGCCCGCGTCCAAGTGGTTGGTGGGCTCCTGCCGCGCTCCCCAGGTTTCCCTCGCTTCAGGGCTACGCTGGGAGCAGGTACTACGTTGAGCACAGTCAGGACCGTGGGCATGGTCAGCGGTCAACGCCGCATCAGGCTGACGCAGCAGTAAGTGGCGCGAGGCCGACAGTGTCAACGCTTGGGCGCACCAGGCGCAAAGGCGAGCGGCGGGCGCAAGCGCAAGTTGGCGAAGGTGCGCGGGCGCGCGGCTGGGCACGCATGGGCACGCAGGGCCAGGGGGACACTGGGGCCTGTGGGAGCCCCGGGGCCCGCGCGCACATCCAGCAGCAGGATGTCGGGCTGCTCGAGCAGCACGCGGCACAGCGCCACGCGCCGCCGCTCGCCGCCCGACAGGCTGTCCACCGCCGCATCGCCTGCGCCCCCGCCGCATAGGGGTTGCCCCCGCGCGTGCTGGCACGCGGTTCACCGCCCCAGCCAGGCGTGGAGGCAGCGTGGCCTCTTTCAAGCTCCTGGAACGGGGGTCCATGGCCCCGGGCACAAGCCGCGCGGCACCAAACAGTTTCCGGCCGCCCCAACACGGCATAGCAGTCACGGGGCGCCGCAAGAATCCGCTACGGTTTGCGGTGCGCCGCAGCACGCCAGCGCAGGGGCGGCCGCCGCGCTCGGCGCGCGCGGCCCGACAGCGGGCGGCGGGCGCTGCCGCCGGCGCGCCGGCGCACCCGGCGGGCAGCGCAGCGCCTCGGTCGCGCGCTCCAGCTGCCGCTCGAGCTCCCAGCCGTCGGCCGCGTCGATCTGCGTCTGCAGCGCGTCCATGCGCCGCATGAGCGCATCCATGTCCGCGCCGTCCTCCGCCATGCGGCCGCCGATCTGCGCCGGGCAGCCGGTGAGCGGCACCGACCGGGCATGCGCACGCCACAGACAGCGTGCCGCGCCGGCGCATGCATGGCCACGCCGCCCTCCGCCACGCGGCTACCGGTCACCGCCCAGCGGCGGTCCTGCATGTGGTGGGTCTCGATGGGGTTGCGCCACGGCCACGGCAGCGCTGCGGCTCGCCCGCTGCACGCACACCAGGCGGCCCAACATCCTGTCCAAGCGGTCTGACGCGCGCGTCACCTCTCCGGGCTGAGGGGGCTACCCGGAGCGGGTCGCCGCCCGCACCTCCTCATACTCCTTCAGCAGCGCCTGCATGCCCGCGAGCGCCGGCCGGATGTTCTCGTCCACGGTCGGCCCGTCGCACAGCTGCGGCTCCTGTCGCGCCCCACATGCAGCCGCAAAGGCTGTCAAATTTGCCCATGCCATGCACGGGCGCTGCGCTGTGTCATTGTGGCATATGAATGCGGGCCAGGTGCAGCATGCCCTCTCATGGGGCGGCGGCAGCCAGCATGCCACACAGCGACGCAGCAGCTCTGACTGGGTGCAGTCGGCCTCTCTGGCGGGCGTGCTCGTGGGGAGCACGCATGTGGAGCCTGGGGGGTGGGGCGCACCTGCGCCAGGTGTGAGACTCTGATACCCTCCGCAAGCTGCACTTCGCCATTGTACTCCCTGGGGCGCGCGCAGCCACTGAGCGCCCGCTGTAAGCGCAGCGGCAGAGCAGAGGGCTGCTGCGGATCGGCAGGCGGCCGCCCAGGGCAGCAAGCAGCACTGTGCGCGACGCAGGCGCGCACTTGTCCTCGCCGGCCAGGATGCGCATCACCGAAGACTTGCCACTGCCTGCGCGAGCGGTCGCCAGGCCCGCTCGCTTGCAGCAGCGCCCCCGGAGCTAACGCGCTGTGTCAGTAGGCAGCAGACCAGGCACTTGCAGCCAAGAGCGGCCGCCCAGATATTGCAAGCTGTCTGTGAGAGTCGCAGCATGTGTGGGACCTTGCGTCTGGAAGACTCTTCGTCTGTGCAAACTATGCCGCAATAGAGCAGACAGAGGCGCGCAAGTCCAGTGGGGACGTTTGGTTCGACCGGGCCACACCGTTGACGCCCAGGATCCCAATCTTGGCGCCCAGGTACATACCGAGGCCGACCTTGTTCAGGATCTGCTTGCCGTTCGGCGCGGTCTTTGACACCTTGTCCAGGGACAGGATGATGGACCGCGTCTCCTCCTTGTACGCCGCTCTGCGGCAGCGGCACTGCTCGTCAGTGGCCAGCCGCTTGAAGCGGCTGTGAGACCACGCTGCCGTGCCTGGCCCGCACCCCTCCTTGACCTTCCCGGAAGGCTTGATAGGCCCGTTCGACGAAGCGCCGCCGCCGCCGCCGCCGCCGCCACCCTTTCCAGCACCACCTCCCTTCTTCTTCTTTGCAGCCCTGCCGTGTGCAGTGCTCTCTCACCACCACTTCGTGCTTGCTCGCCTGAAAAATGTGCTACGAGCAGCAGGCTCAAGTGCCGTTTACAGTGAGCGCCGTGCCTGACCACGCGGTCCAGAACAGCATGCCGCCTATGTGTGGTGACCAGGAGCTGCCTGCGTCCAGCAAAGCTGTGCTGGCTGCACAGGCGACTGTGCATGCACCCATGCATGGCGTCTGCGTTGGCGGGCCAGTGCATTGCTGTAGCAATGCACAATGTAAGCGCACAGGCTGTCTTCAAGGGCGTACTCTGTGAAGCGCGCAAGCGCTTTTCTTACCAGCACGAGGGTGGACCGGTCCGGTCCACCCGGACCGATCCGGGTACCCCTTGCTGCAAGCACACGCGGGGCCTAAGTACAACGGTGGGATGCACAGCCCAGGTCTGGTCAGGCTGACCTGAGCTCCTAGTAGCACAGCATGCGCTCGCTGAAGCGGCACAATGTCGTCAGATATATGCACAGCAGAGGTCAGGGCGCTGTGCGCACATACCTCGCCCACTCCTTCACACGCTGTTCTGGACTGAACATAATTAGAGTGTGTGTGGCAGCGCAGCACCCCATACAGCACAGAGGCACAGACATGCTGCTGACCAAACTCCAGCAAACTGTCTGGGAGTCAGCCTACTTCGAATTAGCCCGGTGCCAAGGGATGTACAGCCGCAAGGTATCTCGCACACCTGTTTCCATACTATGTTTCCAGAGGGGGAGGCAAACAACACAGGCTGGGGGACTGCCAGACGTGAGTCCTCCATGACCAAGGTCACTTCACAGCAGCCTGCCACGTTCCCTTGTGGCAGGCGCCCAGCACTCGCGCCGCCCCATGCACCAAAAACTCCCCCAGAGCGCATGTCGTCCATGGCCCCACCTTTCCATCGCTGCGCCCCTGACCAGCAACAGCGCCCGCAGCAACAGACCAGCTGGCGCTGGCAGGCTACGCTGCGCTGGCAGGCGCGCAGCATGCGCATGCCAGGCCATCCCGGACCGCGCCGCTCGCTGATGCGCCGGGCCCGGCAGCGGTGCCTGGCAGGCCCCTACCCTACCCTATCCAGCCGGCCGCGCCGGCGCGTCCGCCGGCGCCTCCAGCGCGCGGCACACCGCAGCGTACGCGGCCGCGTCGAAGGCCCAGCCGGGCGCGCCCACGCCGCAGGCCGCCAGCGTGCCCGGCGGGACGCCCGCGCGGCCCTCGTCCGCCACGCCGCGGCCCACGAAGACGATCTTGCGCGCGGTGCGCGGGTCGATGAAGGGCTGCAGCGCCTGTGCGCCCGGGCTCCGCCGTGTGGCCCAGGGCTGCAGGCAGGTGGACCTGCATTGCCACCCTGACGACAGGTACAGGCTTGCATCAGGCCGTGCCAGCATGTGGAAGGCGCCGCTTGCTTGTCAGGTCAGGACTTTAACCCTACCTAACCCTGCCAGGCCACAGTCACCAGGGGGCGCGCGCCTTCCAGGTGAGGCTGAAGAGCGCGGGCGCGCGGAAGCACACCGCGCGCCCCAGGCGCTCCGGGTAGTGGCTCTGCAGGATGTGCAGCGTCGCGGAGGCGACCTGCGCGCACCGCAGAGCCCCGATGTCGCGGGCCGGCCGCGCGGCGCCCCGCGCGGCGTTGCCCCGCGCGGCGTTGCCCCGCCATGACGCTGGCGCGCCTGAAGCTTCGTGCTGCTTTCAATGTGCCTGGCTGCCCCCCAAAGAGAGCTGGACACCTGAGCAGCCTCTCATGAGTGGCACATGGTGTAATTGCCATTCACTCGCATTGTAATTGATGATGGCAACCATGCAAATCAGCTATGCATGTTATGCACAGGCTCAGTGCAGGCAGCCGCTGGGGCACATACGGCACAGGCCTGCCCTGCTCACTTTTAGCGAATACTAGCACCAGTCCTTTCACTGCCCCAGCGGGTCAATGATCAGCTCACCTTCAAGGATGGAGCATTGCGAAGCGTGTAGCCCTCGAAGTCAATGATCCACGTCGTCCGTCCGTTGCCTGCGCCTCCGAGCTCTTTATCAGTGGAAAGGCGCTTGCAGGTCACCCTCAACACGGCTCCAAGAGGCTGCTGCAAAACGAGTGTGTCGAGCGCCTGTCGTGCGCACCTTCCCTATCGGCAAGCCCGCTGGCGAGCTCCAGCGTGTACACCAGGAAGCGGACCTGCCCGTCCGCAGACCTGGTGTTCTCCAGCCTGCGCACACTCGACTTCAGCATTGCCAGGCCTGTCATCGGAGACGTCGAGAGATTTGCGCTGGGGGCGCGCACCTGGGCCGCATCACAAGCACTATGCAGCCGTCTCCGTCGCGGTGGTCGGTGAGCGTCTGCTTCCCTGGTCAGAGTCCCAGGCTGCTCAAGTCTTTTTTTCCCTCGGCTGTGTGTTCAGGTCAGGCCTGCTGGTCCACAGCAGCGAGCGACTAGGACCGCAGCCACGCTAGTATGTGCGCAAGCAGATACGCACGCAGTGCGCTGACACCTGCGCAGGTACTGAAATTGGCAGGTGCTAGAACTGGCAGGCTCACCCACCTGTGCGCGCCTCCTCCGCAACGTCTTCCCACGTGATACGATCCGGTCGGTAGGAAGCTCTCCTGCCGCAGTGGCCATGTGAGCACTTGCAGCGCTTGTCACAGCCTTGCAAACAAATTTGAAATGGAAGCGGGCCCACCACTGCAGTGTCTGCTTGAGCATGTGCAGCGCCTTGCCTCCATCCCCGTTCCGGGCTCGCAGGTAACGCGCGACGGTCTGCTTTTTGCACCATGCTTGCAGCTCTGGCGACCCCTGCGGGCACAGCTGGGAACATATGGGTTCTGCGCACAGCCCGTGTGCTGAACTGGGTGTGCTGGAGGCTGTTGCCGACCTCAAGTAGCGGGGCTACGGCAGTCTGGAGGTCAGCAATAGCCGTCTCCTCTTGGCCCGTGCGCATGGATGTTCGACAAGGATACTGCCTTCATGCTCGAGCAGGGATCGCGCAAGCTTGCTTAAGCTAGCCCAAACTAGGGTAGCAGCAGGCTGGCAGGCGTTAACACAACGCCAGCCCCTAGCACATGGCGCTTGGCGGCCCCGCCAGAGCCGGGTGAAGCGCAACCCGCCCAACAACACTTCACCTTTGCAGGTGGCTGCTGAAATTGACCAGAATCGCACCCTGGGTGCAGCCTGCGCCATCTCCTGCGAGGGCCACTTTCCGAAGTGGTGCAGGCTGCGCCCAGGATGCTGTTCCTGGTCAACGTCGACAGCCCTTTGCAGAGGTGAGTTGAGAATTGGGTGAGCGGGTTGCGCTTCACCGGGCTCTGTCGCGGCACCTAGTATGTCAACGCTCGTAGGTGCCCGTGCCAGGGCTTAAGGCACATGATGCCTGGTAGCTTTGCCAGAGCTGTGGTTGATTGGAGGAATCAAACGGCGCAGGCTGCGCCCAGGATGCAGTTCCTGGTCAACCTCCAACACGGTGCCGTGGCGGTCGCGAGCACCGTGGCTCGCGTCCCGCTGTAGGACCCCGCCACCGTGCGGCACATGGAGGGCGTGAGCCGGGACAAGCGCCGCGAGCTCACGGCGGACATGCTGGTTGAGCTGCTCCACCATGCCGGTCCTGAAGTTGACCGCAAGCCTCATGGCGGAGCTGCTGCAAGCTGGCGCGCGCTCTGCACGTCGCCCGGTGCCACTGCGCGGAGGCAGCAAGTGTGGCTCAAGCTGCGCCCAGGATGCGGTAGCTCGGCCATGAAGCTCACCGTCAAGTTGAAAATCGGCACAGTCGTGAGCGGCTCAGCCAGCATGTCAGCCATGTGCGCGTGGAGCTTGTCCCGGCTGGCGCCCTCCATGCGCCACACGGTGGCGCGGTCCTGCAGCGGGACGCGAGCCACGGCACTAGCAGACACGTGTGGTATGTCTGGAATGGGGTTTCCTTCCAGGCTGTAGAAAAACTACAAAGGCGCAGGCGTCACATATTACACACGAGTTGGCCAATGACTGCAAAGTGCCGGGAGGCGTGTTCGTGTGACATAATTAAATGTAAATCTGTCCACCGCGCATGTGCTGCACAGCACAGCCTGTCGGTTACTCCAGGAACAGCTTCAGCGAGCCCGCCAGCAGGAACTTGCCGGGCAGCGGCCCCGGGCTCGGCGACAGGAAGGTCACCTGCGGGGGCAGGGCAACTGCCTGAGCGCCTGCATGACCTGGTATGGGGCCGTGTCAGCCCTGCGGAGTCTTTTTGTTTGCAGTGCACTATGTCGCAGGTAGAACGTAGAACGTTAGTGTAATGGGCGTAGTACGGCAGCATGAATGTGGCCGGCGCCCCCTGTACAGGCGAGGCCGGAGGAGAACTGCTTATCTTTGACAGGGCCGAACTCTCAAGACTTTTGTGACATGGCAGAGACAGCCTCCATGATGTCTCGCGTGCTCTGCCCCGCCAAGGCGGGCGAGGGCGGGCGCGCCGTGTTGCGCGTGACGTCGACGTCGGACACGTACAGGAAGCCCGCCACGTTGACCGAGAGCAGGAACTCGGGCGCCGGCGCGTGCGAGACCGCCAGCAGCGAGTGCAGCAGCTCGCCGGGCGACGTGACGGGCAGCACGCGCAGCGGATCCGCGACCGGGTCCGCGCCTGGGGATAAGGGATCACATGAATTTCCTATCTAAGCAACTGATGTAGAATCTGTGCCGTTTCAGCACAAAGGCAAGCTTTTGTGCTTAGTGTGCAAAGTGGCCCCACCTTGCAAGTCACACACACGGACGTGCGCCCTGGCAGCTGCCTGGAGACCACGAGCGCATGCGCCCTGGCATGGCCATGGCGCGGTGCGCTTGATGATGCACAGCCGGGGCGCATGCAGGGGCAACGAGGCTGCTGCGCCTCTGCGGTTGTGCGCCGTGGCTGTGTGCTGCCGTGCGGTCGACCCGACCTGACTGCTGCCTTCGCCGCGTCTTCCCAGCTCTTTTTACGAGCGAGAAGATACAAAGGGCTCAGGAGGCTGCTGCGGTGCTGGGCGCCGCGGCAGCCGCGGCGCCCAGCGGCAGGGCCGCAGCGGTGCAGGCGCGCGCACCGATCGGCAGCGCGCTCGAGGGAGCGCGCGGGCCGCCGCCCACGCGGTACACGCGCAGCTCGCTGAAGCCGACCGTGCGCGAGTGCGGCGCCAGCTCGCTCCGCGCGCCGTAGAAATAGTCGCGCGCGCGCGCCGCGCGTGCCGCCTTGCGCGCCGGCGGCGGCCGGATCACCACGCCGCCCGACTTGGGCAGCCGGACCACCGCCACGTCCTTGCGCGCCCTGCGCGCGCAGGCCGCTTGGCTTAGTCGGATGCGAGTTGCACCAAGCCGCGCTGAGAGTAGTACGTGCACACGCTCGAGCAGCTCCGCCGCGCTGATGAGCCATATCCAAGCGGGTGTGCGACTGCCATACTGCACCACTCATACGTTTGGGGCGTGTCGCCGCCGGGCCCCGCGCGCGCGCACCGCAGCTCAGACGATAGCTGGCTGAACAGGCGGTCCTGGCCAACGACCAGCACGACGTCCGCGCGCAGCGCGGCGATGGCGTGCAGCAGCAGCTCGTAGCCCAGCCCATCCACCCAGCCCATGGTGTTCACCACCATGCCCGCCGCGCGCACCTCCGCATTGGCCTGCGCGCCCTCGCACCGGCTCCGTCGGCACGCAGCCCGGCAGATTATAGAAGGGCACAGCGCGACGCCTGCCCCGCGCACAAGCTCCCTGGCGGAGCGGCGCACGAAGGGCGAGCGAGCGCCGGGCACGGCCTCGCAGGCACAGCGTGTCCGCCTCCGGCTGCATGCCGGGCGCCGCGGGGCGGCGCGACGGGCGACCTTGGCAGCATGGCATGCTACTCCAGCTGGCAAGCAAGCCACTGCGAAGTGCACAGAACCTCTGACTTGTTGCGCGGGGCAGGGCCGCCGCGCCGGGGCGCGCGCCTCAGCGCGCTTGTCCAGCAGCGCGGCCAGGCGCTCGACCAGGAAGCGGTACAGCTCCGGGTTGTCCGCGGGCGAGACGTGGCCGTAGAAGTACACGAGCGGGATCTCCACCGGCAGGCCCTCCTCCACGT
>JAABUP010009633.1_pt1 | contig 11763 bp, 11 predicted proteins | sample 5559201 | NCBI WGS metagenome assembly JAABUP01 (sample SAMN10711887, study PRJNA513373) | rock metagenome | isolation source: Antarctica rocks | place: Antarctica | reverse complement strand
CGACGGATCGCGGGTTTCGTGATACCTTGGATATTGTCGCGCAGGATTTTGCGGTGGCGTTTTGCGCCGCCTTTGCCGAGGCCTTTGCCTCCTTTTCCGCCTGTGGAAGGGAGGATGGTTAGTATAGGTTGACGGGAGGTCGAGGGGGAGGTGAGAAGGGGGATGCAGGGTGGGGAAGGATAGAGATTAGGTTCGTTAGGAGGGCGGATGGGGGAAGGGAGGGAAGGAAAGCAAGGAGACTTGAGAGTGATGGGCCGGGAAAGATGACGTCATGGGGTTAGGGGTAGCGTGTTGTAGTAATGCGGTGATGTAGGATACAGTTGACAAGCACGATGACGGTGATGATGACAGTGATATTCGGATGTATTCGACGTGATGCGTTGACAAAATTCGCAACACCAAAGTCGTGATGATATTGCGACCACACAGAAAACAAACACGTAAATAAATAGTTGAAACGAAGCGACAGCGACAGCGACACCCAGAAGGAACACGAAAGGGAGAACTTACGTCCAGTCATTCTAACAGTTGTGTAAAGTTCTTTCCAAATGAAAAATATAGCCCGATTGATGATTCCACAGGCAATATCGATGAAAAACCGCCACTTTCTTTGATAATTCTCGTTGCGACTTTTAGGTTCCAGAGGTTGAAAAAACCAGAAAAGAAACAGCAGGAAAACAGCAGTTTAAGTATTTGACTTGCCGCAGCAGTGATTCGGAAACGTGAGCGCTAAGCCCTTGTCCGGGGGTGTTTGGAAATCACGAATGGCCAGGCAGAAACGAGCCTCTAAATTCGAGTGTCGGAAAGCGAGAGGTTTCCGGGGTGTGGTTTTCGGGGTTGATTTGTGGGGGGTTTTGGTAGTCGTTAGCGGGATGTTGTTTGCAGGAAGGATAGTTGTGGGTATCCGTATTTCTGCTTAGTCATGCCGCGTCTGGTCTTGGAACCTGAGGTAAATCAGGTGAAGACGATGGCCATGTACAAGAGATAGTCCATAGTCCATTGTTCATTCTAACAAAGCGTGTAATCGTGTAATTGGTCTTGTTGGCTGGTCTTTCTATCGCTTCTACTAGGACATTGCTCCCATCTCCTTAACCCTGTTACCATTATCCCAGCCTCACCATCACCCCTTCATCCTCAACTAGGTAAACCTTTCAGTTCTGATAATCCAGCCCCAATGGCATCTGCTCTCCGCCATTATCATCCTCCTCTTCATCACTCTCCTAGTGTGGTGTAGCAGTATTAATAATTTCGGTTACAGTAGAGCACCTACTGGATCCGGGGTGAGTTAGTAGCCCTCTAGGACTAGATACGAGCTTCTAGGTTTGTAGTATCTTCTATTGTGTGCAAGCTCGGCCAGGACCGCCTTTTTGTGCCTGTGTGACCTAGGTCTAGAAGATCTTCTGCTCAGTTCCTAGCTTTTCGTTTCGCTGGTGGATGACACTCTTATCGACACGTTATTCGTTGCCTCTTGCACTTTCACTGCAACTGTCTCTACGCTGTCTTTTGCTGTGTCTATTAACTGGCCGGTCCGCTCTTCCAGACCATTCCTAGCCTCTCCTGCTTGCTCTTTGATCGATTGCGCTAGCTCCTGTGGGCTTGGATATCTTTGGAGTAATTTTAAGACAATGTAGTAAAGCTGGATAATTAGCTTATGAACTTTTTCCTTAACGAGCATGGTAATGCCGTTGCTGAAAAATCCTTTAAGCACTTCTGCCGCTAATCCCTCATACAGCGCACCCATGCCTTCGGTTTGAGCAATACACAGGATAGTGCTAAAGACATTGCTTGGTGCATGACTTCTCAACCTTTTTGCTGTAGAATCGGATTCTTTACTGAGACGATCCTTGTCATCGATCTCACTATGACTGACATATCCTGAAGAAGCTTGTGCACGAGATTTAGCCAAAGAAAATGGGTACGTAACCGTCGAGACGATAGCTTTGCTGATAGCAGCGAGAAGGAAAGTTGCTTGAGGAGGGGGATCAGAACGGTGTTGAAGTGGTAGCAGAGTGCGCTTGAAGGTCTCAAAAAGGAAGAAAGTGAGGGAAGGATTCAAAGTCAGGACTAAAGAAGCAGAGTAGCCGGACCAGAAACCTTGCAAGCCTTTCTCGGAGCGGATCTCAGACGCTATTGACCCTACTGAGTCTGATCTGGCCTCGTTACTCATCGAACGGCCTGACAGCATAGCCGAAGCTTGTTTTCGGGTGACGATATTGGCAATTGGTGTGGTAAGAAACTTCGAAAAGGCACCAGCGAGAAATCCAACGCCGAGCTCATCCACGACTGGCAGACTACTTGCCGAGGATTTATGAGATCGAAGTCGAGTTTGTCGTAAGAAATTATAGGCCAGAAAGAAGAGAAATGAATCGGCAATTGTTTTCGACGTGTCTTGGAGCACGCCGGTATATAGACCACTCAACCCCCCCTCTTGATGATAAATCTTCTCGGCAGCATCGAGGATGGACTTGTATTCTTCCGAAGGGCCTCGCGAGGATTTGCCACGTAGCTGTCTTTGGATTTGTAGGCGGGTAATGATGAGAGCTAGCGGATAGGTGATAACGTTGGATATAGCAGCGCCTGTTGAGCCGGCCAGCGCATGGCCGAGAGCTGGTAGAGCCGGCCCATTTAGAATCGATTTCGGGGGCTTAGAAGGCGCTTGGGTCAGGTGATAGAGGTCAAAAGCATCCTATGAGACTACATCAGCATGGCAGGTTGTAGTTGCAGATGCGTGTGTCTACCAGCTGGCTATTGTAAACGTGGGCCATTCCAAGGTCTTTGTAGTCAGCAAACTCTTTCAAGTTGCTAAAGCCTAATGTTTGTATTCATCTACAGCTTCCAACATGAGCTGATTTGTGGTGAGTTTGTTGGTGTATGGCATCTTCATTACCACACATCCTCGCTTGCACAAGGCGGCTTATGCACGGACCACTGCCTTGACAGCTGTTCGCCAACCCCAAGCTACGAATACAGGAACATGCTTTCCACGTCTACTCTGTTTGTGATCGGTTTGTTCTTCTACTGTACGATAGCAACTCAAAGCGACTGAACCAAATATATAAGATGCTATCATGGCGTCGACATCTGTGCGCTCAAGGACCAGACTCATACTGCAACTATGGCCAGTGCACCATCATCTGATCCACCGAAGGCTGCCATGATTTATTGGAACGAGACTGCTCATACCATTCCAGAAGCTCGTGTTCTTGCTGTTCAAATTGGTCTAGACATACCGCAAGGGATCTTCTGCCATTACGCAGATGCCCCCAAGCGCCTACTTGGCTACCCAACTCGCCAACTTGTCATATCAAGAGAGGACACGCCTTCAAATATGAATCTACTTCTGGGGCCGACTTGGGGGGTTGATGCTGCCGGAGTGCATCGAATTTGGCGTAATGCAGTCTTGCACCTCGAACAGCAGTGACCGCTGAATCTTACTGAAGTAAGAAAATATGATGAGGGTAGTACTACATAGGCTATGAGGGGGGCCGAATGCGCAGGAGTAAGAAATTCTCAGGCGAGGGCTGCATGACAGAAGGTAATAATATGTACACATGCGAGAACTGAGGATGCGAAATATGGGATTATGTGGGATTATTTCTTGAACAGAAATACTTCGTCAGATATCGAATGAATATGTCTTGATGGACTTTCGCAAACACCAAGCTACGTCTAGGGATGCTCAGACTCTCAAGCATCTGTAATGGCAACTTCACTCAAGGTTCTAGGGAAGGGTTGTGAGCCAACTTCCAAGTATCCCACTCAAGTCATCACTCTTTGGATCATAGTAGCTTTACTGCAGCATTGTTTCTAGAGTTTTGTACTTGCTGCACACTGCCGAGCCATCTCGAACTATCACCATGTTAGTATCTACGAACCCCGCCTTAGTATCTTTGACTTCCTCACCTGCTCATCTGTTTGACAAACCAACGTTCGATGTCGGGCATCTCTTTTCCCAACGTCTTGAACAATGTCCTCAATTTTCTTTTCGTTGCTTTCTTTGTTTAATTCAAATCCAAGACAGCTACATTTTGCAACAATTCGGGTTCGCAGCAATATTGCCTTCTCTCCTATACCACCTGCGAATACTAAGGCATCGACTTGACCATCTAATTTCACGTAATAGCTTCCAATGTACCCGATGATACGGTCCACGAAGATGTCAAACGCAAGCTTGCAGTTTGGATCCGATGAGGAAGAAATCTTACCAAAGTCCGTGGTGCCTGTCAGGGCTTTCCAACCAGACTTCTTATTCAGAATTTCTTCTGCCTGTGACGTGGCTTGGATCAGCTTAGGAACGGCTAGAGTTTCTACAAGAGATATAACTCACGGTGCTGATGTGCATCTCTTTGGTGCTACTGGGACTCGGTTTGCCAGCATCATGTGTGAAGTGGAAAATCAGACTTAGTTATATCAGCTGGTCGGAAAGCAATCGCAAGCTCTCCCCCCCAATAGCCAGTACTGACCTTGGGTCGACACTACCACTCCTCGTGGCTCCGGGAAGACCAGCCAACGGAGTCAGCCCCATGCTAGTATCAAGAGACTTTCCATTCTTGATCGCGCAAGCTGAAGCACCACTGCCCAGATGTAATGCAATGATACTTGTCTGACTGGGATCTTTCTTCAAGAAGTTCGCTATGGATTTGGTGATAAAAGCATAGCTGATCCCATGAAAACCATACTTGCGCAACTTATTCTTTGACGAGACGTCAGGATCAATCGGGTAGGTCTGGATGGCTTTCGGCATTGTCGCATGGAAAGAGGAATCAAAGTACGCAATGTTCTTGGCTTTTGGAAGTACCTTCATGCATGACTTGACAATGGCAAGGGCACTGGCGTTGTGCAAAGGAGCAAGGTCTGTAAGGTCCTCCAGATGATGATACGTCTCCGAGTCTATGATGTGAGCGTCTGAGTAGTCGCCTCCATGGACAACTCGATGACAAGCATGGGTAATGCTCTCTCGACTGGATATCTCAGACAATCCTTTATCCTTTGTGAGATGATTCAGTATATATTCAAAGGCGTCTTCTTGCGACTTTACGCCATCAACGCCTTGGTCTTTGACCTTTTCAGATCCGCGTTCATAGGTCAATTTACATGGGGGAGCTGTCAAACCAGCTATCTGCGCTTCTGCGAGCTGTATCGGAGCATCGTCCGGCTTCTCGGCAAGGTAAACGGAGACTTTGACGGAAGAAGAGCCGGCATTGATGGATAAAATTAACATTTCCGCAAGCTGGGGATTGAACGAGAGCTGAAGGGCGAATGACCTTTGTCACCGTGAAGTAACTCGTAGAAATTAGCACTTTGTAAGACTGTGCACTCGTAAAGTTCCGGACCTGCAGGAGTCGCAGGGCAACCTTCCTTGTCCGGTCTCTTATCTACCTATCGAACAAGTGGTTAGCTTAGGCGTTACCTCGGCGCAAGAAATTGACCTTTGGCGACAGATCTCTCGATGAGAACCTTCGGCACAGCCTAGGCTCTTATTGTGAGATATTAATGCCTCCAATCGCAAGATCGTCCTGCACGTTGGCGATAGGGATGCAGTTTCTGCAAGGACTAAACATCAGCCCAGCGGCACACGCCTGTGATGCATGGCGAAACAGAGAGCTTTATTTGGCTCTTACCGGCCGTGAATATGATAACGTGAATTTTACTTAGAGGAAGCGGCAGCACCTCAAGGGCAGCTCGGATTCACTTCCAACGCTACCTTTCCGCTACCTCCGCTCGGTCTCGTATATGGTACTTAACCTACCTTGACCCTTGATGCAACCACACTCTTCCAAGTACCGTACATAAACGTCTCAACATATCTAACCTTTGTGGACTGTGGTGCCCAGTCTCCGGAGCCTTTCAAGTACAGCCAACATGCCTGGAGAAGTAATAGACCGACCTAATCCTCAACCCCTTGCTTCGAACATCCCCGAAGATGTATGCTCCCTGTCAGTCAAGCTCGAGGCGAGCAAGCTCGATGAGGCGACTAGTGAAGGTTTGCAGGTGTTTAGACGTGCTGCCAATTACATTGCTGCTTGTAAGCGTTCAAACCAAACGGAGAATCCTTCAAGGATCATGAGAATGCTAATATCTCTCCACCAGCTATGATCTTCTTATCAGACAATTTTCTACTCGAGCGAGATCTCAAATTCGACGATATCAAGCCTCGGTTACTCGGTTTGTGCCTCCTAGGCTACCGCTCTCCGCTTCGAGTGGCTAATAGGTATTACAAGGTCATTGGGGGACCTGCCCGGGCTTGACTTTGGTTTACGCGCATCTCAATCTACTGGCCACGAAGCACAAGCAGGATATCATATATGTGGTTGGCCCCGGTCATGGTGCACCAGCCATTCTTGCATGTTTGTGGCTTGAGGGATCTCTTGGGAGGTTTTACCCCGATTATAGCAGGAACATGACAGGGTTGCGCAACCTTATAACCAAGTTCAGTACTCCAAGTGGGTTCCCAAGGTAGGCAGTTCGACTCGATGAGCAATTCCTTAAATACTTCCGTGCTTTATTGTCCACGAGACCTTGATGCTATGAGATCAGCTCACTTCAAGCATCTTGGTTTCACCGAATCAGTGATTCTGATGAATATCCTGGCTGATCTGCATGCAGCCACATCAATGCAGAAACTCCAGGCGCTATCCACGAGGGCGGAGAGCTAGGGTACGCTCTTTCTGTGGCCTTTGGTGCCGTTATGGACAAGCCAGACCTTGTGGTAGGATGCATTGTCGGAGACGGCGAGGCAGAAAGTGGACCGACGGCTACAGCTTGGCATGCTGCAAAATACATCGATCCGAAAGAATCAGGGGCCGTTATTCCAATTGTGCACGTCAACGGGTTTAAGATTAGTGAACGGACTATTTATGGCTGCATGGACGACAAGGAGATGGTGTCTCTGTTTACTGGCTATGGCTATCAATGCCGGTTTGTAGAGGACCTTGAAAATATCGATGCCGATATGAATGCATCCATGGAATGGGCTTTGGGCGAGATCCATCGAATTCAGAAGGCAGCTCGATCCGGAAAACCCATCATGAAGCCTCGATGGCCAGTCCTGATCTTGCGGACTCCCAAAGGGTGGGGGGCGCCGAAGAAAGTTCACGGCGAGTTCATGGAGGGGTCTTTCAAGGCCCATCAAGTACCCTTGATGGCCGCCAAAAAAGATGAGGAAGAGCTAAAGCAGCTCCAATCATGGCTTGGCAGCTACAAGCCAAAGGAGCTTTTTACTAAAGAAGGCGCCCCGGTTGAAGCGATATCCAGCATCATTCCTAGAGACAGCAAGAAGCTTGGACAGCAGATAGATACGTACGGATCCCATGAGGTTCTCAGGATTGCCGACTGGAAGAAATTCGCTGTGAAGAAAGGAGACCAAGCTAGTTGCATGCAAGCCTGTGGCGAGCTACTCGACCAGACGCTGGTTGATAACCCACATAGTGTACGAATCTTTTCGCCAGATGAGCTTGTCAGCAACAAGCTTGACGCCGTTTTCCGTCATACTGGTAGGAACTTTCAATGGGACGAGTTCTCCCATGCAACTGGTGGTCGAGTGATCGAGATTCTCTCGGAACACACATGCCAAGGCTTCCTTCAGGGATACACGTTGACCGGAAGAACCGGCCTTTTCCCGTCCTACGAGAGCTTCCTTGGCATAGTACACACTATGATGGTCCAATACAGCAAATTCAACAAGATGGCTCGTGAGACTACTTGGAGGAAGAACATCAGCAGTATCAACTACATCGAGACAAGCACATGGACTCGTCAAGAGCATAATGGCTTTTCACATCAGAACCCCTCTTTCATTGGAGCCGTTCTTAACCTTAAGCCCGGCGCTGCCCGAGTGTATTTACCCCCAGATGCGAATAGCTTCCTGTCGACCTTAGCTCATTGTCTCCGCTCAGTGAATTACGTCAACCTAATGGTCGGTTCAAAACAGCCACAGCCGGTCTTCTTATCGCCTGAGGAAGCTGACTCACACTGTCGTGCTGGTGCTTCGGTCTGGAAGTTTGCCAGCACAGACGATGGACTGGACCCAGATGTTGTTGTGGTTGGTATTGGTGCCGGAATCACATTCGAGGTCATCGAAGCAGCAGCGATGCTCCGAAAGCGCGCTCCAGACCTCCGTCTCCGTGTTGTCAATGTAACTGACCTTATGGTACTCGAAAATGAAGGCTCTCACCCCCACTCCCTCTCCAATGAGGACTTTAACGCACTTTTCACGCCTGATCGCCCCATCCACTTCAATTATCACGGTTACGCAAACGAGCTCAAAGGTCTACTTTTTGGCCGTCCAGATCTGCATCGTGTCACCATTGAGAGCTATAGCGAGGAGGGTAGTACCACCACGCCTCTGGACATGATGCTCCGCAACCGGGTTAGCCGCTATCACGTTGCCGAGGCGGCAATCAAGGGAGCAGCAAAATGGAATGAGAAAGTCAAATTGGATATGCATGAAACGCTGAGCAATCTTCGGCATGATCTGGTCAAGACGCAGGAGTATATCATGAAGACAGGTAGAGGTATGTAGACAGTTTTCCCTCAAAGCTCAAGCGCTGACAAGAACGATCAGATCCTGACGGAACTTATGATACCCCTGCATTCGATGGGGGTGGCTCCAAGCATCGCGATGTTGGTTACGCCGACTGAGCTGTTCCGTATTCTAGACAAAGACAAACAGGGAGTCGCAGAGCGCTGCTTCTAGCACATTGCAGTGTAATAGCTTTAGTAGCGCAAGCTGTGGACTTGCATCAGCCGTCCGTTCTGGGGACACGTATTGACCCTTACTATTGACAATTGGCGGAACACTTCAAGTAGGTTAATGTGTCTTCTCATACAAATGGGGAAAATGTCCCAATAACAAAGTAAGTTCCAGGCTCCCCATAGACATTACGCATGAACCAGTGGATTACAAAAGAGACGTTTAGCTATCGGAGTACTGTTTAGTTATTCTCGGCCTCGAAGTGTTGCATCCGCGTGTCGGCGCAAATGCCTTGGATGCCTTGTTTAGGAGAGTTTTGTTATTTCTTGTCGCATACTCTACGTTTCAGTTTTCTCACTTCACTGTATTCTTTCTGTATCTTCTTGCTGCAATCAATCCATGACTCAAATGAATTTTCCATGGATGGTTGATCGTTATTCAAATAGTATATTTTCATTCTGCCGATTAATTGTTCATCACTGAGAAGTTTAGCTGTGTTGTTTCCTCTTTCCCTTCTCTTTGGTCGTATCTGACTAAGTACCATATTTTGAATTACTCTCGTATATTAAATTATGATGTGACGATGCGTGTCGTGTGGGACTGCGACAGCGAGGTCGTCTGCTAGCTAGTTGTAGTAGAGAATGGGGATTGATTTATATTTTCTATGGCTATTCGATCCACGGATGAAGGACTTGAATTTGCGGGGATTCACGCCCATTCAAGGGTGGAGGGTCCCGTCAATTGAGGCACCGATCCGTGGATTATGTTTTGATCCATGGATATGAGCAATTTATCCATGGGTAAGTATATTCACCGTTTATTTGCATCATCTGGGCTTTTCGTAATGAATCGTATCATTCTCCATTGCACACTATGTTTGATTATAGTATGAACTATAAAAGCTCTAATCCTAATATGGTTTTCTTTGTCTTGTCTTTATTCTGCTCAATCCGCCACCAAAAAAGGAATTTACTCGTAATTGCTCAGTCGACTTATAACAAAGAGGTCATGTGTCCAGATCGGTGTGTCGATTGATGAACAGAGGCACAGAGGCACAGAGTCACGAAGGAACAAAAGGTCACATTGTAAGCATAGAACAAAGGAGCAGAGCTCGAAAGCGCCTAAATTTATCTGAGGCTCTTTGAAACTCTTTTATTACGCTCTCTTCATCTTCATTACAGCTGGACTTTACGCAATATTCGTAGCTCAGCTGTACAATATTCACACACTTGTTTTGCCTATATCCTTTCTTGGACTGCGTCGACTACCACATCCCGCTCCCCGTCTCAACGATGCGAATTAACGCCCTGTCCTTACTGCTTTCGAGCACATTAAGCGCTGCCGCTTTCAGCAATCTGAATCTTAGGATATTACCTTTAGGAGGTACGTTGAGGTCTCCTGATACTCTGCTGGCACAGACTGACATTTCTCAATATAGCTTCAATCACGACTGGCGAAGGCAGCCAATCGTCTGGTCTGAATGGATTTCGATTAGACCTTGTCCGAAAATTAGCAGGAAATATAGTAGATGTACTCGGATCGCGGCGAGAAGGATATATGGCTAATAACTATAATGAGTAAGTTGTTCAACCTTCTATTGGAATAGTCTAAGATCGATCGGTTTACGTTAAAAGAAGACGTGCTAAATTCAAAAACTTAATAGTGGCTACTCAGGATATACGATCAATGCGGTCAAACAGGCTGGAGCCCAAGCATACCAGCAAAAACCCAACGTTGTACTTATCCACGCTGGCACCAATGACCTGGACAGCAGCAACCGAACAGATGTAGCCGACGCGCCTCGAAACCTTGGAACTTTGATCCAAGCTGTCGTCGATAACTGTCCTGATGTCCTCGTCCTCGTGGCGCAGATTGTACCCAGGAAAGATCCAGAAATGGACATACTCACCAAGATCTTCAACAACGAAATCCCAAAGGTTGTGAAGGCATTTACGGACCAGCAAAAACATGTCATGGCGGTTGACATGTACAAAGCGGTTTCGGTTGCAGATCTTGCACCGGACGGCAAACATCCCAATCCCGACGGGTATAGAAAGATGGCCGATGCTTGGTACGACGCTCTCGACCGGGCAAATGGAATGGGGTGGATCAAATCAGCCGATGATCAAGATAGGCATGGAACTTGCGATACAAAACCGATTTGGACGGCGCAGCAGGATGAGCTCTTCCAAGAATCTAGTCCGGATGCAAATTCCTCTCCTGGAACCATCTGTAAAGACGAGTGAGTCTGTTCGCCCCTTCCTCTGCATGGCAATACTGACACATACAAAAGCCCAGAAAACAACAACACATGCACCTGTACCTACGGCGCTGACAAACGCAGCGGCACCGAATCTGTTGCTCGCTCCGCCGCGGGCTGTGCCAACATGTCAATCCCCACATCCCCCGCCGTACGCTTCGCCGACCTCGATGGCGATGGCCGGGCAGAGTACCTCTGGCTCTCCGAAGACGGTGCCGTAACCGCACACCTCAACCAGCGCCTCCCAGACCCCGACCCCGCCTACAAAAACGTCCCCAACCCGAAAAACGCCCTCATCCGCTGGAACCCACTGGGGGTCGTCGCCCCCGCCGTCGGCGGCCGCAGAGAACTCGTCCACTTCGCCGACCTCAACGGCGACGGCCGAGCCGATTACCTCATCGTCCACCCCAACGGGTCCGTTTCCGCCTGGCTCAACGCCGGCAGCCCCGACCCCTACGGCCCCAGCGCCGGCGACGTTGGCTGGCGCGCCCAAGGCCTCGTCTTCGACAGCATCGGCCTCGACGGCGCGGGCGTGCGCTTTGCAGACCTCGACGGCGACGGCCTGCCCGAGTACCTCTATGTCAGCCCCGAAGGCTCCGTGCGCGCGTTCCGCAACAACGGCGCCCCGGCCGACAGCGCGCGGGTCAGCTGGTCTGACGCCGGCATCGTTGCCACGAACCCGGGGCTTGATCGCGCGAAGGTGCGTTTTGCGGATCTCAACGGTGATGGCCGCTGGGATTTGCTGGAGGTGGTGAGCAATGATGGGAGTGTGGAGGCGCGGATGAATCTGGGGGCGGCGACTATGGAGGTG
>JAABUP010009631.1_pt1 | contig 11764 bp, 13 predicted proteins | sample 5559201 | NCBI WGS metagenome assembly JAABUP01 (sample SAMN10711887, study PRJNA513373) | rock metagenome | isolation source: Antarctica rocks | place: Antarctica | reverse complement strand
ACTGAAGAAAGACAGAGTTGTTTTGTAATGTTGCTATGTTTTAAGTAAAGGCTCATAAGACAGTGTTAAACAATGACCTATTGTGTGTTCAACTAAAAGAGAAGCTTGTGTCTGATTGAGTACTCAATTGAGTTTCTTAAATGCTCAGTCATTTATATAGAGTAGTGACATTATGAATGAAGATGATAAGGTCATCAAGTATTGAAGAAGCAAAGGTAAGGTTGACAGACTCATACTCTTTTAACTGAAAGACTAGATTTTTTGTATGATCTGACAGTTTTGACACATTTGACAAAAGAGATTTGTCAGAGAGTTTCATCAGATTGATGATTTACAAGACATTTAAGTAAGAAGATAATGTGATAATAAAATAAAATAGAGCTGAAGATCTGATAATCTAGCTAGCTAAAGCCTGATGAACTTTTGTTCTGATGGTGCAGTTGATGCTATTAAATTGTTATTGGTTAAGTTTGTTTCAAGGTAAAAAGCTGTCTTTCTATTCAGGCAATTTGCCTCAGCTATATACCCTTTTGCTAACTAGTATTATGTCATGTCAGGTGAGCAAAAGAGAAGAAAGCAAAAGAGAAAAATGTCAAAAGAAAAAAGAGCACAATGTAAGAAAGGCAAATTGAAGAAAAAAGAGCACAATGCAAAAAAGACAAATTGAAGAGAGGTGGTGAATCATCAGAATAACTATAACAATGTGGCTTTCATGTTCATCAATGAATAAAAGTTGTCATTCTTGTTTATTTAAAGCTTTTTTCTTCATGTAATAGTTAAAAACCATCATAAGTTAAGCAAACCCTAGCTTGTCATTCATTCAGCCTGAAATAGAGAATGCAAAGAATGCTTTTTCTTCTTCTGGTTTGAAGTCATCAAGTCAGGTATCTTGAAGGTTGCTGATAGTTGCTTAATATATAAGTGACAGTGAAATATATGTTCTGTTCATACACACAGTTGTTAAACATGTGATTCATTCATAACTACTATCTTGCTCAGCATCAAGTAATCTGCTGCTCTTTTGTAAATTCTTATTGAATATTCTTTTTACTTTTTGTAGAATATCAATTAAGAAGCCCTTTTCATTCATATTATAAGTGTTATGCAGCAGAATGTTGTATTCTTGAATTTTAGCTTGAATCTTCAAAGTATTAGTACAAAATACACAAAGACTAAGACTACAAATCAGCTGAAAATAAAAAGCATATTGATATGCATTATTTGCTTTCTTTCAGCTTAAATCTAGGCCTGTTAAGAAGTCAGATTTTAAAACATTGCTATAAGAATCAATGAAGTGATAAACTCAGTTCTTGTCAGAATGTTTTTTGGCTAATTTCATTACAAAGTTGTGAACCATTGCATTTGTAGAAGAAAGCCCTTGGTCTGTAAGCTGATTGATCTCATTAACTGTTGTTGCTTTGTGAGTAACAATGTGTTGTTGATATACTGGTTTCTTGACTTGATTTTGCCTGTGGTGTGACAGTACATCATAGTACAATGTAGCGGCTTAGGGGTTGACTCAGCATTGAATAGAGCGCTTTTTTGCGAAGAGAATAAACCTATTCTGAACTGAGAAGAAGCCATATAGAGTTATAAATTTTTGAAAGTTGAAGTTGAATCTGTGTTTAGTTGTTGCAGACGTAGGGACGTGCACGCTGCAGGGATTACTTCTACCACACCAAAATCGCTAGTTGGTCTCACCGATCCTTTGAAACTGAGCCCGTACAGCATCTGCAACGATGCATCACGATCAATCTGATACTGTCGGGTCACATCGAGGCAGGCTTGCAGGCGTGCAGGCCGGGAGCACCCCCACCTTTCACACCAGGTCCTTGCCCCCTTGGCTTGCTCGGTGCTCCCTCTCGGACATGACTGAGCGGTCGCATCGCCAATCAAGAAGCTCGGAGGAGAGAGAGAGTCACGCCCTTGATTCTGGTACTTCCTCTCCATCGGAGGACTATCGGAGGACTACTTTGTCCACAAGGTGTAGGCAGTACCGTAGTAGGGGGGTTTGTTGGGCCGCAGGGCGCGAACAGATCAAAGGGCAGGCCACTGGACGAATTGGACGGGTCTATGCCTCAAGCGGATTGGCGCCTCCACGCCAAAAAAAAAGGGAGCTGACCCTTCGCACATGGCCACGCTAGTAGGAGCTTGACAGTAGTCAAGAGGTATCACGACTCAAGGAAATCTCTAACTCAACTTCAGCCAGTCTGACTGCAGGAGGTGCTGCAAGCTATTGCAGGCGAGTATTCTTTACCCTTCGCGCCAGCTGCCTGGCAAAAGGTGTTCATACGGAGGTAGCGCCAGCAGGCCCGGAATGGCCGAACAAACAGCGCCCGAGGATCGGCGTGGGGGCATGCGAACGAAGGAATGAGGCCCCGCCAACAAACACCACCACCCGGACTCGATTAATCTGGCAACACTAACATCTGCAACTAGTAATTAGTTGTATTCAGTTTTAGTGTAGATTACATAGTAAATAAACACTGACGCATCATAGAAATCACGTGTTCATTACCTACCTACCTACCTACCTACCTATCTACTCACACATACCTCACTGTCATCATTCACCATGTTGACATTCTTGATTTCTGTCATCTTTAACATCAAATCAATAAGGAAAAAGCTTTTTCTATTGAATAAAAAACTTATTATGATGTCAATCAATGAATTTAACATCAATTGACCCTATGTGAACAATATTTAATGTTGTCAGAATGTTTAAATCTATTCAGACTGTGTTGTTTTAAATTATCTATGTTGTCAATATCAAAAGAAGTGAATTCCTGTTCAGAAAGACTTTTTAGTATCTCAGCAATGTTTTGTTAAAGCTGAGCAGTAGTGTAAAGTGAGTTTCATCATCACTCACTTTCTTAATAAAAGTGCAGTTATACTTTAATGAAACAGTAATTGAACAGAGCATACTCACACTCTTAAAAAAACTGATCGCTTGAAGAGAAACTCAAAACTCTGTGAAATTGCAGCTTTGAAAGTAAGTAAAAACTATTCATTAACAACTATTACTCAAATCATGCAAAAGAATAATGAAATGAAGAACTTTAACAAAGCATATATGCTGCAAATGAACATTCAGAACACTGAACAGACATGAAAACAACTCAATTTAGATGAACACATAGCAGAAAGCAAGCTTTCATGACTCATACAGCTTGCTGAGGCTGTGAACTACCTCAATTTGTGTAATTTTGACACTCAGCAGCTCAAAATCCTTATTAAAGACAAATTGAACTTCAAAGATGTCATATTTGAACTGTCAGATCAAATTAAAAAGCTTTGATGTTGCAGACATCTTATAATAATGAATTTCACTCATTATATAAATGCATTGAGGTGGTATTTATATACAATGATGATACAGAACAAATTTGAAAGCTGAATTTCTGCAGTTCACCTTCTTTTTGCTTATAAGAACTTTGATATCTTGAAGAAAGCTCTACAACAGTTAAAAACCTGATGCATGAGAAAATGAAACCTTCATTATATGCTTACAGATGATTCAGCTGCAGAACAGGCCACTGTAAAGAAAGTCTTTCTAAAATTGAAAGCAGAAAAGCAGAAAGTAAACCATTTGCTCTGTAGAGTACACAGCAACTGTACCTTACAGAGATATGCAGCTCTGCTTAAAAACTGCAGTCTTATAGCTCTACAAACTGCACTGTAAACTCAGCAAACAGTTATGAAGTGTGATGAGTTCATTGAGAAGGCTCTATGTACAGCTTCAAGTCAAAAAGCACAGGATTATATTACTAAAGAATGACAGAAAAGAAAGTGAAAATGAGCTGTATATGTAAGGCAACATAGTCTCTTATTACTTTAGGTGAGTGCAGTCACAATTGATTATATTCATAATTAATGACTCAGTCTGAATTAGGTTATTACTACAAATAATGTTAAATTCTGACACTTCTTTCTTAAACAGTCAGTCAATAAAGCTACAATAAGTTGATTTAGTCTTACTGAAATATGCATGTATGTCAATTGCATTGCACAACAATGAGATCAAACTGCAGAAAAGACAGAGCACATGTCATAAGTTGAACTTATATTAAGGTCTTATGATCTAGTTGCTTACTATACTAATTGTTAGTAAATCAAGCCCACATATCTAGACAGAGATCTATCTTTATCATAGCAGCAGTGAGTTGTCTTGAGGCTCTTATCTTTAACAGTTTAGGTATAGTTACTGACCCTCATTGTCATAGGTTTCTTTAAAACCTCTTAATGTGCTTTTAACTATATTTTATGGTCTGCACTATAGTCTTAAAAGCTATTTTGCACTTTAGATTCATTTGTATTTAACTCTCAATGATGTCATTCATTTTATAAGTACACCTCATAGTGATGATGATGATGATGACAACAACAACATCAAATTAAGAGGTGATGAGTGGTGAAAAGGTTTTTTCACAGGTTTTCTATACATTTTGTTAGAAAATTTCACTAAATGACCTTTGACACATAACTTTTAAAAAGCGCTGTACTCAAATCTGACAGTCTCATCTGACAACCCTGTTTAACAACAAAGCTGTCTCATTGATTTCTTCAGAATGACTTGTGAATTTATTTTATGTTTATTGCTTTCTTTACACATAACTCATAATCAAAATGCCTTGTTGTCACTGCAGTCATTATTTTGACAATTTCAGTGCTTCTCAACAGCATCAAAGATTAATGACTTACTGTTATTGTCACAAATGTGCTCAATTCTTCATTCACTCAGACACTCTTAAACAGCATCGCTCTGTTCTTCACTCTTTCATCTGCATTAATTGCAATTGAATCTTTGTGCATTTAAAAGCACTACAGCAGCATCAAAAGTTTATGAAGCATTGTTACTGCTGTGAATGCAATTGATTCTTTGTTCATTCAAATGCTCTTAAGCAGTATTGTTTCATTCTTCATTCTTTTACTTATAGTGACTGCAATTGAATCTTTGTGTATTCAAAAGCTTTACAGCAGCATCAGAAGTCTATAAATCACTGTTACTGTTATGAATGTGATTGATTCTTTGTCAATTTGAAAGCACTTAATCAGCACTTGAGGTTGTCAGTTTATGTAATGCAGTTTCACTGTTGTGATTGTAACAGAGACTTTGTTCATGAGCAGGCTCTTTATCAGCACTTAACAGACAAAATTCACAAACCTCTCATCAAATTTAAGGTCTTGTTCTTCAAACTCTTTAACTGAATATGTAAGAAGTGTGAACAAAAGTTTAAAGATGAGAAGAAACTGAAACAGCACTGTTTGTCTGTTACTCACAAACCTCTCAGTGATATTAAATGTATCAGAGATAAACAGTGCAAGAAGCAATTTACTTCTTCTTCAGCATGGCTTTATTATCTTGAAAGTGAAGCTTGTCTCTTAAAAACAATGAGAGACAAACTGCACTCAGCTGTTCAATTGAATGACATCAATCAGCTCATCATCAGAGACAGCATTTAAGAATATACAGCTTTGATGAGATCAGATGTGTCTGAGACAATGTTAATAATAAAAAGTGTTAGCTTCACATTTATCACTGATGAGAGCTTCAGTGAGTTTCAATTTTCATCTGACATCTGAGAATCTCAGTCAAAAATGCTTATTCTCAATTCTAAAAGTTCTCAACCTTTATTGAAGAATCTATCTCTTGCAATAAGACTGACATGTCTGCTTTGTTCTTTTAGTTGAAAGCCTTTCAAAAGCCTTGAAGCTTTGAAGAATCATCTATTGTTGTCAGCTCATTCATCAAAAGTGTTTCATTGTTCTCTCTATTTTGCAGAATTGAAAGATGATAGAAAAGTCTCTTAATTGATAAGGTACTTCTCAACATTGAGTGACTTAATGCAACATCTTGAGAGTGACACATGTCAAGGGGGTCATGTAACTTTTTAAAAGACAGTGAAATATATTGAACACAACCTTGAGAAGACAGAATTGTGAAAATTGTAATTGCTGAATTAATACAGCAGACAATTGTGAAGAATTAAGAATGCATCACTTTAAAAGAATGAGATGAAGATGTGAAATGAAGGTAGTTCTGCACTCAAAATGCAATTATGTTATTAGTCAGAAGTTCAGTTTCTTATATGATAATGTAAATCACTCAACAATTTTCTTGTTCACACTGATTCTGCTTACTATTCAGTGAGAGATTATGCTTTCATCATATCAGTTTGTTGATGAAGCAATGAACAACCTTCACTTTAAATTCTCAGCATTCAGTTTCATGTCATTTGCATGACTGATTAAAGTAAAGCTTTATTTTCATTGAGATGACCTGCATCAGCATTCACAAATTCAATTCAAATCAAACTACATTGACTACTGTATATAATGTCTTTTGATCTTTAACTTACTGAGCCTCACTGTATCTTTTCAAAATTGCATCTGAGGATGCAAATTGTGTGATGATGATGTATATTGACGCATTTTAATCTGTGTTGACTGCTTCACAAACAGTCAAGCTTTGATTCACTTTGCTCTTTGTGTGTTGTTCTTTGTCTTACAATTCAAGAAGTGTTTAAGACAACTCTTCAGTCTAGCTTTTATTAATTCATAGCTGACATAATTAACTCAATCATCTCAATCTCTGTATGCTTTTAAATGCTCAAGAACAGCTTTCATAAGCTCAACCTCTTTAATTCACAATGCTTCATGCTCACTCTGAAGAGTCTTCTTCTGCTTTGAGAAGATAAGCAGACAAGACACAGAAGGCCGGTCATCAAGCCTCAGTTTAATGATATTCAGTCACTCTCTCTCTACAGTCATAAGCATTTCATTGGCAATGAGTTTGTCATCACTGAAAAGTGAGTCAGTCAAAGCAGTAATTTTGCAAGCTAGCGTCTTGCAGTATTGCAACACACAGAAGATGTTCTCATTTTGTTAACATAATTTACCCTTGTAGAGTTTGTAGAGTGACTGTGCAGATCTTAACATCTTTGCTTCTTTTTGTTCATCAGCACTCAGTTTGTCAAAGTTCTGTGAAAGCTCAATATGATTAAGTTCTTCAAAGATAAAATCATTGAATTCAATGAGTGCTGAGTGTCAAGCTTAAAGAAAAAAAAAGCTTAGGTGAACAGATTGTCAGTCAATAATACCCACTATCTCAGTTGGCTTTTCTGAGTTCACAAATATGTTATTTGCATGCAAATCACTGTGTCACATTATTGAGGCTTAAAATGATTTCTTCTTTGATAAAAGATGTTTTGTCACTTTCAGATAGTTATTTAAAGCTGACAATTTGGGCATCAGAGTTGGTCAATATTGTTCAAAGCCATAAAAAAGACCTTGTAGCCTAGGGAATTCTTGATGTGTCATGATACATGCAATCTCACAACATGCTGTAACCATAGTGTAGTTCTCAGCAGTGAGCCCTTGTAACAGACTTGTCAGTGATATAAAATTGACTTGAGAGAAAGTTAAAAAGTTTTTATACAAGGTTCTCAATTCACATGAACAGTTTCACACCTCTCATTGAAGAACATTTGATTGTTCATAAAATCTATGATAAATGAAGAGCATTGCATCTCTGTTTCATCTTCATTCACACACAGTATCTCATTGTCAGAAACCTTTAAAACATTCTCTGTATAGTACAAACTTTCAAATAAGGTAAACCTAGTTGCAGTGAATGACTTCTCAATCTTAACCAGTTGCTTTACAATCTCATATTTCTGTTGACCTGTAATATCTTCTCATAACTTCTCAAGCTTAATATCAGACACCTTTTTCATGACTATGTATTCAGCATTGACTGAGTTTTCTTTCTGTCAGAAGCTTTATGTAAATACTTTGAGAGTCAGTATTTTCAGAACATTTCTTACCTGCAAGCATTTTATTAACTACTGTCACTGAACAAAGTAAAAAAAAGTTGTGTATAAAGTTCATTGTGACAACTTCACTGACAGTGATGAAATGAGAATGTTCAGCATTAGAATTTAAAATCTTTGCAATGACTTCATTCTCATCATTTATAATTAAAAGAAAGATTTTATTGAAGTTGTCTTTTGAAACCTTCTTAATCTCAATGCATGAGAAGGCTTCTATCAATTCAGCAGCAATTTGTGTCAGTTCTATCATGTTAAATTGAACATAACAACAAAAGAGTTGTGCTGATTCATCTCAAAGTCATCACTCAAATGTATATTGATAGAAGAACTCTTCATCATTATCTATAATGATTAACAGACTGTTTTCTCAATGTTTGAGTTAACTTTTACTGATCTTGAATCAGTGACTCATTTGATCTCGTCTGAGCATGAGCAGAAAAGTTGTGACTGTTACTCTTTAAATGACAGAACCCTGTTAAAGCTATCTCTGTGTGATGTTGAGACAGTGTTTTTCAAGCAGAACTAAAATTTCTTAAACTCTTTAAAATACAGCGTGCTTGACTGAAAAGAATGTGTAGAACAAATGTCATGTTCAGTGATGAATGTGTTCATTTTTCAAATGAGCTGAAAGAAAAAGTGCACTTTGCATTCTTGAAGACAGAACACATTGAATGAAGTTAGAGCAAATTACAACTGTCAATTCACATTCTCTCTACCTACTGCCTACTTCTGTTTGCTGCTGTTTACTGCTGTCTGCTTCTGTCTACTGAGTCACTTCTTTGATGCTTTTATATCTGTCTGTTTGATTATATTTTATGTGATAGAATGTCAATATAAACTGTGTTCTCTATATCATCTTGAAAGTATCTTACAAAACAGGTTTAAATACAGATCAATACTCTATTCTTCATCATCTGTGTCTTTAAACTGTGTGCTTTTTAGCTGTGTGTGCTCTATCATCTTTGCATTGATTGCTAAGGGTCTGTTTAAGCCTTACTGTGTATCATGTGAAATTTCTATACACAGGTGAAATCACACTCTGGCTGACACTGTGTCATATCAAGCAGAACCATGGCAAATGCTGTGAGAACAGCACTTAAAGAGTTGTTCTTTGTTTAACGGGACTTTTGCATCAGAAAATGAACGCAGCTGCATTGAAAAATCGCCGCAGCGCTTGTGGCCCATGCATGACAAGCTTGCATAACTTTTTAACCTGCTCAGCCTTGTGTTTACTTTCTCTTCTTCTCACCTCTTGAGACTGACCCCTCTCTTCTGTTTTCGTGCTCTGACTGTGCATGTTCAGAGCTGCCTGCTCTATGATAATGAGCATACAGCTGCTTGACACTACAAGTGAGTGAGTCATTTCTGCAATTGATACTGTTTTGTGAACAATTGCTGACTTTCAGTAGATTCTTTGTGCAACCACCGTCAAATTGTCCTCTCTCTTAAAAGCATACTGCAACAAGCAACGGTAGCCCGGTTGCTCTGAGCACAGAAGTCTCACACAATGGCAAATCTGAACTAGGTGATCCCACCTGATGCAACCACTGTGGTACTGCGCCGCTTCACTCAATGAGTAGCGCATTCTACCTTCTACTGTGCACTGATCACGATCTATCCTCTGTGATGCGTCATTGATGAGATCACATTGGCTTCATGCAGTGGCTTTCTGAGGGGCAGTGCTTGCTGCACCCCTGTCAAACCAGCACTCAGCAACATGGGCGTTCAGATGGAACGTCACAGGCGTTGCACCTATGCCATCTAGAGTGAGGCTGCCGGGTCTTCTCTGCGCTGCAGACAACGTCAATGGTGCCATCAACGTATCAGAGTTGTTAGTCTTGTGCTATTAGACAGATGAACTGTAATCCTGATGTGTTCACAGCCTCTGATCTTGAGCAAGATCAAAACCTAGCCTAACCTTGAAGCTTGTATTAATGCACATTCAGCAATGACAATTCATTCTCAGCAATGCTCCTCAATTGAATGACCTTTACTTGTCACAAATCAGGGCTGATGCTTGCTGCATTCTCATTTGACTAGCATCTCAACCATTAGTCTATCTGAACTGAGCTGCATGGGTTCCCTTCACTGAGCTTTGATCATGAGATCTTTCAAACCTGTTATGTGTTGCAGACAGCAGCGCTTAAACCATCAACTTGACACATTGATGCCTAACACTGATCTGCACCCTCACTGCTCAAATGAAGAGCTGATTGTGACCACAGTTGTGCCTGATCAGACAAAGGTTCAGCACCATGTGTGTCACTGTGGTCTCAGATGACACACAAACTCAGGTCATTTCTGATTTGAATCCTCACTCAGCAAAATTCAACCATCCTTTCACGATCCTGAATGTGGGCAGTTCAAGTGAGAACTGAGTTCTCAGTGTCAGTGTCTATCTTGAGTATTGAGCTTCATAAGTATACATGCAGAACCTGATGTTCAAACAACTGATCTGATCATCATGTCTGATTCAAAGACTGCGTCAGGCACATAGTGTAGTACCTGTTTTTAAGCTGCTACAACTTCTCATGTGTGTCAATTTCTGTGATCTTGTCATTCTTCATAATGAAAATGACATTCACATGCTGAATAGTGCTGAGCTGATGTGCAACAACAATCATTGTTCAACTCAATGCCACTTTGTTCAGCACTTTTTGCACAATGTGTTCACTTTAAGTATTCAGCACAGAAGTCACTTCATCAAGCAACAACAAGTGCAGCTTCTAAATCAGCACTCTAGCAACTGTGATGTGTTGTCTCTGTTTGTTGAAAAATTAAAGACTCTTTGAGCCACAAGGTGTATTCAGACCTTCAGACAATAAGAACACAAAGTTCAGAGTGTTGGCCTGACAACAAGCTTCATGCACTTTCTCTTCAGAAGGCTTATACTTCAGACCAATTGCGATGTTTTTGCAGACAGAGTTAAGATACAAAGGCAGTTCTTGCTGCATCAGAGACATGTAGTGACACATATGAAGACATGAGTGAGATGTTGTCTCTGTTCAATGTAATGCAACCAGATGTTGAGTCATAGAAGCATTTCAGAAGCAAGATGATTGTGCTTTTGCTGTAACTGAAGGGTTCAACAACTGCAGTGTGCATTTCAGCTTTGATCTTCATTGAAATCCCTCACAACACTTTTGCAGTGTTCTGCTGCTTGTATTGAAATTTGATGTTCTCAACATCAATGAGCCTGTCTTTGAACAGCTTTCTGTCTCAGTTTTCATCAGTTTTGCAGATATTGGCTCTGATAGTCTGAAGTCAGAGAATGTAATTTGCAGTGACTTTGACCTTGATGATTGAAGTTGTGTACAAGAAGAATTGCGCAGTGCCCTGACCTCTGAAGACCATCACAATGAAGATGATGAAGAACTATGTTGTGGTATACTCTTCACTTGTGATCAGCTGAAATCTGTATCAGAAGTCAAGGCTCATGATGAGAAAGTTGATTGATTGCAAAAGTGCATAGGGTATGAGCGTCACTATCAGACCCAGAATCACCTTGGCCACAATGTTTCTCAGAGCCTCATTGTACTCATGTAGAATCAGTGTCTTTAAAGTCAAGAAACTGATGGTTCTGATTGAGGTGACAGCTTTGATGATCAAGTCAGTGCTGCTTGCAAATTGCTTCTCTGTTGAAGCTTTAAGCTTTTGATTGAGCTGAATGCAGATGTATTCAGCAGCAATGAGGAGAGAAAGTCTGTTAAAGACAATGACAAGGCCTAGCTTTCAGCTGAACACAATACTGAGAGCACTGCTGAACACAATGTTAATCAAAACATTCAGAATAAGGCTGAGGTTTTGAGACATCAATTTCTGTAGTGATGTCAGCACAGACAATAGCTTAAAGGTCATGAATTCTGAAGAGTTCTCAGAATAATTGAAGAAGTTCTGATCAAAGTATATCATACATTCAATCATCTTTC
>JAABUP010009629.1_pt1 | contig 11765 bp, 17 predicted proteins | sample 5559201 | NCBI WGS metagenome assembly JAABUP01 (sample SAMN10711887, study PRJNA513373) | rock metagenome | isolation source: Antarctica rocks | place: Antarctica | reverse complement strand
GCGCGACGCGTTCGTTCATAGTGGGAAAGTTTTCACTTCGCTCGTGGTTTTTAATGCATCCATCATAAGTCACAACAGTGGTGCTCCCACTGACATCACAGTGGGAGCACCATAAGTTACAACACTTTGGGTGGACCTCGGCGTTGGCGTTGGGCTTGGCGTCGGGAGTGCTGTTCGGATCGGGATTGAGATCCGGATGGGGATTGGTATGGGAATTCGCCTTGGGATCGGCCGCGAGAGTGGGTTTGAGATCGGTATTGGGGACGAGCATAGTATTCGGGATCCACTTCCAGAACTCGATAAAATCGTCCAACTGATCGATCGTAAGATCATCATACGGGAGATCCAAGCTCGACATCGTACTCGTCTCGATCGCGATGACTCCATCGTCCAAATTGTTTTTTCTCTGGAAGGCCGTGTTGATGACGAGCATCCCAAACCTCGCACCACACAAATTACCGATGAGATAGAGGTAGAAGATGGACTGGTAGATCCCTTCTCGATGCGCCCAAGCCAGACCGAAAGCTGATTTCCAGATGTGCAACTTGTCCTCGCGGAAACCAAAGACCCAGAGGTCGCTGATGGTCGTGACGGCTCCGTCTGTCTTGGATTCCCCAGACTGAGATCCAACTTCTCCTTATGGGTCAGAGCGTTACCGTCATCATCGCCTGTATAAATAAATCGGATTGACCAAGAGTCTGTAAAGGAGAGGTGAGGAGATCCTAAGAGCGCCTTGGAGGTTTCATTGATTGTTTCGATTCCAATTCAATTCCTAAAACCCCCTTGAAGGTATCTCAAACGGATGGTAACGCCTTATCCCTCCTCTGCTCCGCCTCACTCCTTCAACTCGTTCGGATCCGCATCGACAGTCCAAAGAATCCCGCTAAGATCTCAGCCGGTGAGATACAGATCACCGCCTGCGGTCGCGTCCAAGTTGCGCAGCCAGTCTCAGTCGGGATCAACGGTCAGTCTCAATCCCTTCCTGTCGGTAGCCTTCCGAGCTCTGCCAACCCATCGATCACATGATATATAACATGTGAGCTGACATTTTTGGCGGTGGCCATTCACAGATTCCGACGGTTATTCACTCTACGAAGCGCGATACGAAGCCCATGATCTCGGGCTCATCCGACAAATCGATTTCGTCGAATGCGCAAACTACTTTCTCACCGATTTCAAACTCTCTCCTCAGATGCGAGCATCGATCAAGACGATGCCAAAGGACGAGGAGCAAAGGCTCGCGGTGATGCTCTTCGCGCCGGGGAACGACGAACGCAAGGCTGTTGCAGAAAGGATCAGGGCGATAGAAGGCGTACGAGAGGTCCAGGTGAACTCCTACTTCGGGCTGAGAGTCATGGCGCTTCCTCATGCCATTCGACCTATCACAGAAGAAGACGAAGTCCGATCGGTGGTGGTGCTGGGCGAGATCCGACCATTTATGAACATGGCGAAAGTAGGTTAGTACATCTTGTCTCGTCTTAAGCCATCTCCATCTTCCTATAGAACCCCTCGCGATCACCGCTTGTCGTCATGGTTGACTTGCGGTATCACCTCTTAATTGCCCTTGCCAATGCATACATATTCCTTGCCCAGTGTCGCGCGTATTAGATTCGTTTCTGATGATGGGACTGGACGCAGATATAGGTGCCTCAGGCGTCTTGCGGAATCCCCTCACCTGAAAGGGCGCCGGACAGGTCATCGCGGTGAATGACAGTGGCTTCGACACCGGATCAATGGACGACACCCCTCCCGCTTTCACCGGTCGCATACTCGCCATGAAGAACGCCCATGATCCCAGCTTGTCTGTGGCCGATACAGTGTCATACGGGACAGCTGTGGCGGGATATATCGTTGCCAGCGGAGTATGCGATGAGCTTGGCGGAGATGTCAGTGGGATAGCTCCTGCCGCCCGGCTTGTTATCCAATCCCTGATTGACGGCGACGGCAACTGGTCACCGGTCAAGCTACGTGGGATCTTCGAAAGGCCGTATCGGGATCAAAACGTGCGGATCGTCAATAACTCGTTTGGCCCAGCTCACGGATTCCAACCTGCCTACGGTGATACCGAAGAACCGAACACGATCGATCATCTCGTTTGCGAATACCCAGACTTACTTTTCGTCAATGCCACAGGCAACACTGGTTCGGATGACGAGACTCCTCGGGTGGCGGCGTTAGGCTCAGCGAAGAACGCAATTACCGTTGGGGCAAGCAGGTCACGACGGCGGCAAGATCAGAAAGGGACACCCAATCCTCAAGGTCTGTGTCACTCAAAGACCGACATCGCCCCTTTCTCATCTGCCGGTCCCACCAGAGAACGCTTCACCTCGCCTCATCTCATGGCCCTGGCACGGCGATCAGAGTCGCTAGCTCTCGCGCCTCTTCAGATCACGAATCCCCTTGGCTATATGTCTGGGACAAGCTTCGCCTGCCCGATGATCTCTGGTTGTTGCGCCGTAGTTCGCGAAATGATCCTGGCCTGCTCAACGGAGTATCCTGCAGCGTCATTGATCAAGGCAATTATGATCAACGCTGCCAACGGTCCAGGTACGGTTGCGGGCGAGGGCGAGGGTTTACCAGGACCCAGGTGGGGTTGGGACTCGCCAACCTTGACGCCGTTCTCCGCCGGACCGGATTGGATCATGGTTATCACCGCGGTCTGTCGCAGGGTGAACAAGTACTCATCCATCTACCCGTTGTTGCCGAAACGATGTTAAAAACAACGCTCGTATGGTCGGATCCACCGGGCGATCACCTCGTCAACGACCTACGACTCGACGTCTTCGCCAACGGGGATCAAGACCGCCGCGAACTTCTGGCGACAGACCAACGCCAGGAGAATGTCCGACAGCTCTGTGTCAACCTATCTCCTCTCCCCAGCCAGGCTCGGTGGCCCCTTTGCGTCACCGGTGTCAATTATGGATTTGTTCCCGGATACACGCCTGAAAGGAATCAACCTTTCGCCCTGGTCTACAGCCTGGATCCGGTCTCACATCCGATCACATGAACACCCCGTTGAGATCGTACATGTGGGGAGTGGGACGTGATCTTGGGAACTACAGCGTAGGCGGGATTGATAGGACTGCTGGGGCGAGAACAGCGCGCTTGGCACGGGGTGAGAAACCCGTTGGACTGATTCAGCACTCCAGCCTAATGCTACCCAGAGCACTACCGGGGCAGTCTTTACAGCCGCTCAGAGGTTGTTGTGGGCGGAATGGTCGACCAGAGAGCACGAAGCTCGCTCCACGGTGATGTTGACGGTTTTGCATGGTATTCAAGCGGAAATGGAGTACACGTGGTCCGCAAACGACATGTACCGGCACATCAGTTCCAGACACAAGGTGGACACCACCTCCCGTCGCGCCGACCTCTCTGCACGCATCTCACTACTGCGACTTCCGCTCAAACGCGCGAAAAGATGCTCGAGCACTACGAGTCCTATTCAAGCCTCAGTGCCGAACCCTCAAGCGTTTCATGGAACACTCAAAGCAGGAAAAGTCTAGGGGATCTATCAACAACGTCGACGGCTACCTCTCGACGCCCCAAGCCTTCATTGCGCACGTCTCAATCGACGTGCTTGCTACACGAGACGCAGGCGACTCGAGCTTCCACATCGACACCGGTGCAACCCAACATCTAGTAGCAGACCGAAGTGACGAGGACAAGGCGACGCTCCCTCCAATCCGGGGTGCAAAGGTTTACCGTCGCAATGCAGTTGTAGCCGCACGATACAACTTGATAGAAAGCGCCTGGAAGGATGATCACGGCCTGGTCCGCACTGACGATCGTTTGGCGAACTCGTATACCGCGTTTGACACGTACTTGTGGGTTCACGACGCAATCGGAGTGTCGTAAGAGGCTGGGACACGCTTCATCGTCTTCAGGGAACTCTACAAGAGCTTCTCAGCCCACCACACTTGCACAAGATCATCAGCTACTCACCGGTCATGACTTTGCGCAACGCGGTCGTCTGGGATGAGTCGATGGTGTAGAAGATTGCCGGTTGCCCAAAATGGTGGACCTTTATCGAGGCCAGATCGAGCTGGAGAACGCGGAGAGATTTGTTGATGATAGGGGAAAGAAGGGGGATGGTGATCAGCTTTTCAGACGGATGTTTCTCACCCATCACAACACTCGCTACCTCGGACCGCCAAGGTTCTACACCCATCGTGCGGAATTTGAGGGATGGTATAGTGATGCCGGGCGCCGGGCATCTTTCACCCGTGCTCCTCGAGCCGTTCAGTCAGGCAGGACAGCGGGTTGCCCAAGTTCCGCATACAGGGCAGCAGAACGGTCAGGTTGTCCCCTGGTACGAGGGAAACTTGAAGGTTTCGGTCAGCGCTGACTCTTGACAATCTCTGGTGATTTGTCTCGGAACATGAGGTAGGGGCGGATGGTCCCTCTGGGAGAGAAAAACGGAATAAGAATATAGACAGTGTCTATTTCAAGTTTAGACTTTATCTAATGGCCTGGCGTCTAATGTAACAGCGATCGCATCTGCTAAACAGTGCATATACTCATAATGACATGATTGGTCTAGTAAATGCAAAAGTATGATCATAAACAATTCATGATATATTACAACGGTAGGGACAGATTGTTCTTTTGGAAGAAAAATCTGAATCAGGATTTAGACAGTGTCTCTTTCAAGTTTAGATTTTTTCTAATGGGTTAAGCCTTTGCTTGAGGATGATTGATAGGTGAGATTTCTGCCACATCGGCGGATATCCGGCACACAGGGGGGTACATCCCGGAGTCAAAGCTCGTCTCTGGCGGGGCCAGCAAAAACATGCGATCAACCATCTCTCCGATCCCAAATCAAAAGACTAGACACTCGCTCGCCATCACTAACGATGCCAACCCAATCCATCCACCCGTCTGACTCAATCTCCAGCTATTACATCCCTGCACCCTCCACCAGACACATCAATCACCTCGGTAAGACGGTCAGGAATGTACAACTCGTACCGGACAACGAACCCGACCTCAAACACTGGCTCCTGTCGCCGCTGATGTCGGTGTTTGATGAGGTCGACGCCGCCTGGGATAACGCCGTGTTCCAGATCTCGGACAAGCTGGAAGGGAATCTCCGCGACATCCGGGTGAGGCAGGGTGTGAGATTTGAGGATACGCAGGTTCATTCAGCCGTCCACGCGGTCTTGGCGAGAGGGAAGACGGTGCGGGCCGAGCTGCAGGCGGCGAAAGCGAAACGGAAGAGCAGGGAGGAAGCTACAAGTGGGGTGGACGTGAAGCGATCGCGTGCTGAGAAGGCAGAGGTTTCCGATCGTGGGTCCTTTGCCTTCTTCCCGTCACACATCCATACCCACACGCCCTGACGTTTGGATCGCGTTGACTCTTGTAGTGACCGGCCTGGGTTCGAGTTCAACTTCCTCCCCAGATGAACCGTCTCCTACCAAACCTTCCACTTCCTTGACCTTGTGTGGAGATGGAGCGAATGATGCCCCGATCCAGGAAGGCGAGGATCCGAAGCTCGACGACGCCGACTCCTCGATCACTACCCTTCCCTCTCTCAGCACCGATACGTTGAACGGTGTGGTCAGGCCCGATCAGCTTGCCCAGGTCTATTGGCGCGAGGACGAGAAGGACACCTGGCGATGTGTTTACCTGATCGTCGAGGTCAAGATCGAGGATATCTCGGTCGTTAGAGCCAAGCAGGAGCAAGGAAATCAAGAGGTGACCCTCAGCCAGGTGATTGAATGATTCGTTCTACTCCTCAAAGCTTCCCCCGAGAATCGAATGGTACTGACTTTTGATGTTGAAGACGTCGGCCAACCCAGGGACATCGTCGACACCTTACCTCGCCTCGCCCGACAAATGCTTGATCGGTCATGCTCAGGCGTTCCTATATCTTCACGGGGCTTACGAGATGTGCGGCTGTTTCCTCGGACTCACCATCTACGGATTCAAATTCCGGCGCATCGCCATCCTCCCAGATCAGATCATTGTTGTCGAAACCATTGATACCGACAAGGATCGGGTCCATCAGGACCAAATCACTTCCGGCTCTTCCTCTTTCCCCCTCGACCGATCCATGCCAATCGATGTCGCCATCTTCCTCGCCGATCACCAGATCTCGGAGAAGATGCCGTTCAATCTGAAGTTGCAGACTGCCGACATCGGCGAGGCACTCGTCGATCCACGTTCGAGGGATGTCTATATCGAATTTCGACAAACGGTCTTTGATTTGATGAATGGTCGGAAGATCGGTGGTGCCGCCGCGGAAAAGATCCCGGAGGCGAAGGAGGATGAGTGTGAGGCGTATCACGAGATCTTGAGGGAGGGATCGAGGTTGGGCGCGGGGGAGTATGAGAGGCAGCTTATCGTGGCGAGGTGGGATAAGTTGGCGATGTTGGCTCCGGCGGGGAGGCAACGGAGACCGAGGAGTCCGACCAAGAAGGCGTCCAAGAGTGGTACTGGTGGGAAGGACGGATCGGGTGAAGGAGATGGTGAGTTGCTTTGTCTTTGTGAGCTCGGTTTGATGTCGTTTTCTAGGTGGTGGCTGTGGTGGTCCGGGCAGTGGCGGTGACGGTGGTGTCAGTGGGCCTCCTCCTCCTCCATCCTCGAAGAAGCGTAACCCGAAGGATGATCCAAAAGGCAAGCGCATCGCTCCCACTTGAACCCCTTAACCTAGCGAAGGCTGATGAGCTGCAACAGGAAAGGGAGGCCGACAGGGACAATACGGAAATGCATTGGCCTCGACGCCGCCGATGAACTACCCATACAACTCTCTCAAACCCGACACATTCCCGTCCGGATCCCAACCAGTCGATCCCTCACTTCCTCCCCTCTCCTTATCCCCTTGGTCTCCTTCTCCTCCCTCCGATGTAGCCGGTATACACACCTGGCGCAACCGAATCCTCGGTGCCAACGGTTCCGACCCAGCGATCATCAACCTGGAAGATCCTCCCGAGTCCACGTCGTCGAGCCCGTCTTTATCATCGTTCAGTGACGAATCGAGCGAGGGGAGCGTCCTCCCACCGCTCTCGTTCTTACGGGAAGTTCTGGAACATATCGGAGTTCGTGTGGTCGAGTGTTCGAGTGAGACGATGGGGAGACTGATTGGGAAGATGGTGAGTGATGCGGTTGGGAAGATGTGAGTCCGGAACCGTGCTTGTGTGCATTTATGCTGTATACTGTATACTCCGGGGATGATTTCGATCCGGGAGGATCATCAAGCTCTCTCGAGAGAATGTTGAACACTCTGACGATCCGGAGGGTGTCTGACCTTTCTTCCGTTCGCTTGGCTTCTCCACCGGGTGAAAATCCCTGTCACCTATGCATCCACTCGACTGAAACGACAAGAGTCTGCATCTGAGCTTGCTCACTCCCATCCCCGTGACCGATACACATGCGCGCGGGGATGTCTTACCACTGATTGAAGCTTTCAGTCGACGACCGTCGAATACGAAAAAAAAAGACATCGCTTCCTATGCTCGATTTCTACTTGATCTCCATGGTCCGTTCAGAGCCGATCCAAGTCTTTATCGCCTACACCCGGCACATCCGGCACGACCCCAACCATCGACAACAACGTCCGGAGACGTCCGGGAGTGCGCGAGCCGTGCCGCAGATTGGCACAAGGTCATTCTCAGCGTCGTCGGCGTTCGCTCTGTTTCTTAAGAGTGCAGCAGCCCTTGGCGGAGAACATCCGAGTCTCCATCAGCGTTGCGGTGCGGTGTTTTGTACGAGATCCTCGTTGACTTGTGACTTCTTGGTCTCTATTCCTACCGAATTCATATCCTCCCACGATCGGCTCAGTAGGAGGCGTGCAGACGACTCTGCGGTAAACACAGTGCTGACTTGACATTGGTCCCGCCCGCCCACAATAGAGCTCAATTTGCGTGTACGTCCCCATGCCCGGTGCCGACGCCCTTTACGATTCTCCTGAACCGTCGACGACGAGGCTCTCCCTTGGCGTCTAGAACGTCGTAGTAGCACCCTTCGAGCTGGAGCATGATTGCAACCTCAAGAAGTCATATCGCTTCAATGGATATGTGAGGCGAGAGCTTTGGCGTAAGCAAGTCCTCTCCTCGATCCAATCTCTTGGAGACTCGATTGGGTTGGCTTCACTCGTTCGATCGCTCTGGCCTTGGAGCTCGTCAACCGCTCGATACCTTGACTGAGCTCTCAACGTCAACTTGGCACTCATTTGCCAGAAACAAGTTTACCCGCATCTGTTTATCTCGTTCGATGATTGTAGGAACTTGGGGAAGATGTTATCTATGGACCAGCTCAGAAAGTGAGCTGTCCGGACGCATCCCCCGCTTTTCTATCCATCGCTCCTAAAACGCACCTTGATCCACCCCCACAATTTGAAACGATGAGTTTCCTGGATACGCTTGACGGCTACGTCATCCCTCCACAGAACAATCGCCAGTCGCACACCCTCACGTCGAGCTCGAAGCCGGGTGAGGTCTCTTCGACCAAGACGACGAGGATCAAGCGTGAGGCGATTGTGCAGAGTATTCGGAAGGCGATGGATGATGATGATGATGATGATGATCTTGGTGACGGGGATGGGAATGGGGATGGGGATGGGGATGGTGATGGTGAAGGTGAAGGTGAAGAGGTGAATGTTGATGGGGGAAAGAGGCTCAAGCGAGAGGAAACCCCCACCCGAGCGATCACGTTCATCTCTTCCGACGAACCCCTGACTCGGCTCGGAACTCGTCTGCTCTCCCTCGTCGATCCATCGGCCACTTTCCCTCCTCAATCAGACCCCATCTGGGCCTACGATTCGATACGGTCAAACTACTTTGCCGACATCGATGAGGACGCCGTGTACGATCACCTCGAATCCACCGTCATCCTCCTTCTCTTCATCCTCTTCGACATCACCCACGCGATCCTATTACGACACACTGGCGATCGTCATTGGGAGCGTGCGATGTCCGATGGCGGGAGATTCAAGCATCCTCCCTTGTGGGAGGTCAAACGGGTGATCGTCTTTGCCCTCATTTACTTTGTGCACATCAGACGGGCAGCCGGGATCGGAGGCGGGATCAGATTATTCTTGGAGGGGGAAGAGCCGGTGTTTGGTTGGCCAGGGGATGCAGAGGAAAGGTGGAATGTGGACGGCGCGGGGAGAAAGACGATGGAGGAGGTTCTCAAACAGGTCAGTGCTTCTTCGCTTGACCCTTGTTCCTTTCATCCAACTGACGGTACTCAAAGGCCGTGGTGCAACTGGACGCCAATCGAAGCGGCTTGATCACAATCTCCACATGGGACGGCTACATGGTCCTACACCGTATCTGCCCACTCGTCATCCACGTCTCCAAAGTCATCCTCCGCGATCCCATTGATCGTGACGTTCTCAACACGTACGGTACCGATCCTGACTTTGTCGATCGTCATTGGAACCCGCTGAAACTTCTGTTCGCTATCCTGTTGACGGCGGGAGGGGATGACGAGCTGAGAGGCTATGTGAGGGACGAGCCGGTGTATATGCCCGTGCCTGAAGGAAAGGGATCTTCGGGAGGAAGACGACCCGGGGGCAAAAGGAAAAGGGTTGACGAAGTGGGGGTGGCACTTCTGGGGAAGGAGACGAAAGAGCGGGTCGTCGGGAGGAGACAAGAGAAAGAGGAGTCAATCGAGCGGATCGTTGCGGACAGCTTCGGACTCTAGTCCACTCACCCCGGCGACGTCCCTACTAGGCCAAATCGTGCGTTCTCCGTCATCCCCCCACCCGCTCACCCTGCCCAAAACGTTCTCCTCCAGCGGACACGCTTCAACGACTGTTGTGTCGCGGAGCTGACCAACCGAATCCGCAAACTACAGTCCGGCTCGCTCGGCTTGTCCTTTGCGTGCAATGTCCACAGGCGGAAGCTCCGTAACGTTCCTTTCCGCCAACCGGATCGACGTGACTGGGGAGCAATACGGTTCAGACAGCTGTCGTCGGATGCCGATGCCGAGTGGACCGAATCAAACCAGAACAAACATGCGATGCGTTCCGGGACACCAAGCATCCTTCCCGTCCCCAGTTCACACCCACACCCTGAAGCCATCACCTACTCGGCATCTGTCGACATCCACGGACGAGACCAACGCAAACGTCTCTCTGCTCCACCGTACAGCGCTCGACTCTACAGCTTCATCTCCCACGGTCGACTCTCCGATGCATATCACTCCACGCTCACCCTCTTCCACCCGCATACCGAGCCACTGTCCCGGCAAATCGTCACCAAGCTCATCGACCTATCCACCTTCCCCAAATGGACCGATGACGAGTATACGTATGCTGCGGGCGAGGCGAGGAAGGCGATGGTGAATGAGTGGGAGATGTATACAAAGTGTTTGAGGCCGTTACAGGGGACAGTCATACCCACGCTTTATGGCTCGTGGGTGTCTGACGGAGAAGGAGGGGAGCTCGAGGTCATGGTTTTGTGCATGGAGGATGCGGGGGCGATGTTGGCGGAGGATATGAGCGAGTTGGATGACGAGGACAAGTAGGTCGTTCCGCTGATCCATCGAATGGCTCCAAGTCCGAAAGACGTCGTCCATCTGACCTTGACCTACACCAGGATCGCCGTCCTGGACCTATACGAGTCCCTCCACGCCTTAGGCGTGGTCCACCGCGACGTCCAACCTCGCCACATCCGTCTCTCGAGAAAAACACGACGGCCGATGTTGATCGACCTGGACGGGGCGATGGTCGTTCAGTCTCTGGCGGGGTCAGTGCTATTCGAACGGGAGATGGCCGAGGTTAGGGAGAAGCTCGGGATGTTGTGATGGGTGATGGGTGATGGGTGATGGGTGATGGAGAGTTTGTGTCCGTGCGTGCGGAGGGAGTATCGAGGGATGTCAACGGTTCCTGAGCTGAGAAGTACTGCCGATGATCGCATCCCAAGCAATGAACTCGACCACGAGGCGAGCGAACGATAGTCAAGGTGCGTCGAGGTCGCAAACCGAGCATTTCATAATAGTGTGTTTGGGGAGGGACGGAAAGACGGAAACGCGGACGAGTGGACATGTTTCCCAAAGAACGGAGCCAAGGGTGAGACTTCGCTAGCCAAGGGCGAGGGCGAGGACGAGGACGACATCATCAAGTGTTTGACCAGTGTCCGAGCCAAGCGTCGAAGTTCCATCTCCGCCATCTCGTCTGATCTCGGAAACACGCCCGGCAGGGAGGTTGTGTTGAAGCTGGTCTTGATCGAATCAAACTCATTCGAGCGAGAGGACGAGGACGGGGGTCAACTAGGCTTCGACCCGGAACAAGCTGTTCTCAACGAAGCAGAGCTTTACTATGGACCGCTCGCTTCACTTCAAGGTGTCGTCGTCCCTCACTGTCATGGTCTCTTTGTCGCTTCGACCGGACATGGACGAGGGAGGTATTGGGCGATGATACTTGATCGCTGGTTGGATTCTCGTCAGAGATCTCTTGGACTGGTCTAAATCGTCCTGATCGGTAAGTTTGGTGTCCCCGCTTTGGTCGGGGCGGAAATCGCTGAGATCGAAGGACAACAGTCGAGAGATCATCAACCTTTACGAAAAACTTCATGCCTCGTCGGTGGAGCATCGTGACCTTGAACTTCGACATGTCGGTCGAGACCCTTCCGACGGTCGTCTCAAATTGATCGATTTCGACTCGGCCATGGCCGTAGAGGATTATAAGGGTTAGGGGGTTAGGGGGTTAGGGGGTGAAGTAGTAGCATCGTGGTAGTGTATACGGTATTGGAAGGTATAATTAGGAACCCATAACGAAAGGAAGTACCAACAAATCCAAAATCCCATCTCCTCCTCTTCAA
>JAABUP010009628.1_pt1 | contig 11767 bp, 10 predicted proteins | sample 5559201 | NCBI WGS metagenome assembly JAABUP01 (sample SAMN10711887, study PRJNA513373) | rock metagenome | isolation source: Antarctica rocks | place: Antarctica | reverse complement strand
GCTACGATCGCATCTAGAAAGCAAGAAATTGTGGCTCAATATACTCCATGTACAGTCATCGATTATTGCCATTGTACCCGCCATAACGAACATCTGGAGGAGGCCCATATTGATTACCGGCATTTCGATCTCCGTAGTTCCCATTCCCATAACCGCCTGGTGGTCCTTGCTGGGGGCCATTGTAGTATCCGCCAGGTTGCTGTTGTGGTGGACCCGCGTATCTGCCATAAGCTTGTTGAGGTGGTGGAGGACCACTGCAGTAACCGTTTTGCGCAGCTGGTGGTGGCCCATTATATCGTGGTGGAGGCGGAGGATGGCCATTGAATTGACCTCCGTGAGGAGGCGGCGGTCCTCCTCGCCCGAAGGAAGGGGGAGGACCAAAGCCTGGCTGGATATGGGCGGCGAATGGATTGGGCCTGTCATCAGCATAGTGAACCTGACTCCCTCGACCTCGGCCCCGACCTCGTCCAAGTGGTGCGCCGCCGTGAGAGCGGCCAGAATGGGATGCACGTCCCTTAGTAGCCTCAATGTCCTCGCGATTGAGCGTTGGGGCCTCGAACTTGACACCACGAAGTAGCATCGACTTGTGCACATGAGTAGAACGAGGCATTTCGTAATTGACGCTAGAGCACATAATTAGCTTGAACTCGCTTGAAAGGAGAGGAGAACATACCTGATGCTATGATCCTCGTCAAGATCAGGCATACTACCGTCGCTCAATGGGTATGACAGAGAACTCTGAGGTATATAGTCCTCATTCTTCTCAACCTTCCCGGCGAGACCCTCGCTTATAGAAGGCTTGATTTGGAGCTTCGAGGATCCCTGACGTCTTGAGTAGAAATTGGTCGCTATCTCTTCATATAAAGGATGTCGGTCAGATATGATCAAGACCTCTTTACCCATCTCGTTCCGTGCATGCTCCTCTGCAGACAACAGTGGGTACTTCTTCGCCATTGCATCCAGGAGCCTCTTTTCGTCGATGAAAGGCAATAATGCAACCCCTTGCCAAGCAAACTTCTTCCCATTAAGGTCAATTGGAAAATCCTCGGGATAGAAGTCTATGATTTCGCTATCTTCGTCGCTCATCAATGGGTGAAAAGGCTCAGGAATCGCGTGATTGGATGCTGCGGGTAATACACCCATCAGCTGCTCAAACGGCTTGGATGGTTTTCCTTTGTCGAAGCTAATGCTCATCTTGCTTAGCTCTACGAAGTCGGCCGCGAAAGGAGCATAATGATAGGGGTAGTACCACGTCCAAGACGGGCATCCTTGGAAGTAGTAGAGCAGGACCCATGCAAGGCCTTCGACATAAGATCTAGCCACTTGGTTGCGAAAACCTATATCCTGTGGATCGACGTGAAATTTGTTTTCGTAATACCGGTCCGCGTAGCCTTCTTCCCATAGACGTACGTTGTCTGGCGGAGGCTCATCAGATTCCGGCTGGGGTTTGCTCACCACAACAGATGGACTGTCACGGCCTGGGGTACCTGCATCTTCGTCCTCCATGAGCTCTGCCTTTCGCTTCTTTGAAGCAGATACAGGCGTCCCAGGGGTGTTGGCAGGAGAAGCGATCTCGTCAGCTGTACTACCGTTGGCATCTTGCTCAGTTTCTATACCAAGCAATTGGCTCTTCAGAACAGCAGCAGCGCTTTTGTTCGCTGCATTGGCCCTGTATATCGCGCCACGATTCACAACCATGTCATGAGTCATCGTCCTCTCTTCTTTGGTCATAGGCCCTTTTCCAGGAACAAATAATGGCATATCTGGAGGAGCGACTACCGGATCTTTTCCTCTTCCCCGTCCGCTGTTTCCGTTAAAAGGGGCGCTATAGTCTGGAGACCCTCGCCGGCCACCTGGAGTACCAGAATTTACCCCGTCAGAATTCCGACCCCGATTTTGCTCCTCTAATTTCCTCCTCTTCGCATTCGCGTCTCGTCGCTCCTCTGTTTGTCGTCGCCGTCGGAATATTGCATCTTCCTGTTTTGCAAGGCCATCCAGGATAAATTGGGCGCGTTCTAGATCAACATGGCCGTCTTTGGTCACATAACTTCCCATCACTGGTAAGTTGTCTCGCCAGATTGCGATCAGGGTATCAATTCCATTTTCGCGAATGTCCAGACTAGGCAGATGGGGTAGGAAATCATTGCCAACGAAGAAACACATGAAGACCCAGTCATCTAAAGCCCTTTCAAGATCAAACTTGAATGGCTGCTGTGGTACCATAAGCTCCGCTTCAAGGTACTCACGTAGAACAGAGACATGGAGCCAAATAAAAGGCTTATCACTCAAAGCTTTGTCTTTCTCGTCAAACTCTCCATCCTTTGGCTTGGCTTCGCCTTTACAAGCTTCAGCTATATGTCCTTTCTGACCACAAATGTGACAAGTGCGAGCCTTTGACTCTTGAAAGAAGACGTCTTCACGAAGGACACGGAAATGGGGCTCATGTGTTGCAAGACCAAGCATGATTAAATCAGCGTCAAGTCCGTATATAACATGACGAGTATTGGGATCGTGCTCTGGCGAAGATCGCTGAGATCTAATGAATTCCATTATTTTATGCTCTCCTTCCCCTGGAACAGTTGCATCTGATAGGATGACTTTGATCTAGAAAAAGTCAGCGCCTAGTAATGAACAACAGAAGGATGAAGTGTACTTTTTCCCAAGCTGGATCCGTGTTGACCTTGTATGCACACCAGTATCGAAGGCTCAATGCTAGGATATCCATAAACGGTGTTCCTGGAGTGATTGCGTTACTGTCCCAAGTCTTTTTCTGAATCATCTCTGTCGCGCCTTCGTCCATTGTGCCTCCATTTTTAGACCTAATCATTTTCGCGAATTCCTCTTTATCTTCGTCCTTTTGTTTAGCTTCCTGCGCCGATCTGAATCGCCGCGATCGTTGTTGATTCATCTTAGCTCGAGGAGCTACGCCATCTAGAACGAGCATGTCAGCAAAGTCTCCCAATCTCACACATTCGCATCTACACTCAAAGAGATATATACCCCTCTTGACGACTCTAGGATTTATGGGGTAGTCGGTCACAGAGGGAGATATATTTTGAATCCGACTTCTTCAGTCCAGCAGTATTAAACATACCAACAGCAATCATAAGCAACTTCCTTGGTCGACACATGTTCATAACGCGATTTGTGTATTCGAAGATAGCCAACATCATCTCATTCTCACTGGTCGGGGGAGGACGATCCTCAGGATGAGAACAAGGATGGACGATGCCATTCATGTCAAGGTACAGATTGTCAACTTCTTCACCGTTGGGATTAGGGCCGGCCATGTTTACTGGTATTTCCTGGCCATCGACAACCTCTGGCTTTTCTTCGATGACCTGCGAGATGATCTTGGGGTACTTCTGCGATAGCCAGCGGAAGAGCGCTGGAACACCCATGTTTGCGGATGCTGTGTGGAGTGTACTGTAGACGTTCTATGCGAAGGCAAAACGACGGTGAAGTGGGTGGTCTGGATCCGTAAGTGAACCCTAGGCCGTAGTTCTAGCGAATATGGGTCACTATTACGCCTCCTGTGCCTTGCACGAAGATGGCGGCTTCGGTGAAGCGCAAGCTTTGTTCGATCCGGCACTATTCGCGCGATCCTCTAGGAGCATCGACAATATCGACTCTCGTACCAAAGCGTACCAGAGGGTTGTTGTAGCCAAAGCCCCAGATGCTGCGCTCTTTGCGATCACCGCAGAATCTTGATCGAAGTAGTCCTAGGACGCCACAGATCCTATTTTTGCGCCCGATTGAAAGCTTGAAATAGTCGTGGCTACACCAGTGCGCCCGACGTGAAAAGTTCTATGATGCTGACGACGGAATAGGGAACACCTCTTGTTCGTCTCAAGATCGCCCGCCAAGGCCGTTGCGGCCGCCCTGCAGATAATTCCGGCCGCTAAGTGTTTCCTATTCTTTAAATTACATGCCCGGCGACCACGTCGAAGTCGCGATCGAAGAATGCAGGGTAGCTTTGTCCTTCGCATGGAGGGCGTTCAGCAAGATTGCCCGTGAATGACGTGGCAAGGTTCACTGAGGGAGAATGCTGAATACATCAAACGATGTTCAAGCTACTCGAGTCGCAAGCTCCAGCAAAGCAAAATGCTGAAAACACAATCTCGACACTGAGTGGTCGTCTGCAGAGTGCTACCTTGTTGGAGGACCGCAGAGCGGCAATACTGGGGTTGAGAAGCTTTGCAAAGGTATACCCGGCATCAGTGGCCTCTGGGGCCTTGAGAAACCTCATCAGCTCTCTCAATAAGGATGTCGATGATGTGGATACTACAAAAGTTATACTTGAGACATTGTTGATGCTATTCAATCCTGACGAGTCAAGCGTGAGTCATATCTAATTAATCTGTTTCTTGAAGCTTATGATCGGAAGCCAGAAGCCTCAGACGATATAGCACTTTGGCTTGCAGACGAGTTTACGCAAGTGAGTCCTAATCGATCCACCGACCGAAGTACGCGACCGCTGAGTTGAAGGAGTAGCGGCAAGAGAATATCACGGCCCTCTTAGATCTCTTGGACGCCTACGACTTTTTCTCAAGGCTCTACTCACTTCAATTAATATCGGCTATATCCACCGCTCGCCCAGACCGAACGCAGGAATGTGTATATACGGCGCCTCTTGGTGTTTCGAGATTGGTCGCAGTTCTTGAAGACAAGAGAGAAGCTGTTCGTAGCGGTACAGAACCTTCAAGGCTCAGAAGGATGCATAGCTAATGCGTGACATAGAAGGCCTTCTCCTTCTTACGGCACTTACCCCTTCCTCGCCAGACCTGCAAAAATTAGTGGCTTTCGAAAACGCCTTTGATCGCATATTTGGAATAATCGATTCGGAAGGCGCTTTGACGCATGGTGGTATCATTGTACAAGACTGCTTGTCACTACTGGCAAATCTCCTTCGATTGAATGTCTCCAATCAGTCTTACTTTCGTGAGACAGGATGGGTCAAAAAGCTCGGCGGTCTACTGGGCGAGGCTATCCGCGAACAAGATCTCCCTGACAGTGTAGCTGACTGGGCAAAGCCACAGCGAGATAAAAATGTGTGGGGCCTTCTTGCCGTTCTACAACTTTTCTTAGTCAAAGGGAGTGTCGGAACTCAAGCGAACCAGGTTTCGTTTTGGCAAAGTGGGATTTTGAACCACGTACTTGACATCGCCTTCCGCGAATCTTTTGATGTACCAATTAGAGCAGAGGTAAGTTATTGTTTGCTTACCAACATCCTCGGGCTGACAAAACCTACGAAAGGCACTTGTCACAGCCGCGGATCTCATAAGATTGAACACTGCTTTGCAGGAAGGTTTTGCACAGCTCGACGTTCTTTCTCTTCGACAAGAAGAGGTACCGCAGGTGAATGGTCAAGCCAATGGCAAAGCTCCTCAATCAAGGGTCAACGTCATATCTGGTCTCCTTGACCTAGCGCTTGCGCCATCTCCTATACACACTTTTGACGTTCGTCTGGCCGCGTGTGATTGCCTTAAAGCATATCTATTTGGCCATGCTGCAATACGCCTTCATTTCCTGCGGAGGGCTGTTGAAGGCCACTTGTCTGATGAGCATGAAGCAGATAATATTCTTACGATACTTATGGGAGATCCAGAGTCTTCTCGTGGGCCAGATCCGTATAGATCATGGATTGCCGCCGTACTATTATTCCACCTTTTATACGAAGACTTTGATGCCAAGAATCTTGCAATGGGTGTCGCAGAAGGCGACGCCGAGAAAGGAGAAGAAGTCGTTACTTGCATCCAGGCGTTATCGGCAAATCTCATCTCATGTGAACACAAAGACGAGGATCTGAGAGTGTCAATCGGGTACCTCATGATCTTATGCGGTTGGTTGTATGAGGATCATGACGCGGTGAATGATTTTTTGGGGGAAGGTAGCAACGTACAAAGTATCGTACAGTTGGTGACACAGAACCATCAGTCAAGAACTTTAGTATCTGGACTTTGCGCTTTGCTTTTAGGCATCGTCTACGAATTTTCTACAAAAGACTCACCTATACCCCGAGCCACGTTGCACCAGATACTCACAACTCGCCTAGGGCGGGAACAGTATGTCGATAGGATAACAAGACTGCGAGAGCATACAATCGTTCGGGACTTTGAGGTATTGCACCAAAGTCTGTACTCCGCTTCCCCCGGTGGCCTGCCTGAAGTATATTTCGATCGTACATTCGTGGACTTCTTGAAAGACAATTTCAGCCGTGTCACCCGTGCGATTGATCGTCCCCCAGGCATAGAAGTGGCTGTCGTTGCAAATGGAATACAAAAAGGCGTTTCCCGTGAGCTGGTTGACTCATTAAAGTCTCAAGTAGACTCTGGGACTCAGAAAGTACAAAATCTTGAATCTAACATATTGACTCTGGAGAGAAAGCTCGGGCAAGAACAAGCTGATCATCGAAAGGCAAAGGATTCTGCGACTGCCGAATTGAACAGAATCAAGAACATCAATGAAGCTCTCCAGCGAAATTATGAAGAGGATATGCAAAGGACGCTGCAAGAACATCGTAGCGGGCTGGCGGAGAGTCACAGGACGCAGGAAGCAGCTCTACAAGATCTTCAAATGCAGATGCAAAAAGCAAGGGATGAAGCCGAGACAGATGCTGCAAGAATACGTACAAGAAACGAGGCAGAAGTGGATGATTTGAAAGTTACAGTGAATGGGCTTCAAGGCGAGTTGGAAAAAGCCAGCAAAGAACATGTGCAAGATCTGCAGACTGCACATGAAGATTATTCTACGAAGACCTCCTCACTCGAGGCTCGGCTACAGCGGGCTGAAGATAAAGCTCATGATGCTGAAGCCCGAGCAACTCGGCTGCAAGATGATCTAGAAACCAAGGAAGTTGCTCGAAAATCGGCACAGACGGAGCTTGATGATATGCTAATGGTCCTTGGAGACATTGAAGAGAAGAGGTCACGAGATAAGGTATCTCTTCTGATGTCTCCGCAATTGAAATTCTGGGCTGACATACACAGAAACGCTTGCGAGCTCTGAATGAGCCAGTTTCCGAGGGTGAAGAAGACGAAAAGGACGACGAAGATGACAATATCGAAGGAGAAGGCGACGTTGATTGAGGCTGTCACCTTGGAGTTTTGTAATTTCAGATGCATGAGCGTGAAAGGGCGATCTGTTTAAAGCTCTCAGGCTGCTTTGGCAATCGTGTACTTGTAAATATAGAGACTCGTATTCAGAACTACAATAAAATCAATGGCCAGTAAAGACGGCTTCTTTGATAGTATTGATATGGAACAGTAGACAAACACCACTGCATTTTATCACATGTTGTAGGTCACTTCATTATCCTAAAGTGCAGCCCTATGGCTGAAGAGTCACAAATTTTGAGTCATTGAGATCCGTAAACAATTGATGAACACCAATTCGCTTCATATGGTTACACAGTCCGTTTTCTCTTGACTCCTTCCGAGGTTGAACAACATGTCTATCAATTTTTCGAAGGAGGAAGAGGCCGTGCTGAAGAGATGGAAAGAAATCAAAGCCTTCGAAACGCAAGTCGAGTTGTCGAAAGGAAAACAGCCATATATCTTCTACGATGGCCCTCCCTTCGCTACAGGTCTTCCTCACTACGGGCATCTGCTTTCATCCACCATTAAAGACATCATTCCGCGATACTGGTCCATGAAAGGGCGCTACGTTGAGCGCAGATTTGGCTGGGATACGCATGGGCTTCCCATTGAATACGAGATCGACAAGAAGCATGGACTATCGGGCAAAGATGCGGTGCAGCAAATGGGCATTGCAAAATACAATGAAGAATGCCGGGCCATAGTCATGAAATTTGCAACAGAGTGGAGGCAGACGATCGATCGGCTGGGCCGATGGATTGATTTCGACAATGATTACAAGGTCAGTTAGACCTGCAACATCATATAGATGTTATTGCTTACTGACGGCAGTGGAAACTAGACCATGGATCCTACTTTTATGGAGTCCGTATGGTGGGTGTTCTCAGAGCTGTTCAAGAAAGATCTTGTCTACAGAGGATACCGCGTCATGCCGTATTCGACAGCTCTTAATACTCCACTCAGCAACTTTGAAGCACAACAGAACTATAAAGATACCCAAGACCCTGCGGTCGTTGTTACCTTTCCTCTCCTAGAAGATCCTCAGACCTGCCTCCTTGCCTGGACCACCACACCATGGACACTACCGTCACATACAGGGCTAGCTGCTAATCCAGATTTCGAATATGTGAAAATCTTGGACGAAGCCTCTGGCAAACATTACATACTGTTAGAAGCTTTGATGAGGACATTGTACAAAGACCCCAAGAAGGCCAAGTACAAAGTCGTGGACCGTATACAAGGCTCAGATATGCTTGGCTGGCGATATCAGCCCCTATTCGACTATTTCTACGAAGAATTTAAAGATTATGGGTTTAAAGTCCTCAATGCATCCTATGTGACCGCCGACAGTGGCGTGGGTATAGTCCATCAGTCTCCTTCGTTCGGTGCGGAAGATTACGATGTCGCTCTTGCAGCAGGCGTAATCACCACCACTCGGCTGCCCCCAAATCCCGTCGATGATCAGGGTCGCTTTACATCTGAAGTGCGGGATTTTGCTGGTACACATGTCAAAGCTGCTGACAAGGCTATTATCAAACACCTGAAGGAAAAGGGTCGTTTAATTGTTGATTCAATGATCACACATAGCTATCCCTTTTGCTGGAGATCCGATACCCCCTTGATATACAAAGCTGTACCTGCATGGTTTGTGAAGATTCCGCAAGTCATTCCCACCATGCTAGACAATATCAACAAATCTCACTGGGTGCCCAATTTTGTCAAAGAAAATCGATTCGGTAATTGGATCGCTAATGCAAGAGACTGGAATGTCTCGAGAAACCGATATTGGGGTACCCCTATGCCCGTGTGGGCCAGCGACGACTTCAAGGAGATAGTCTGCGTGGGTAGTGTAGAAGAGCTGAAAAAGTTGAGTGGTTTCAAAGGGGACCTTACGGACATCCACCGGGACAAGGTTGACGACATTACGATTCCTAGTAAAGAAGGAAGAGGCAACCTGCGCCGCATTGACGAAGTTTTTGATTGCTGGTTTGAATCCGGGAGCATGCCTTACGCTTCATCGCATTATCCTTTCGAGAACCAAGAATCTTTCAAAGCATCTTTTCCAGGTGACTTCATTGCAGAAGGTCTAGATCAGACGCGCGGGTGGTTCTACACCCTCACTGTGCTTGGAAATCATCTCTTTGGGTGCTCACCGTTTCAAAATTGCATAGTCAATGGTATAGTTCTCGCAGAAGATGGAAAGAAGATGTCGAAGCGGTTGAAAAATTACCCTGATCCCTCTTTGGTTATTGACAAGTATGGATCCGATGCTCTTCGATTATACCTTATCAATTCACCCGTTGTCCGTGCTGAGACTCTTCGATTCAAAGAGTCTGGCGTGAAAGAAGTGGTAGCGAAGGTCCTGCTCCCGTTATGGAATTGCTATCGATTCTTCTCAGACCAAGTCATGCTCCTGAAGAAAGTCGAGGACATTGACTTCTTATTCGATCCCAAATCAGAGTCCAGCAATACAAACGTGATGGACAAATGGATCTTGGCAAGCTGTCAAAGCATGCTCAAATTCACAAACGAAGAAATGGCCGCATATCGATTGTACACCGTTGTACCCAAACTACTCGGCCTCATCGACAATACGACAAACTGGTACATCCGCTTCAACAGGCGGCGACTGAAAGGAGAACTCGGCATGGAAGACACCCAACGAGCACTCAACACCCTATTCGAAGTCCTCTACATCCTAGTCCGCTGCCTCGCCCCCTTCACCCCCTTCATAACCGACAACATCTACCTCCGCCTCCTCCCCCACATCCCCCCCTCCTCCCGCGCCCAAGACCCCCGAAGCGTCCACTTCCTCTCCTTCCCCGAAGTCCGCGAAGAGCTCTTCGACGAAGAAGTCGAGCGCCGAGTCGGCCGCATGCAACGGGTCATCGAGCTCGGCCGCGTCTCGCGCGAACGCAGGACCATCGGCCTGAAACAACCTCTCCGCACCTTCATCGTCATCCACCCCGACGAAACCTACCTGTCCGACGTCCGCTCCCTGGAAACCTACATCTGCGAAGAACTCAACATCCACTCCCTCATCCTCTCCTCCGACGAAGACAAATACGCCGTCCAATACAGCGTCGACGCAGACTGGCCCACCCTCGGCAAAAAACTAAAAAAAGACGCCCAAAAGGTGAAAAAAGCCCTCCCCACCCTCAGCAGCAACCAAGTCCGCGCCTTCGTCCAGACCGCCCACATGTCCGTCGACGGCATCCCGCTCGAAAAATCAGACCTGATCGTCAAGCGGGGCCTCCAAGATTCCGAATCCTCGAAACATCTCGAAACCAACACCGACAACGACGTCCTCACCATCCTCGACACGGAAATGCATCCCGAATTGCTGCACGAGGGGATCGCGCGGGAAATCGTGAATCGTGTGCAGCAGCTACGAAAACGAGCGAGATTGGTGGCGACGGACGATGTCAAGATGGAGTATAAAGTCGAAGCTGACCCCGAGAATATCGGGATCGCGGAGGTGTTTGAGGGGCATGGGAGGACGTTTGAGAAGGCTTTGAGGCGACCTATTGATAAGCATCAGGTTACGGAAGTTGGGGGGGAGGTGGAGGTGGGAGGGAAGGAGGTGGTGGTTGCGGAGGAGGAGCAGGAGGTGCAGAAGGCGAGGTTTTTGTTGAGGTTGGTTAAGCTATAGGGGGGGGTAGGGATTGAAGGGGGATGTTATGAAATGTGAGATGGAGATGGAAAGGAATGATGGCATGCCGGTGACGAAGAGAGTAAAAGATGAATGTCGTGAAGTTTGTGAGATAGATTAGAGTTGGCTTGTTGATACTCCATACTTGTCAGCACCATGGCTTCAGTCAATAGACCTTTCCCTCGACTATTCGTCAAATTTCCAATACAGCTAAGGCCACCCGTTCCATCTCCCCTCCAGTCCTATCATCTCGCAATTGTCTTTTCCCACAAAAGCCTATTCTGATCAATTCCCTCCCTTCGCACTCCCCTCCTCCCCTCCACCCACACCCCCTTGACTCCCACCCCCACTCATACTCTCGCCCTTCATCTCACTCACACCCTCAGGCATAGGCGCGGCTTTACCAGAGCGATCAACTGTAGAAGTGGGCTCCTAGCAAGCGGCTCGTGTTAGCATCGAGTCGACATGTACGATCAATGCATTGAGATTTGGGTGTATGGGAGAAGCGTACAGAATCCCCACCAGCGATTTTGTTCTCGCCAGACTCGATGGCGTTGTCCGATTGGATGGTCGGGCCATCTGTATACTCTCCTCCGCGAGGCATGGTGGTTTGGTTTCTGTGAGGGGGATGTAATCTTTATTTCTCGACTTTTCCAAAGGTGGCGTTGAGGATCGAGCGATTGTTATTGTTGAGCTGAGGAGTAGAGGGGTTGCTGTTGTGGCTTGGATGGATTGTGGTGGACGCAAGGTGCGTTGTGCGTGGCATACGTCACTATGACATCCACCCTTAGACGCGGATGTTCGATCCATTGCATCCATATCGAGTCATATCAAGTCATGGCGTCAAGGGCAATGAAATAGCTCTGCTGCTTCGGAGAAGTTTCTGAAATCAGGCATCATTTCCGTTTCGCAGCCGCCTGCCAGCATTATCAGCCATCCCCCCCTTCTCCATAATGCGTAAATCACATACGGTATAACAATCCTTCAACTTCATGAATTCGGTGAGGCACTTGTCTTT
>JAABUP010009627.1_pt1 | contig 11769 bp, 9 predicted proteins | sample 5559201 | NCBI WGS metagenome assembly JAABUP01 (sample SAMN10711887, study PRJNA513373) | rock metagenome | isolation source: Antarctica rocks | place: Antarctica | reverse complement strand
CGAGCAAACCTATCCATCAGGACTGATAGAGTTCCTAGAGTTAAAGCGACTCTTCCGAGCCGCAGGAAGAAAAGAGCTGTTATTGGGGAATACCAGGGCACTGGCAAGAGAATTATACTGCCGTGTTTTCGGCTCCCTAGAGCTCGAGAATACATACTCCTACTTCTTCCGCTTCAAAACTCAGAAACCCTCACCACTCCTGCACAGAGATAAAACGCAAGGGCACTGAAATTATGGCACAACAACAGGCACAGAATGTGATGCGAAGGTACGTGAGTTCTAGATGGATCTGCCTTTACATATGTGCTAGTCTGGCATGGGAACAGCCCAAACGCTAGAGAAAATGAAAGTGCGATACTTCAAAGACGATTTCGGAGGATGCCAACTAGACACGCTATCTCTCTATTGCTAGATGGTGGGTCAGAGAAGAAGAAACTACAGTAGTAAAGGATTTTATCAGTGCGGGAGCTTGCCGTTACAACGGCTTTGCTCATGGATTTTGAGCCCAGTGGTCAGGACTAGCGGCTGACTGGGGGTGAATGTTCAGGAAACTCGTAATTATCGGTGACGGCGCTTGCGGCAAGACAAGTCTTCTAAGCGTCTTCACACTGGGGTATTTCCCAACAGTAAGTGGCACCGACCTCCAAGCTTGATTCCTAGTTAACAGTACCTAGCATTATGTAAGCTCAGCCCGTTCCTTGAAGAAGACGCAGTTCGAGTGCTCCATGAAGCAGCTAACGAAGGTGCTGATCCGTGCGCTTGTCCTTGCAGGTACCCACGGTCTTCGAAAATTATGTTACAGACTGCAGAGTAGATGGGAAATCAGTCCAGTTAGCATTGTGGGATACCGCAGGTCAAGAAGATTACGAACGACTGCGACCATTGGCATACTCAAAAGCACATGTTATCTTGATTGGCTTCTCAATCGACACACCGGATTCACTAGATAATGTGAAACATAAGGTAAGTTGAGTAAAGTGGTCCCACTATTACACTCTCTAAAACGAGACGCTCGCAGTGGGTCGAAGAAGCAAACGAACGTTGTCCTGGAGTTCCGATCATACTGGTTGGCCTGAAGAAGGATCTTCGAGAAGACCCGATGGCCCAAGAAGAGATGCGGAAGAAGTCCTTGCATTTTACAGCAGAGAACGAGGGAACGACAACAGCTCGTGAAATAGGGGCAAAAAAATACCTGGAGTGCTCATCCTTGACTGGGGAAGGCGTGGACGACGTGTTTGAAGCAGCAACTCGAGCTGCACTGCTTACGTTCGAGAAGGGTGGCGAAAGAGGATGCTGCGTGATTTTATGAAGCCTTGTACGAAAATGACCGTGGACGCTGCTGTCCATATTGCTCGTCTGTTATCAGGAGGGTCTTTTTCAGATCCAACGCCACTGCTCAGCATTTTTGGTGTTCAATAGGGCCCTATGTGTACGTAGGGCGGCTTACAGACGTCAGCGAGTGGGGCAAAAAGCATTACAAGGGACACATTCCCAGGTCAACCACATTTGCTTGCGAAGATACGAGTCTTGCTGTTACGTTTTACGCTCACTTCACATATGATCACAACGCCGAAGCAATGCAGTAATTTGACAAGTGCTTGAGCGCCGTTCGAGCCATCACAATGTCCAAAGCTTTCTGCTCACTCTCCCTCAATCAACCCCTCGTCCACCCATGATCCCAACCCCCCCTAGGCGGCCCATCAGTCTGCGCTCTCGCATACTCAACGGGGATCCCCCCATTCCCCACCACACCCCCCATCTCTCCGACCTTCAAGCCCCCATAGATTCCCTTCCTAGACACTGCCTGCCTATATAACCTCCCTCCATCCCCAACCCCCAATCTCAATTCCTCGCATGCCGCCCTCATAGCATTGTATTGGCGCTCTAGTTCCCGTTCGCGCGATATGCGGTCTTTGTGCAGGACGAGCTGGGCGGCGCGGTGAATGGTCCAGTGGCGGAGGGCGCGAAGGCGCGAGAAGCGGAGGGGGCGGGGGGTTAGTGGATGGTGGAGGTGGTAGCGTATCATTGCTGGATACGGTGTTCAGCTCTGGGCGAGGAGAGGTGGAGGGAATTGGGGGGCGGACTTATTCTGGGGTCTTTCCTTGGGGCTTTGATGTTGCGCGCCTGGATTTGGGGGCTGGTAGAGAACGGAGCCGTGTGATGATGAGACGGACCATTTCGACGAGCTTGGGCAGGCAGACAGTTGGCTGCTCGGCTCGGGGAATGGATTGGTATGCGCATCGCTGTTGCGAGGGATTGGAGCACTGGAGAGAGCTTCATTGCAGTGGTGGGTAGGTTGACTGAAAGTTTGAGGTAATAGATGTTACATGCATAATTCTGTGCTTAATTTATGCTACCCGAGTATCGCTCAAATCAACTTTACGCATAACCTTCGCTACAGATCTCACATTCTACTACGTCAAAAACCCAGAATGGCTTCCACGCTATTCTGATAGGTACTATAGTCTTCCTAACAACAACTTTGTGAAGACGATGACTCGAAACGCGCTTTCCAACGAAGTCACGTTTGCTGTCTGTTCTGAGGCAAGCTTGATAGCTTCATCCTAACTACGGAATAAACAAGTATTTTGCAAAGGCAATGTACCGTCCACTTTCCAGATCTCATCCATTCCTGCTACTTCTCATCTTAGCACGAAAGCCTCAAAGAGTAGGCGCTACTGCGGTTTTTGCCTACTAAAGATTTCATGACGAACCCGCCTTGCTCAGAAAGCAACGCCATCAGCGGAGCTCTAACATGGTCGCTACCACTATCTTAAATGAGTGTCCGATCTCCGTTGGATCCTCCACAAATGAGCTGTGTAACGCTTTGGTTGCTTTTCTTAAAGGACACCAGGCAACCTCATCGAACGAGCATGCTACGCTGAAGGAAGATGATATTGTTGAGGATATCAACTTGGTCAGAATCATGTTATCCAACTTTGACATGTTGCACATCGGCTTGCATGATCGCAGCTCAAGTACCTCATCTATTCTTTGCAATTATCGACTCAATGCAACATCACCGTCATCATCAGTGGATGAAGTGCCGTGTTTTGAATCGTTGAGTTTGTCCCCTAATCGATGGGTAGCCTGATTGGGTCGCGTGTGACAGGTGAGCTCGCAAGGCTGATCGTCGTCTCGTTTCAAGCATTTTTTCTAAGCTTAAAGATTATACCGGGTAGGTTCAAGTACTCATTGAGTTGGCTGCTTTGATCTCAATTGTGTAGTGGTATGGACCTGTAAGAAAGAGCGATTGGTTTGGCTCGGTCTCCGGGTCAGCATGGTAATCTTGTGGCAGCCTACCCGAGTGTCATTCGAGATATGGATCCTGCGGAAATTCATTGGACAGCCGGAGTACACAGTGAAAGAAGAAAGGTTTAGCGAAACAGTACTGAGTGATCCCGTTGAACGGCACGGCTGGCCTTGGCTGTTTGTGGGGTAAAGTAAGGCAGTGGACTAGCGACATAAACCGAGATCATCATGCACCAATAATATTGCCCCGCTTCGAGCCCATGACGTTCCTTCTGCGTTTTCTATAAGATATCGGACCGAATTCTGGTCTCTTCTGATATGAATGGAATGCTTTCTGCTTCCTCTACACCTCCTTTTTCACAGTCTAGTCAGAGCTTCCTCGGGCAGGATCTGGCTCATATCTACTTTGACAATGGGCTTCTTTGAAGGTAGTAGAAGGGGAGGAAAGCCATACTTTGGTTTGACTGGAGGATGGCTTACTTTTTGGGTGTCTGTCGCGTGTTCCACCGATGTAGGATGTGTATTATATGATAATCCTTCTACTAGTCTAATAATATATTACAGATGACTTTGTTTGGCTATGACCAGGGAGTTTTCGGTAGGGCCGTCAACTATTGTACAAAGAAGTCATTACTGAAGCCATCAAAATAGGCGGTGTAATCGTTACCCAGGACTTCTTGGATACTTTAGACCTATCTGGTCCCGAGCATACCTCCCTTTTAGGCACTGTAACTGCTCTCTATGACGTTGGCTGTTTCTTCGGCGCGGTTGCAGCCTTCTCAGTCGGTGAGCGCTTGGGTCGGAAGAAGTCTATTCTTTTAGGAACCACAATCATGTCTATCGGCGCTATACTCCAAATCTCGGCTTTCAGCGTTGGACAGATGATCGCTGGGAGAGTAATTGCCGGTATTGGCAACGGTTTGAATACAGCGACCGCACCAGTCTGGCAAGCAGAGACCTCGAAGGCTGCTTGGCGAGGGAAGCTCGTTGTCATCGAGTTGATATTGAACATTGCAGGCTTCTCACTCTCCAACTGGGTGACCTACGGATTCTCTTATGTCAATGGCCCCGTCGCCTGGAGATTCCCACTGGCCTTCCAATTCATCTTTATCTTCATCCTATGGGGAACGGTGCCATGGTATGTACACTTTCAGCGGTATCTTACCTTGATTTGGGTTGCACGTTGAGCCGTACAGATATGTCTCGGGAGCAGGCAGGGGCTTCTGTCCATTGACTGCTTCAGAGACATGTCTTGGAGCCCAAGTCCTCGTCTAAAACGCGCAATTCTAACTTCGAAATCCTTCCAGGCTTCCAGAGTCTCCAAGATGGCTAATAGCACATGGCCAAGTCGACGAAGCTGATCAAATTATCGCCGACCTCGAGGCAACAACCCTCGATGACGCATACGTCGTTACTGAATCGAAGGAGATCCAGTGGGCCGTTCAATATGAGCGTGAGCACGGGGTCGGCTGGTGGGATCTTCTGAGAGGGAGGAGCGGAAAGGGAACTTCCACGGTCCGCCGATTGCTTCTTGGAGCTGGAGCCCAGGCAATGCAACAGCTTGCTGGTATCAATGTTACAAGCTACTATTTGCCCACCGTCTTGATCCAGTCCGTCGGGTTGAGTGAGAAATTAGCCAGGCTTCTAGCCGCTTGTAATTCTGTCAGCTATCTTGCGTAAGTTGACCTGATCAGGGGTTACATACTCTCGACTAATCGCTATACATCCAGATTCTCTATGATTGGAATACCTAACGTCGAGGTAAAAGACATATCTGTTGTTATTCTTGTATGAATCAACTCACAATGAACGATAGAGGTGGGGAAGACGCAAGATGATGATTTATGCCTCGATCGGCCAATCTCTTAGCTACCTCCTCATTACCATCCTTCTAAGGTATAACGAAAGGCCAGGGTATGGTGGCAGCAAACAGGTAGCTGCCGCGTCTGTAGCCTTCTTTTTCACGTAAGTCTTGCGTAACACGCACTTGCAGTCTATCTGGCTGATATTACAAGCTACTATATTTTCTTTGGTATCGGCTTTCAGGGAGTACCGTGGCTATGTACGTTATTTTTTCGGAGTTATCGTTACCCCATCCGTAGCATATCTTGAATTATAAGACATGATTCAAGAGCTATATGCTCCCAGAACATGTCTTACGACTCATAACTCGTCCTAATAGAGTAATGCTGACTCCGAAATCGTTAAGATCCGACGGAAATCAATTCTTTGAGTGTAAGTGTGTGGCTTGCTTACCACGCATCTTCAGCTGATTTTCTTCACAGATGAGAACGAAAGGCGCAGCTCTCGGCACCGCATCAAACTGGGCTTTCAACTTCATGGGTAAGAACCGCCATAACTTGCCGTTCGCACAAAATTCTAACCAACAAACCCAGTCGTCGAAATCACACCCATAGGCATCCAAACTCTCCATTGGAAATTCTACATAATCTGGACCCTCTTCAACGCCTCCTTCGTCCCAATAGTCTACCTCTTCTACCCAGAAACCGCAGACCGGACACTCGAAGATATAGACCGACTCTTCCGCGATAACTCAAATATCTTCGTCTTTACGGATAAAGATGCCATCTCTAGTAAGCGGCCGCTGGCGTATATTGAGCATGAGCAGGCAGAGGTGAGGAGGAATAGTAGTGCGATTGGTATGAATCCCGATGCGGAGAAGCACAGGCTGGCGGCTTTGGCGAGGGTGAATCAAAGGGAAGGAAGTGATGAGGAGAAGCGGGTTGAGCAGGTTGAGAAGATTTAAGTATTGATTGGGAAAATGAAAGTTGGACTTACATTTTGGGCATGTTCTTCTCATTCGGTTTCATATAGATGTAAAAACGATGAGGCTGCCTGCCTCTAGTAGACTCAATATATCAATCCAGGATTTTTGGCAGATCACGACCCCTTTTCTTTGCCGCCAACTCATCAGAAACCTCCGTGAAAGCCTGCAAACTCCTCAACGCAGCACCGCTCTCCACTGCATACCTCGCACGCCTCACACCCTCTTTCCAGCGTCCTTTCCCAGGTCCTCTCTCTCCAATTACATTCCCATTATCTCCTTCACCCATGTGACTTGTCTCGCTGTCACAAAGCCCACTCACTACCAACATCGCAGCCGCATTCATCAGCACAATTTGCAGAATAGGATCATCGTTCTGCAATTTTCCTTCCAGTAATTGTATCAAAATCTTCGCATTTTCCACTGGCGAGCCACCGCCTCGAATGGCAATTAGAGGATGAGTCGGGAAGCCGAAATTCTTTGGCTGGAGTTCAAAGTGCTCGATCCCTGCATCAAATTCCTCTGAATCCGGTAGTGTTGACTGCACCATCCAGCAATCAGTCACTCCAGCGCAGGAAATCTCATCCAGTCCTTCTTGCCCAGCGACGACCATCGCCTTCCTCAGCTCTGGTGCTTTATTTGTACCGGAGAGTCGGAGCGCTTCAGCGAAGACTGCGCCTAGGGAGGTATCTGCGACGCCGACAACCCGAGCTTCTACCAATTCCTCGATTGGATGCGCAAGCGGCCCTAAGAGGTTGAAAATGGTCCTTGTTACCATTTGTTTACGCACACGTGCTGCGTTTTTCATTCCAGGGTGGAAATTAGGAGCGTATAGAAATGCGTAGGGAGATTTCTCGTAGATCCTTGGTAGATTGTGATGATTGGAGGCCAGAAGATTGGGTGCTGTAGGCTCAATACATGCGAGGATATCTGCAGCTCCGGAGACAGATGTCTGCGCTTTGTTTCCATGTTTCGACATTAGTAGAAATGAAGAGGCGACTAGTGATGCTGTAGTGCTGATATTGTACGTCTGATGTTGTGAGCCGCCAGTGCCTACTATATCACAGAGTCCGCCATGATACGATCCTTGGCCTCGGCCATGGTGTTCGATGATGGTCCTGAGATGCTCGAGGTTGACTGGTAAAGCAACTTCACGCATCTGAGCTGCACATGCAGCGATGACATCAGCGTCTTTGTCTCTGCTAGTGGTGGAGAGGAGAGTTAGAAATTCGATAGCTTGCGCTTCAGAGAGCCGGTCCTCCTCAAAGAAGAGAGAGAAACCTGCTGCTATCTCATCTGCTGATGCTTTCCCGTGCTTCTGTGGTTCATAGAGTTGTTTGAGCAGAGGTTGGATACTTATGTTGTTGGAGTGTAGGGTTGTGGTCGACATGTTGTCTGAAGGCGAGCCAAAAGCAAGGGACCAAAACTTATATAGTTGACCAAACGAATATAGATGGTCGCAAATTTTCGTCTCCTTTTTCGATTTTCTGATAATTCTCCCTGCTTGGGTCAGCACAGAGGCCGCGCTCCGCCCGGCCTTTGCAGTCCACGAAGTCGCGGATCTTGGTATGGGTACCGTGTCCTCAGTCGTCAGCACTTAGGTAGATGATATTGATGAATGTGGTAGATGGATCTTTTCACCTGTCTCTCCTGCGTAAATGATTCTGTGTAGATTTGTGTCTCCTCAATGCTAATGCATTCAAATAAGGGACACCGATCTTCGTCCTTTAGCAAGATACTTACTCAGGTCGATGCAAGACGCGAGGATGTGAGGTCTTCAGCGGTTTAAATGTTGCTTAAGTTTTGTGGAAAAGTGGCTGCAAGATTCGATCTATACCTTGCCTTAGCAGAGAGAATATTAGCGCTAAAGCTACTATCGCCCTAGCCCTAATTCTGAGAGGCTTCCATACCTAGGAACTAGAGGGTCGCCATCTCCGTAAGGAGATTACGGGGGCGGTAGGAACAGGTATAGGCGGTATACAGCGTAGTACGATCTAGGTTACGTAATATCAGACTTTATAAATCCACTAAGATCACTAAATATCGGTAACGATATATACGTTTTACGAAATAAATATACGGGATTATATAATAAAAAGTGAATAAAAGGACCCCGAATAAATACTTATATAATTTATAATCCCCCTAAAAAAACCTTCTAATTTATATTATTTTTAAGGTACGTATATATAGAACCTATATAAAATTTTCCGTATTAATTTATACCCTATTTATAAAGCCCCTCTTTATTCGTTATAAATAAATCTTTATCTGTATTAAACCTTAACTAACCGTACGGTCCTATATAAATAGGTACTTATTTTAATTTTATTCTCTATTAAATTATATTAATTTATATATATTTTATACCTATCCGTACCTAGCCTATAATAGTAGGTATAATATCCGTAGGCGATACCGAAGATAAAAACGAATTCGGTACGGATTTATATAATTTAAAGTATCTAAAGCGTAAAACGCTACCGAACGGTAAAATTAAAAATTAAAATATATTAAAGGTTAAAAAAAATACTTAATCTATATACTCCTATATAATATTATACCTTTACGTACGTAGAGGTTATCCGTAATATCGGTTTACGTAAGGGTAAGACCGTCGTACGTATTATATTATTATACTATATAGATTCGGGATAAAATTATATTAATTTATATAAAATTTTACGCGTCCGTTTAATATCGAGGGCGTTTTTTTATAATCTTATATTAATATTATATACCTAAATAAAGACCGTTACGCTTATTATACGAAAAGGAACGGGATTATATAGTTTTATAAAACTCTATTTAGATACCGTAACGAAGTATACGTTAATTATATATATTTTAATAACGGGTTAAAATACTCGTTTATTCCTAGTTTATATTATATAATTTAATATAATAACTTTATTAATATTATATAGAGGAGGTTAAAGAAATAAAGAAATATAAGGCGGTAGACCCTTTTAATAAAGAAGTATATATCGTAATACGGAGTTATATTAATTAATATAATTAATCCGAAGTCTATATAGATTAAGGTGTTAAGGCTCTCCGTTCAATACTTTAATATAACGTCGATAGGACCTAGGTTAATACTCGTGGAGAGGAGTATTAAAGATTAAAGGATAATAGGCTTCGTATTAATATAAGATAAAACTAGATAAATTTAATAAACTTAATTAATAATTTAATAAACGTCTATATTTAGAATTTATAATTAAAAGTTTTAAGGGAAGTTAAGTACGAAGCTTCTATCTACTAGGAAATATACTATTTATATAATAAAAGGAAATTATATTTACTCGCTATATTTACTACTATAAATATAGTAAATACGCTATACTCGCCCTACTTACTATTATAAATATAGTAAATATACTCGTTAATACTATAGTAGGCGTAATATTTATTATAATTTAAAGATCGTAATATTATCCCCTCTCCCGTTAAATTTTAGTCCCGAAAGTTTTCTAGCCTCGTTATTATATTATTTTATAAAATTAACCTTCGTAATTTAATATCCTGTAGAAAGGAATTATTAAATAATTTAAGAGATATTAGCGCCGTAATACGTCCGTATTAAAATTATATAAAAGGATCGAAGGCGTACTTTATCGGGGAGTCGTTAGAGAAATATATAAAATATATTCGCCTAGGACGAGACTGCGATCTCGTTATTTCTTTATTAATATTAAGGAGAATTCGTAACGAGTATCTATAAATATAAAAGGAATTCCGTGAAATTTATATTTAATTAGTCGAGTAGTATATTTAAATAGGTCGCCTTAAATAATAGCTCGAGTATTTAGAAGATAAAGAGGAAGGATTAATAATTACCGAGTAAAGGAATATTATAGAACTAGAGGAGGATAAATAACGAGCCGTTAAGGCCGCGAAAATATTATTTAGTAACCTCCCGTTTAACGTTTCCCTTAAATAGTTCTAAATACCTACTAGATTTAACTAGTTAGGTATTGTTTATTTTTTTTATAATTCTAATAAAACTCCCGGAGGAGTTATTAATAATTTATAAAATTAATACTAGGCTCCTATATATTCTCTACTTCGTTATATCCTTTTTATTTAATAAGGTAGTTCTGACCTTCGTCGCCTAAAATCTTTTTTACCTCGAACTCCGTTTCTTTTTTAGTCCGGAAATAAAAAATATTTTATAAAAGTATCTTAGAGTCTACCGGCTCTAGTCGAGAGATATAGAATATTAAATATACTTTAGTATCGGTTAGAAGGTTTAGTTTATAATTAACTAGTCCTTTACTTTTCTTGATCGAAAATAATTTAATTTTAATATAGTTTAGTTTCTTACTCGGTCTTTTATTTATTATATTTTTTATAAAGAGGTATATTTTATCCCCCTCTTTTAATTAAGGATACTCTTTTCGATATTTATTTATTATTAACTTTATCCGAGTATTCGTTGATTTAATCTAGGCTTATATCTCCTCGTATAACGCTTTTATATCAACTATATAAACTAATACCCTTTATATATTTAGTTCTTATCTTAGGTTTAGAAACGTATTTATATATTACCCGTAATTTACGAAGAATAGCGTGAGCTTTATTATATTAAATTATATATTATTAAACGCTAGTTAAACTATGGGTAGAAGTCTTACCTAATCGTTTTACTTTTTATTTACGTAATATCGTAGGTATATCTTTATAGTTTAGTTTATCCGCTCGGTTTATCTATCTATTTATAAATAATATACGGTCGATATTCGTAGCTTAGTTTTAATCGCACTAATTAATATCTTCTAGTAATTAGAGGTAAATTATTTATCCCGATTAAAGATAATTAATTTAGGTATTTTATAATCCTTAATTAATCGATCTAGTAGTATAAAGACGATTTATTCGGCCTTATAAATTTCTTTAATTAGTATTATTATAGCGTATTTATTAAGTTTATTATAAATTACTATAATAGAGTTAAAGGTCTTTATTATTATAGGGTCTTTTAACTTTAGTAGTTTAATAACGAAATTTATTATAACGTCGTCCTACGGTATCTCTAATACTAGGGCGAACTAGATTTAACTATATTTAATATACCTCGTAGATTTATTCTACTAGTATTCGATATATTTTTTAATATATTTTTCGACGTGCGATCTTAGTCCCGGTACGTCGTATTTTTTATAGATAAATTCTATAGTCTTAATAACTCTAAGGTATCCTTAAACTAGATTATTATAATAATTACGAATAATTTCTTTAAGATATCCCTTAGGAAGATACGTCTTTTTATTATATTTTAATAATTCAGTTTATGGCTACTGACTTTTTAGTATTATAATTAAAGTATTATTCTTATATTCCTTCCGGATACTATTAATAATTCCGGGAATAAAGATATATAACGTCGCTACTAGTTATTATACTAGGACTAGCGATTTATCCTATTATTAAATAAGGACTAGTTATATTACTACGTCCTTATCCTCTATATAGTCCTCTCGTTTATTAAATATATCGGCGCGACCGTTATCTTTCCTTAAGGTATAAAAGATTTTAAATTTATATTATCCTAATAATTTTAACTACCTAACCTATCTTCGATTTAACTATTTCGTTATTATAAAATTAAGAAGATTTTTATGGTCCGTGAAGATAATAAGATTTAAATAGTTTTCTATATATACTCTTTATTATTTTAGTAAAGATACCACTACTAGTAATTTCTTATCGTAGATATTATAATT
>JAABUP010009625.1_pt1 | contig 11773 bp, 17 predicted proteins | sample 5559201 | NCBI WGS metagenome assembly JAABUP01 (sample SAMN10711887, study PRJNA513373) | rock metagenome | isolation source: Antarctica rocks | place: Antarctica | reverse complement strand
CAGCGATCTATAGTACCTATATACTTCCATAGCTTTGTGTTCCATGTCTCGTCTTCCAAACATCACGTCTCGATCTCTGCAGTGGCGCAAAAGGTGAATCTCGGCAATCTTGGGGTTCGGAACGCAAGGAGGCCGAAAGAACGCGCGTTGCCGTTTTTGGGCGTCCTGTGATGTGCGACTCTCGGCGATAGTTGGCGAAAACGTGGTTTTGCCGTCGTTGTTCGATATGCGATCGTGACATCAACACCCTAGTGGATTCCATGCCGAGGCGATTGGAGGCGGTTCGGGCCGCACAGTGAGGGGAGACTAAGTACTGAATATTGTTTGCTAGGTAGTTGACAAGCCTCCGTGATGATATGAAGCATTAGGAGTTACTCTAAGACAATTAATGGGACTAAGACCGCAAGAGGGTGGGTGAGAAAAGAGAAGAGTAAAATGCCACATGCGGAATTACTCGGCGAATAGCCATTTAATAACGGCGACACGTATAAATGAAGTGAGATCCCTCCCCCCCCCTGAAGACATGACCTCAAAGGGGGAATTACGGGGTATGCCTGATCGAAAGGCGGAAGTATCAAATCGGTACACGGTCGTCTCGTAAAAAGTCCCAACCGGTCCCTATCCATCCCCACGAGTGAAACAGACGGAAGGCAGCATCTGACTCAAAAGATGAGCGGCATCTCCTTCGCGGTGGCTATCACGGTGGGCCAAGTCTCCACGTTTCTTCAGTCACTCGGTGGGTGGAGGTTCTTGCCCTTCTCGATCGCCATCTGTTGTTCCGGAAATCAAAGTGTGGGACCCTACTGTGTGAGCCGCTGATCGTGACGGGCTCAGGTATGACGTTGCAGCGGAAATCGCATGTCCGTGAAGACTTGCGGCCATTCGCCACTCGTCGTCGAGCGTATCGGCAGCCGATGTGGCTGTTTGGGTTCATCACATCCGTCACCTCGAACCTCTTTTCCACCATCTTTCAGCTCGACACCCTGCCGGTCGCCATCCTCGCCCCGCTCGGGGCCGTTGGCTTGATTTACAACGCCGTCAACTCCAGGCTGTTTTTGCGGGACGCCTTTGGACGAGAGGGTTACATCGGGACAGTCCTGGTGATGACCGGTGCAGTGCTCGTCGCAGTCTTTGGTTCGGTGGACGAGGAGAGACATGGACTCGATGAGCTGTTGGTTTTGTGGAGAAGGCCGGCCTTCTTAAGCTTCTTTCTCGTCGTCATCGCAGCGGTCACGATCCTTCTTGTAGTTGTGAGTCCTCGGTATGGCCTACACTATGGCGGGTGTGACCATTCACCGACTGACGGTGATGCCAGTCTCATCTCGCGGCTCGGCGTATTCGGCCACGGATCGACAGCTCCAGGGATGTCGACTCTGAGCTGTCGGCCGTCGTGGATCCAATGAGCAATGGCGCCTCACTCAGCCGTCCTCAGCAAAGCCTCATCCGACGCGTTTCTTCCCGTTCCGCAGCATCAATCGACATGCAGGCCGGAGACGTACATGATCGCCGAGCCCACACGGGAGTAGAGGAGGACGTTCGAACTCGCATCCCAGTTTTGGATAATCCCACTGCCGCCAAGATAAAGGACGACAGAGCCCTCACCTTGGTCGGCCTCGGGTTCGCCGCGGCGTCGGGAACCCTATCCGGCATGTCTTTGGTTCTCGCCAAGGCCGCCGTAGAGCTGGTTGATAAGACCAAGACGTGGTTTCGGACCGGTCAGGGAAAAAACGAGTTCGCCTACTTTCAGTCTTGGCTGATGGTGGGCGGACTCGCTGTGGGGGGACTGTCACAGCTTGTTTACCTCAATTACAGCTTGGTTTTCGCCAGTCCCGCTCTTATCTGCCCCCTTGCATTCACTTTCTTTACCATGTCGTCCATTTTAGGTGAGGCAGCCCGAAAATGCCCTTGCCAAACCGGTCCGTCACTGACACTGCTTTACAGATGGTCTCGTTTTCTACGACCAGTTCGGTCGATTGAACTCCCGGGACGTGATTCTCGTCACAGTTGGCACTGTGACTCTGCTGTGCGGGGTCTTGACAATCTCAGCGATCGGTGCCCCATCCCGGCAGGAGGTAAGGGGCAACTCATCTATCGAAGAGCCAGCAGATGAGGAAAGAGCGGTGATGAAGCCATTGTTGGAAGGTGATCGGGGCGCCGAGTAGACGGGACGAAGAGGGTCACTAGATATTAGGGTAACGATCACACCCAATGTCAATCATCCGCAGTCCAAGGGAATAGAGCTGAAGCCATGACAATGGTCGAGAACCTGCTCTTCCCCTGCCGGAAGCGATCATGACGTGCAGAGGTGAAGCATGTCAGGACTGTATCAAAAGACGGGGTGGAGAGGGGGAAAGGGGGCCGGGGGGGAGGGGAGGCTGTCCGCTTGTTTAATCTGCGACCGGCTAATTCCTGCATTGATTGAAACCAGATATCACGGTTCAATGGAGTCTAGAATATTGGTGTTTATGGAGTCCCGCACCCTTCCACGTCAAAGAAAACGCCGGCCCTCCCGTCATGTCCTGCTGAAATTGTCTGCTGACATTCTAGGACTTTTTTCTTGACAAGCCATTTCTCGCGGTACTGTCATTGCCCCACCGCAGCCAAGCCTGGGGTTTCCGAGAAACCGTAAAATTCAACTTGTTTGTGAAGAGGTGTAGGAATTGAGCATGTAGCAATGGCACCAAGCCAAACGCTAGGCCAGTGAAGATAAAGGGATAGCTTTGAAAGTCTGTCATCGCATGAACTGAAACCAAGTTGAAACGAGACGAACCTGGCGATGGACCACGGCATCAGCCTCTCGGATCGATCGAAAGCCTGGGTGCCAAGAAGTTCCGCAGCGCTCTCGATTTTCCAGCGATCCGTCGACGTCGCCTGGTGGTATTGATCATAACCTGTCAAATCGCTCCGTGAGCTCGCAAGCTCATGAAATCTTCTCGCCTCCCCCAAGATTGTACTCACACATCAGACTTAGCATCGAAAGTATGAGCGCTACCAGTCTCACCATTCGCGCAAGGTTGAAGGCGAAAAGTAGGAAACGTGTCGGGTCTCGAAAAGTCTCTATGACGAGGTGAAGGAGGTTCCCTGAGGAGGGCTTCAAGGAGATTGGCTTAGACATCAGACAAACGATGATGGCCATAAACCTGGAAAAGTCTTCAACATCCCTGAAGGTTATTATGGGAGAGGAGTACGGACACGATATGCAGGTGCGCTTCATATAATCGGCACATCAGGGAGAGGAATGACCGCCAGCGAGTGCCACCCGGTACTTTTGGCAGAGCGGGTTTCGGTTCCGGATCTTCATCAATCGCGGAGGCGACAGCCGCAATACTCTCCGAAGTCTGACTTGAAGTCCCTTCAAAAGTTCCGTCTGAAGTCCCTTCAGAAGTTCCGTCTGAAGTCCCATCGGATGTCCGGTCCGAAGTACCAGACGAGGTTAGGGTGGAGATATCGGCTGCCATGACGACTGGAACCCCCTCAGGATCTCCTACGGTTTGAAAGGCGGATGCTTCGCTCTGTTCGCCAGAACTCAAGCTCTTCACCGGTCGACCGGACCGAATCTGCGACGAGTTTGTCCGCACGGGTCGCAAGGGCGACGTCTCGTACAAGAGCTTAGCCAGTGCCAGGACATCCGGGATACCTTCTCGGTCGACAAACACGGTTGGTTTGTCTTGACAAGGCGAACAGACGCTAGGGGAATCCGCCGGCGGGGCCGAAAGATCGCGTTGAAGTAGACGCGTCCACGCGTAGGAAGAATCAACTATTTCGAAGGTGCGTCAGCATACCGTAACAGAGAGTCCCTAAATGACGACGAGAGTCCGGGGCTAACGCACGACTGCCCCACATGTGCCGAAGGGCTTGCTTGTACCTCGCGACATGACCGTTCCAATACCCTGACAAAGCTCCTGGACCGGCTTCGCCAACGACGTTCAACTGGGACGCTGGAGAGTAGATGACCTTGCTGATGAGATGCCCTTGGGTCGCGAATTGGCACTTGATGTACATGTGCATGTCCTCCCCGATCGCTATCGAGTCCGTATCGTGGAAACCGACACCGGCGGCCAACGTCAAGGATAGCGAGTACGCAGATGTGGGGATGATTGCCTGACTCCCGGGACAGGTGCAACTCATACCGGCCCTGAAGAGAGTGGCAGGTCAAGGAGGACAGATTGAGGAAAGTCAATGCGAAGACACGCAAGACTTACATGGACCACATGACGTCCGTCATTCGGACCGCAATGGGGACGTCGGACGAATTACGATCAAAGCAAATCGGCGGTACAAAGTACATCCGAGTGCTTACTCGCCCATCGCATCAGCATTGTGCTAGCGATATCGTCGACGTACCGCTCATCAGGACCAGCAAGGGCAAATTCACAGCTGACGGCAGCGAAGTAGTCCCCAGCTAAGGCCGCTGTGGGATCATCATTGGCTGAGCTGTAAGAGGAATGAAGAAGGCTCATTCACTGTCGCTGTCGATCACAGTCACCACCGTAAGGTCTATGATCTCCTGCATACATTCGGTTTTCAATTCCAACCATGCGTGTCGGATCGCCCAGGCCAGATTACTGCTTTTGCCGGGAGCTTCGCCCACCAATCCGGACGGGTGCAGGGTATGACCAATACCGAGGAAGGAGTTCTTGAACTCTTCCTCCAAGGCATGAGCCTTGTCCAACGCACCGGGCTCCCTCGCCTCGAAGCCGAGCACGGGATAGTAGGCAGTCCGGGCAAGGGCGTGCGTTGAGAGGAGGTAGAGCGTTTCACGTAGGACCATCAAGTCTTCCATGTAGTTTGGGATGATGATGAGGTGAAGAACAGAGGCATACGGTAAGGCTTTGGCCGCCATGGGTGGAGGCATTGCGAGCAACCTCGAAATGTATCGCAGCCGCCAGTCGGTAGAGGCGTGCTTCGTCACCGACCGGGCTGCCATCCAAACCCCATACAAACACCTGAACGGTCCAAGTTGGCGTCACAGCTCGTGATAAGAGAGGAAGGATGAGATAGCAGGGAATGAGAATCCGATGCGAGATATGGGACGATTATTTGACTCACCTCAAGTTGAAAGAGATCAAAGAGACGTGCACTGCAAGGACGGCAAGTCCCAACACGTACATCCCATACACATGTCGTGGGCCGAATATGACACAGCCGGCCAGACCAAGGTGAGCCAAGATGGGAATACGCTGTAAGGCGGATTGCAAGGAAGGCATGTTGAGCAACAGTGTGGAACGCCTTGTCGGCCAACGTTATGAGTCTTCCTGCGACGGCCAACAAATACGGAAGTGGGCAGGAAGGATCGACGGAGTAGAAGAGAAACATTCGGAAAATCTTCCTTGTGCCAGGGTTTACCGGGATCGAAAGTGGGAGGAGCAGGAACATCCAGGGCTTCCCGCGGTTCTTTGGTGCAGATCTCCGTAATTATCGATCGAATGCCGGCATCGTTAGGGGTAATCAATTCTAAATCGAGCTCCGCAGTTCAGAGTCCGCAGTTCGACTACCTGTCACGTGACCATTCCTACATTCTCGATCAATTTTCGTTGCGCTTTGATCAAGTTCGTCAATGACGCGTTTTCGGCTCTCAAATTCCGTATACAACCGCGCCCCAATATGCCACGTTATCGTTGACAAGGCCCAATCCTCCCAGAACGAGAGTGAGAATTTCTACCTGCGAGCGCTTGAAGACACTTCCTCCTCCTCCAATGAGGAGATCGAGAAACTCTTGGACACGAAGACCGCTGTGCGGTCAAATCGCGATCTCCAACGCTTCAGAGATCTGCAGGAGCGTCAACAACGTCGCGATCGATTTTCGCTTCATCGGAGGGCATCACCTTGCGATTACTCGCATCATATCAGCCATGTACCTCAATCTCTCACCAATCATGCTATGCCGTCCTCTCTATAATCCGCCTCGTCTCGACCGCCTCGCACTTCTTGCTTCATGATATACTCCAGTAAGGTTGACGGTCATTGAGCTAGCCTTCCTTGTATCCATACCCCGTCCGTTTTCGACGCCAAATCTGATGACTCCCTCGAAACATCATACGAATCACGTATGCGCACAATCTCGCATAGGGAGCCACGTTCAAGTGCTGCCACAGGGATGGTGCTAGACTTTTCGAAGCCCAATGTCAATTTGCCATTGTACGTGGTCGAATGACTCGAGTGGCTTGCCGACCAATGCTTGTACATCCAATGCCCTTCGATACGGCTTTGCCGTGCGGACCGCGCAAGGTTGTGGAAGCTTTTCCCAGCCGTGACTGGTCTGACCCAGGCGACTCTGTTCGTCAGCAATCTTCTTTCATGCCTGCTCGATCTCCTCTTTGCCGCTTCACACCTGAATCTCGTTGAGCGGGAGGGAAAGAGCATTACGAGTACAATCACATAAAGGGTCCTGTCATGTCTGCAAGCGGCCTGGTTGTCCGATTGCTATCTCGGCCTCTCCAGTCCAACTCATTCCAAGTCTGAGGAACAAACGCTGACTCCCGCAGACACGTCCTTGCTCTATCCACCATCTCGGTCCTTCATCCTTTTCCACCTCGATTTCCTCCAGCATCCGATTCACCTTGACGAAGCTCCCCTTGGCGTCCTGGACGCTCAAGATCTGCCAGTCCGAGTATTGCCATCGGGAGTCCTCCGTGATGGCTACGATCACTTCGGCTTCTTCTCCATCGGTAGGTGGAGAAATTCGAATCGAAATGTTTCGGGCATCGCAGTCGTATGAGAAAGCTCGCAAGACTCCGCGAACGGAAGTGGGATATGGTCGGGAGAACACCTTGCACATCTCCAAACGAAGAGCACCCGTCTCGGGGCAGAGGATGGTGCCATGGGACGGCGAGCCGGCGATGCGGACGAATTGCTTGTATTGCCATCCACTGCCAAATCCTCAATCTTCCTGCTATCAGAGGCTTGCGGTGAGACTCACATCCACGAGAGACGATGCTTGTCTGCGAGCTCCATGATCCGCCGAAAGTGTCGCTCTCCCTTCGTACACTCAACGTCCCACTCGGTCAACTTATACAGCCGGTCAGCAGCCGGACATGAAAGGAATTGCGACGGGTTCAGGTCGAGGGGAAGGAAACAGAGTGCAGGTCCGGGATCGGAGGATGCAAGACGAAACATACCATGATGGCACCTCCTAGCCGCTCTCGTAGATTAAGCGCTCGGTCCACCGCCTCTTCAATCCCGAGCGAGTCCGCAAAATTCGGTCCGTAGGAGTGAAAGCTGAAGACACTCTTTCCTGGATCTCGAGCCGGAACATGATCAAAACCGTCACCCGATGTAGCACCCGATCCGCATGCTGGTTCCCAAAAGATGAGACTCTCTTTGTCGACGGATCGAATAGACGCGACCAGCCGATCGTATAAAGCCTGCAAGTGTTGCGTTTCGGTCTGGGTGCGATGTAACCATGCGTAGGGAATCTTTAGGGTCGATCGAGCGGCTATCCAAGGCTCGTTCATGAGCTCTGAGTATAGTCAGAACGACATCCAAAGTGTGCGATGGGAGCGGACGGCCGTCGGCAAGGAGGATTCACCGTATCCAATAACATTGTCCATGTCCGTGAACGTCTCGGCTACTTTGGCCCAGAATCGGGCGAATTCGCCCTGGACACCTTGGAAATCGGTATACAAGCCCCAGAAAGCCCTCGTGACGGCGTCGCTCCCGTGAAACAGGGCCCACGCGTCGCTGTAGGCGATGTTGTCCACCTTGCCATTGGAGTCGTAGTGCGCTGTCTTCCATCCCTGCATCGGGACGGGAAAGGGCGAAGTCGTTTGATCAGTAGTCGCAGCCCAGGGTGGAAACCCATCACCGGTGAATATCTCGGAAAACAAGTCCTGATGTGCCTCAACCAGGACGTACAGCCCATGTCGCCCACACTCTTCGACGAATCCTCTGAGGAGACGCAGGTGTTCATGGTCGAACCCGTTCGGACCTCGACTGGGCTGGACGGCGGCCCATGAGACGCCCAACCGGATGACGTTGAGGTTAAGCTTATCAAACAGCCTGAAATCCACCTCCGAAAATGAGCTTTTTGGATCGAAAGCGTGGCGGGATGGAAGGTAGGGCTCGGCCTTGTAGCTAACCGCCATACCGCGCAACAGCCTTTTGGCCCCGGTGGAATCGACAAACATCCCGTCATCATCGATGCTGCTTATCCGAGGCATACGAAGGTTATCATTCGCCGCGGTGACCACCCGGTCTCGGGATCCCAGCTCATGCGCAGTAAGATGAGAGCCATTGAGTGTGGCGGCACGAGGAAACCGAGATGAGGGAGAGGTCGAGTCCAGGTAAATGACGGATGCGTTGGGGGCGAGAAAACCGGGACGAGTGAGCTGAAGTTCCTGCAATAGATCGACAGGGGGATCAGGCCTGTCGAACAGACACGAGATGTCCGAATGTGATGCTGTGCTTCCGAAGAAGCTGATGAGGAGTCGAGCCAAAGAGAGCATAATCCATTGAAATGAGAGGGATCCAAGAGGAAGAGTTGCGGAGACGGGTTCGGTTGATGAGCACAGAACGGCCAGGACGGTCGACAGACGCATCAAGGAGCAGCCGCGTGGATGAGATGCCGTATGGAACTCTTTGGGATGAGGGGCGGCCATATCTTTGCTGAAATGTTCATGAAATCTGGGCGACGCGGCGTTCCTTTCATACCAATACTTTCCTTTCATACCAAAGTGATTGCGTATCTCCTCCCGGAGTTCCCCGAGTGTCGTTGCCACAAGATTGAAGCGGGCGTTGCTCCGCGGTGTTTTTGCTGAGATCAGCCGGAGTAAAATATTCGCCACACCGCGCCCGCCGATCCATAGAAAGAAATGCCGCGGCGTGACAGCGTTTGTCCTCTTCTCCCAACATTCCCCCCTCCCCATCATCGAGCCATCATCGAGCAACGATTGATGATTATTATGATTCCCTCGCCGCGTGATTTCTTCCTCCTTTGGGGTGTACCGGATCCGGATGAACAAGACGGGTCGGGATAAGCTGTGACTGTGGTGATTGACGTAGGTGAGTGTATCTCTCTCTCTCGTCAAACCCGCGGATTTTCCCCCTGACCCTTGACCCCGCCCAGACTTTCACCATTCAAGCGCTATACCACTTCCCTGCCTCCTCTGAGCTGTTGCGACACATCTGGTTTTCCTCATTCACGGGCAAACCAGCGTTTTTGCCCCACCGCCCTCTAGTGTACCCATCGACCCTGATTTGTCGGTCTCGCCACTCTCCCCTGCGAATCTCTTCCCCCTCGGATGTGACAGATTCGGTGAGATGTGCTCGGGCTAACCTGTGGCTCAAAGTGAGTAATCCTGCTTTTGGATCGCTCCCCTGCTCGAGTACTGAGTGTGCGCTCAGACTTGATTCAACTCGACGCCGTGTGACCACATACCTTCATCTAGTTTGAGCTCGTCAGAACCACTCCGTCGTAGGCAGGCTTCTGCTGACAGTCCCAGCTCTACCCGACATTCTCATCTCGCTTATGGGGTCGACGGCTATCTGCTCAAGCCACTTCGCCCATTCCTCCCGAGAAACCCTCGACTCACACACGAAGATCACCTGTCCAACCCGTCACCCACGCTCCCCGAACTCTGCCCCGCCCTCGACCCGGACCTCCTGACGATCCAAATCCGTCGAGGTGGATTAGGGCTTAGCTTGTTGCAGGTGATGGCTGAGGCGATGAAGGCCCACTGTGCGCCTGTGAGGGACGCGATGGTGGACGATACGGTTCGAGGAATGTATTCTGCGACCGTTCTAGACTTCAAGGTGTGAGCTCCTCCCATTCCCGTTATTGAGTTCGCCGACTCACGCGTCGCAGTATCGAGGTGTTGTTCTGCTTCTCCCGTGAGCCTGAATCGAAGGGATTCTTTGGATCCACATCTCGTCCGCCAACCATTGTGCGTGCCGCATCGATTCCCCCTGCCAGCCGCGCTGACTCAAGCTCAGACTGGTTTAGTGTTATTATTATATACTGGGTCAGATGGAAAGCAAATGCATCGAACCCGATTTTCACCTCTGGTATCAATTACAGCCCCTGTGCCGGGCAATCTCATACTCGCACTCACCATGTGTAATCCATGTCCAATGACTAGGCGAAGTAATCAACTTCTACTCATGCCGCCTCATATCACTCGCCTTTTTGGGGACGGTGTGTTGCAAATAGAGCATTTAGAGCTAGGAGGACGGGGACAAGGAAAAGGAAAACGATTAGAGTCATTAGGCGGGGTGGAAAGCAAGAGTTAAAATATTGGCCTGACACATACTGTTGGGAGTTGAAGGGAACGACGGTCCCTGCCGCCTTGATCGGATCAAACACGATAAATATGTTGAAGATCAATCCAAGGAACTGACGAAGACCATATCGATGCGCTACAATAGCATCCGTCAACATAGTATAGGGTTCGATGGCGATGGAAACATACCCTCTGAGCGTCTTGACTTGAAACCCCCAATGATGGAGGTGAGAGAAACTGTGCTTGCATTGACGGACAACGGAGCATCGTAGATAGACTTTCTGCGTTGGATGGGGTTGATACCGGATCTATGATTGATCAGGTTGAGAGCGCTGCCAATAGAACCTCGACGAGCTTGAAGATTTGGTTGTCGAATTGGCCCTGATCGATGTCCTCGTATCGGAAGTAATATGAAGCGAAGCTCTGCCTAACCCGTTGTTGAGGAATTCTTGAAAGTCGCTCGTATGTTTGTATCCCTCTTACAGTGGTGAGCTTTGGCCCGAGCCTCTCTCGCCATACATCATCATCGCCCAACACCATGTCCAAGTCACGCAACACAGCTCAGAACATTTTCGTTTTAAACAGCGAATCGCGTACAAGTTTTTGTTGGAGCTCTGGGAAAAATGGGTGAGACTGATCGGGCATGATGTTGAGATATCATCCGTTCGGGTCGAGCAAGTAAGTTTGGGTGACGGGCGAGAACAGGCCTTTTTGCCAAAATCGTCGTGTCGACGAGAGCTGACATGGAGGACAGTAATAATGGGAGCAAGTGTCGATAAGGTGAGGAGCGCGTCTTCATATCGTGGGCGACGCCCTTGCCACACGACATGCGGAATATGCCTGCTCGAGCTTGGCGGGTCAAGAGGGAGTGATGATGGCAATGGATCCCACTCAAGCTCAAAAGTGAGGTAAGTGCCATGTCCGAGAGGGGCGTCCATGCCCCGTTCAAAAGCCTTCCCTTTCCCCTCCCCACTTAAGAACACTGAGAGGGCACTCTCGTATTATGCCCCCCCCCCCCTTTGCTTCGCGCGACGATGCATCTCTGTTCCCTCCTCTCCACTCTGCATCGCACAATCACTTGGGCCCGCTCTCTTTATCAGATGCCGCCCGCGACCAGGAGGAGTCACGTGCACGAGAAGGTCGTCAAGGCTGAGTTTGACTTCGGGCCTTGTTGATCGCCGACTGTCCCTTGCCGGCTACATCGATCACGACCTCCTCAGCTGGGATGCACACTTTCACATCTCCACTCGATGATGTCCAACTCCACGTCGCCACTGGATACCCCGTCACCCTGAACTCGATAAGTTCGATGCTCTCGGTGGACAGGGAGAATGCCTGCTTTGTTACAAGTGGGTGGAAAAGCGATGCATGAACTCGACTATTCTAGCCGCAGTCTTATGCAAACTCTGTAAAACGCGTCATCCGCTCTGCTCCATCCCGCGCGGGTACCTGATAGCATCCGCGCTGCTACCCTGAGAGCAGCCTACGACTCTCCCGGCGTAACACTCCCCCTCGAGGTCATGCGTCGTTCTACTCGAAGGATGTGGGTCCGAAGT
>JAABUP010009624.1_pt1 | contig 11774 bp, 10 predicted proteins | sample 5559201 | NCBI WGS metagenome assembly JAABUP01 (sample SAMN10711887, study PRJNA513373) | rock metagenome | isolation source: Antarctica rocks | place: Antarctica | reverse complement strand
CCCCGGTGCGACCCGCAGCGCCGGCGGCGGCCCGCGCGGCGGCAAGCTCGGCCGCGAGCCGGGCAGCCTCGCCCTCCAGGCGGCCCTTCTCGGCCTCCAGGCGCCCGCCCACGGCCTCCCAGCGCGCGGCGGCGGCCTGCGCCTCGGCCGCCGCCGTGCGCGCGGCCGCGAGCTCGGCGGCCTGCGCGCGCGCGGCTGCCGCGTCGCGCAGCGCGCCATCACGTGCGGCGGCCGCGTCGCGCGCGGCGCCCTCCGCCGCCGCCGCCGCCGCCTGCAGGTCCGCGACGCGGGCGGTATGGTCCTCGACCTGCCGACACGCGGGGCGCCATGGGGTCATGGTGCATGTGCAGCGCGAGGGCGGTTGCGCGAGGGTGGCAGCGCATGTGCTTGCCCGCCTCCTGGCGACGGGCGAGCCCATCAGTCGCTTGGCACACAAGGCGCGCAGCCGGACCTAGCCTGTCTCGATGACATGCGCAGCGCAAAGCACCGAACGGGACCTCGCTGGCTCTCACAACACCTTGGGGACCCAGGGTCCCGCATCCTGGGGCTCGCCTGCATGGGAAGCGGCTTGGCATGCCTCAGGGTGGCTGCGCTGGGCATTTCTGGCATCCAACACCCGCAGCAGCTTGCACCGACCTGACTTGCCTGCGCCCTCCGCAGAGGCCGCGGGCGCGGGGGCGCGCGCCTGGCGGGACAGCGCCTGCGCGCGCGCGGCGGCTGCCGCCGCGGCGGCCGCGGCCGCGCCGCGCGCGGCCAGCGCGTCGTCCAGCTCGGCGCCCTGCTGCGCCAGCATCTCCTGCAGCTCCAGCTTCTCGGCGCCCAGCGCGAGCGCCTGCCGCGTCAGGTCCTGGAGCACCTGCGCGCGTATTAGGGTATAGGGTAGGTTTGCGCCCTGCTGCGCCCAGCGCGAGCGCCTGCCACGTCAGGTCCTGCAGCACCTGCGCGCGTCGGCCGCCGCTGCGGCCTTGCATGCGCCCTCGGCGCGAGGCGACAGGGCCAGCACGCGCCGGCTGCCATCCTCCTACCCCTTCCCTCCCCCCAGGAAAACTGCATGAGAGCTGACGGGCGGTGTTGGGAGCGCGAGCGCCTGCGCCTGCTGTGCCAGGTCTGAAGCATGTGCACCCCGCGCGCGTCCCGCGCTTGGCCGCCGGAGCCGCGGCCGCCGCGCAGGAGCGGCTGCCGGCGCGGCGCCGGCGCGCGGGGCGCCGCCGGGCCCACCTCCCCGCAGCGCCTGCTTCCCACCGGAAAGCCTGCAGGCAGTTTCTGGGATGTTGCGGCGCGGGGCCGCGCGCCTTGCTCGTGACGCTCTTCGTGGTCTCGGCCACGCTGTTGCGGCTGCGTAGCGCGCTGTTCTGGCTCTCCAGCGTCTCGCCCTCCGTACGCGACCGCGCCAGCTCGGCCTGCCCGCCGCGCACAGCGCTGCCGCCTGAGCATTGCTGCCAGCCTTGCCCCTGAGGGACAACCACACATGCCCTGCCCAACACCATACTCCCCCGGATGCGTCGTTCAGCCACGTTTTGGTGTCGGGGCCAGGGTTTGATGGGCCTATGGGCCGCACGTCAGCCGTCCGTATGCCACAGGCTCTGCACAGTGGGCCGCAGCAGACCGAGCTGGTGGCTTGGAGCGCGCACAACATGCGCGGCTGCCAGGAGCGCCCGCAGAGGGCAGGAGCGCGGCGGACATGCTGTGGCCCCACAACAATTGTGCACCCACATGCATGGATAGCACGCATGCTACTTATAGTTGCCAGTCACCTGCAGCGCGTCGTTGCTGCTGCGCACGCTGGCGGCCTCGCGCCGCGCCGCGCTCAGCGCCTGCATGAGCCCCGGGCCGGGCCCCGGCGCCGAGGCCGCGCGCGCGGGCGCGCCCGCGCCGTGCGGCGGCGCGGCTGCTCCCGGGAGCGCCGCCGGCGCCTGCAGGCGCAGCGATGCGCCTCATCAACCGTAGTCCTGAGGGGATGCAACTGCTTGAGCAATAGACGCACGTGACTGCAAGCCTGCTTCAATATTCGGCAGGGGCTTGGCGCCACGACACAGGCACGGCCGGCCTCCCAGGCGGGGCGGTGCGCATGCTCTGAACACAGTGCCGGAGCCTGCGGCTCGTGACAGAGTAAGCTAGGACTCCACCAAGAAGACGACAGCATGCTGCATAGAGACCAAGGCCAGGCCATAACACTGACATGCGCGGACGCTCCCCACGCGCGGCAGAGCTATCTTGGGTGCCTGCGGGCACCCGCGGCGGCAGGCAGTGCACGGAGGACTGTGCCAAGTGGTTGTCGGGCAATCCCGGACTGAGACGGTCATGCTCCCAAACGGTGCCGGCGTGTGTTAGCCCGGGCGCACCCCCGGCTCGGGCAGGCTCGGGCGGGGCCGCAGCGGCGCGGCCAGGCTGCTGACGCTGGGCGGCGTGTCCAGGGAGCGGCGCAGCGGCAGCGCCATCTCGGACAGCGGCGCGCGGTCGCCGCTGCGGTGCAGGCCCGCGCCTGCGTGCAAGCCAGGCGTTGATAGTGCTTTATCCCCGAACCAATAAATTCACAGAGCTGGTGCCAATCGGGAGCACTGCTGCCATATGCCTGTCTTGCATCAGCAGAGAATGGCTTTTCAAAAGACAAGGGGCAGGCATGCAGTACCCAGCTCAGCTCAGCACTTGCTCAAGCTCGGGCAGCAGTGACTCTACCTCCACACAGGAGTCAGCGCTGCAGCGCAACGGGCTCGAAGACACACATGTCCTGCAGGAGACAGAGTACTCACTCCGGCCGGGTAAGGGGCTTCTTGAGACACCAGCGACTTATTTGGGACCTGGGTTTCTTTCAAAGCATGAGCCAGCCTCTGCGCCCAGTGCAGGTGCAAGGCACCGTAAACGGGCGGGATCAGCTGCGCACACACGGCGCGGCGCACTTTTGGAGGGCAGGCCGCTGGTGGAGCTGCGCAAGCGGCGGTGCGCGTTGGCGACGGCGTGGCTGACGCGCGCGGGGCGCCGCGGCGAGGTTGTGCGCTCAGGCGAGGGCGGCCCTGACGAGTGCGCGGAGCTGCCGGGCGACGGGAACGCCGCATGCTTGAGCAGCGACTGGCGCTCCACCTCCCTGTTCTCCTTGGCGCCGGGCGCGCCGCGCGCCGCGTGCTTCATCGCAGTCCCTTGAACCGTGGACCGCAGCAGAGGTGCGCCGAACCAAGGGAGCCGCCGCGAGGGCTTGCAAAGATAGTCTTTGTGCTGCTACTCTGTTTTTGAAGGACAGGCTCCAGCTCGACTGGATTTCAAATTTGAACCTGCCATGAAAGGCTTTGCACGTGCACAAAGCCCCTTGGAGCTCCATCCCGCTCATGTCAGGCCCGGATATGCCAGGAGAGCATCGCCTGGACGCCTATCAGACTGTTCGTGCAGCCTGTCTGACACTCTGACACCGCCAGGTCACCCAACGCCGTGTGAAAGCAGGCGCGCGTGGCGGGCAAGCATTGCCTGAGACCGAGCTGCGATGTGGCGCTTTGTGAGCGGCGGTGACAGCGGCGACCACCCGCACCTCACCTCGCTTAACGGCTTCCAGGGCCGGCAGACATGGGAGTATGACGAAGGCGCTGGCACGCCCGAGCAGGTGCGGCTGCGTACATGCAGCATGCTCGTGCTGTGTGACGCTCGTCTGGCCAGGCCCCTGCGTATGCGCACGGGCACCGGCGGCCTTGGCAGAGCCGAGCCGGTGAGAGCACAACGCCCCGCGCAGCGCGCAGCGGTGGACGCCGCCCGCGCGGCCTTCGCTGCCAGCCGCGACGCCCGCAAGCACAGCGCGGACGAGCTGCTGCGGCTGCAGTGCGTGCACAGGGCGGCGCCGCGCCCGCCGCCGCCGCCGGCGCGCAGCGATGCGCCGACGCACGACGGCCTCGCCGGCGCGCTGCGCAGCGCTCTGGGCTTCTACGAGCAGCTACAGTGCGCGGACGGCCACTGGCCGGGCGACTACGGCGGGCCGATGTTCCTGATGCCCGGCCTCGTCATCGCGTGCTATGTGACCGGCGTGCTCAACACGGTGCTGAGCGCGGCGCACCAGGCGGAGATGGTGCGCTACCTGCGCAACCACCAGAACGGCGACGGCGGCTACGGGCTGCACATCGAGGGCCACTCCACGATGTTCGGCACAGCGCTCAGGCGCGGCGCCGGGGCCGGCGCGGGCGCCCGCCTGCAGCGGCACACGCTGCGGTCTCATGCCGTGTGCAAGCTGCAAACCTCCTGTCTGCAGCCTGGCGGCGTGTCAAGCTCCTTGCACACCCTGCTGTAGGCCGCGTGCTGCTTGCACAGTTGCAGAGCGGCGCGCGGTGTGCGCTGCATGGACGCATGGCGCAGACAGACCGCTCACGCGCATGCGGCTGCCGCAGTTACGTGACGCTGCGCATCCTGGGCGTGGGCGCGGAGGACGAGGTCTGCCGAGACGCGCGCGCATGGGTGCGCCCCTGCACGCCGGCGCGAGCTACATGCTTTTGACAGCCTGCAGCGTGCCTGGCTCTGCGGCGCGCATGCGAAATGGCAGCGACATGGCAGCAACAAAGGCAATACCGCTGCATACTGGGGTGCTTGGCATGGGAGGGCCTGCCAGAGTCACAGCGTCTCCGTAGATGCCGGTGCCGGTGCAGCGGAGCCATGCAGTCACAGCCTTGCGCATGTTTGCTGAGGGCTGTGTCCGCATCGCCGCCCACGTGGCTTTGCCCGCCCTGGCAGGCGCACCATGCTGCCGAGTCCATGACGAAGTGTGACAGCACATCTCCACCCATAGGGCAGTCTGACACACTACCTGTGAGCATGATGAGAGGGTTCCGAGCTGCGCGGCAGATCCACGAGCACGGCGGCGCGACGGCGATCACGAGCTGGGGCAAGTTCTGGCTGGCGGTGCTGGGCGCGTACTCCTGGGACGGCATGAACCCCACGCCGCCGGAGATGTGGCTGCTGCCCTACGCCGGCTGGACCGGCATCGGGCTCGCGCACCCGGGTCGCTTCTGGTGCCACTGCCGCATGGTGCGCGCCGGCGCTCCCCAGCGCCGCTCGGCTGTTTGGCGGCCTTGCACCCTGGTCGGGCCGTAGAAGCGCCAAGTCGCCCGATCAAGCGCGGACCAGTGCGGCCTGCGCGCAGGCGCGCCTGCCAAGTACCAGCCGGTGGGCAGATTGTGTGATCGTGCATTAACCCTATGCGTAAACCCCATGCGCGCAGGTGTACCTGCCAATGAGCTACATGTATGGCGCGCGCGCGACGGGCCGCATCACGCCGCTGGTGCAGGCGCTGCGCTGCGAGCTGTACACGCGCGACTACGCCGCGCTGGACTGGAACGCCGCGCGCAACGAGTGCGCGGCCAGTGACCTGTACTACCCGCACCCCCTGGTCCAGGCGCGCCCAAAACCACCGCTGTCAACCCTCACGGTATCAACCCTTGACGGTGGGCGGTGGACCATGCCGAGGGTTGCTGGCTCATGGCGTGAGGTGAGCTTGCATGCAACCTGAGCTGGCGCAAGGCCTGCTCGCCCTCAGCATCTGCGTCGTCCGCCTTGGCGCGCCACAGCGGCACCCGGCGCTTGGCAGCCGGGCACAGCACAGCGCTGCAAGCACACCTGACTTCCCCCAACCTGCGCACCCGGCCGCGGCCACGGACGCGATGTCCTGAAAGTTTGTGGTCACGGCCACGGCCCCTGAAGCGCATCGCATAAACTGCCCCGCCACGCAGGATGTGCCGTGACGGACGCTGCACCAGGCGGCGGCGCCCAACGCGTGGCAGCTGGTCACAGCGCAGCCAGCGCACCTGCCTTCCGCCAGCCTGGTGCAACTGACCCCATGCACCTCTGCAGGATGTGCTGTGGTGGACGCTGTACCAGGCGGAGGGCGCGCTGAAGGGCTCCTGGCTGCGGCGCAAGGCGCTCGCGGAGTGCATGCGGCACGTGCACTACGAGGCGCGCGCGCCTGGCGCCGCCCGCCTCGCTGGCTGCATGATTGGGCCAGGGTCCCACCCAGCCACCCAGCCCCACACCCCGAACAGGCTGGAAGGCGTGTCGGAAAAAGGCAGGCTGGACTTGGTGCGCGGCTGCGACGGCACACGTCACCCTGCCGCAGTGTCGCCCAAGGTGCACGTCTAGAGGCGGGTGCTCCTGCTTGGCATTCTGATGTGGTGCTGCCCATGCGGCCGCCGCGCCAGCTGTGCCCCGGGCACGGCGCGCCTTCGCTTGCCATCCTCACAGCGCTGGTCACGCTCGTGGTGCAGGCTGGCGCCGGTGCGCCCTGCGCCGGGGCAGGTACACGCGAGCGCACAGGGTCGCTTGCGCCCGGCTCCGCGCCGCGCGGGCAGGGTGCCAGGCGCCTGGAGCCGCAGGGCGAGGGGTGCATATATGGGGTAGGATTTAGGGCACGCACTGCGCATCGAGCCCAGGGCGCCCCGCGCAGGACGAGAACACGCGCTACGTGTGCATCGGGCCGGTCAACAAGGTGATCAACATGCTCTGCTGCTGGTTTGAGGACCCCGCGTCGGACGCCTTCAAGCGGTGCGCGTCCCGGCGGCCGGGACGCGCATGCCCGTCCTCACAGGACATGCTAGCTCGCCCTCGCAAGCGTCATGTGTGATCTACGGTGACAACGGGTCCTACAGTGCGCGTGAGTGGGCGCATGCGCTTGTCAGCGTCGGCTGGCATTTCGAAGTCCCGGGCGCTCGGCAAGACAGTGTGTGACATGCGCGCGCCTGCGCCTGCGCCCGAGCCATGCGTGCGGCGGGCGCCGCAGGCACCTGCCGCGCCTGCACGACTTCCTGTGGCTGGCCGAGGACGGCATGAAGATGCAGGGCTACAACGGCTCGCAGCTGTGGGACACCACGTTCGCCGTGCAGGCCATCGCCGCGACCGGGCTCGCGGCCGAGGCCGCCGGCTGCCTGCGCCGCGCGGGCGCCTACATCGACGCCACGCAGGTGGGCGGGATCGGGGCAGCGCCTTGCCCGCCGGGCCGCCGGCGGCCTGCGCCGTGCGGGCGCCTGGCCTGTGGCGCGCGTTCCGCGAGGCGGGGCGCGGCCGCGCAGCGCACCTGCCGCCGCCGCGCGCCGCGCGCCTGGCGTGGCGCGGCGGCGCGCGGCGCGGGCGGCGGCCGGCGTCGGCATCGCAGGGCGGCTGGTCGCTCGCTTTTGGACCCGCTTGCTGGCCTTCTGGCGTCAGGGTTAGGGTTAGGCCTTAAGGCGCGCGCGCCGGCGCAGGTCCGTGAGGACTGCCCGGGGCCGCTGGCGAAATGGTACCGCCACATCTCGCGCGGCGCCTGGCCATTCTCGACGCGCGACCACGGCTGGCCCATCTCTGACTGCAGCGCCGAGGGCCTCAAGGCGCGGCCCGGGCCCTCTGATTTCAGAGATTTATGGTTACTATAACCCGCCGAGCCAAGGCTGGCCCATCTCCATTGTAGGCCCGCTGAGGGCCGAAAAAGGCGCAGCCCGGCTCTCCACCGGGCAGTTTGGCTCCATGTGTGCCTCCCCGTGCGCGCCAAGCATGGAGGACCCACCTCGAATTGCGGCGCGGAGGGCCTTGCGGCGCGGCTGGCGAACGTCCAAGGGCGCCAGCCGCGGCGCCCAAGGGCCTGTGGCGCGGCGTCTGTTTGAGGTCATGCTGCTGCTGCCAATGCCGCAGTGGAGCAGCGTCAAACACCAGTCACCGTCTGCAGTCCTGGTGCAAGAAGTAGACACGTTTGACGAAGGCGCCTCCGTGGCTGGGTACCCAATTCTGAGCAGCCGCCTCCCGGGACAGGCACGTGCCAACCTGGCGCGGCGCAGCATGCCCAGACCGATCGACGCTGGCATCGCGAGCGGCCTCCTTACGGGGCGGACATGCCCCAACCCGGCGCGGCAGCGGCGCGCGCAGGCGGCGCTGACGCTCGCGGGCCTGGGGCCGGCGTTTGGCGGCGCGCTGGCGGCGGGGCGGCTGCACGACTGCGTCAACGTGATCCTGTCGTACCAGAACGGCGACGGCGGCTGGGCCACGTACGAGAACACGCGCTCGTTCTCCGCGCTGGAGGCGCGGCGGCCCTGCAAGCCTCCCGGCAGAGCCTTGCTTTGTGCCACCCTAGGGTTTGTGCTACCCTAATTAGCAACACAGGGCTTTGGTTCAAGCCCTGCGGCGGCCCGCGTTGGCACGCATGTGTATCTGATCAACTGTGCTAGCGGTGCAGACAAGACAAAGGCAGCATTTGTCCAAGGAATGAGTGTATTGTACACGGAGCGCGCGCCTGCTGTGGTCGCGGCCTGTGCCTGCGCCGCCCGCAGCAGCTTGCTCGCCCGCCCGCAAGGCGCCTGTGAGCACAGGTCGTCCGACCGCGCCGGGGCCGCTGGCGCGCGTGCTGCAGCAAAGGCCACTAACGCGATCACCTGTTTTGGCAGCTCTTCAACCCCTCGGAGACGTTTGGCGACATCGTGATCGACTACAGCTACGTGGAGTGTAGCAGCGCATGCATGACCGCGCTCGCCGCGTTCGCGGCGGCGCACCCGGCGCACCGTGCGCGAGAGGTGGCGCGCGCGCTCGAGCGCGGCCGCCGGTTTGTGCTGAAGGCGCGCCCGCCCGCCGCACCGGCCAGGCATCCATGCCAAGCGCAGGGCGTCTTGCTGCATGCACTTAGGGAAGGGTTTGAGGTGTGGCAGACTGTGCGGCCGGCCAGCTGCCAGATGGGTAAGGGCCGCGGGCACGGCAGCCGGCGGCGGCGTGCGCATGATGGCTTGCGGCGCCGCGCAGGCGCAGCGCGGCGACGGCAGCTGGTACGGCAGCTGGGGCGTCTGTTTCACGTATGCAATCTGGTTCGGGTGCGGCCCCGCCTGGCTACGCCCTCAGCGCTCGCCTAAGGTTAGGGTCAGGGTATAGGGTAGGCCGGGCGCAATAAGGTTCCGGCGCTGACGGGGTAGACCGACATCGCACAAGAGCACTTGCGGGGCCTGTTGGCGCCCGCCCTCGGCGCCCGCCGCGGCGTGGGCCGGGACACCGGCTAGGCAAGCAGGCGTTCATTGGGAGAACCTGCGGTCTGGGCAGAGAGGCGGTGCGCGGTGGGGGTGCCAGCGCATGTTCATGCGCCTGCACTGCTCTGCCTGTCCGAGGCTCTGAGCCCTGAGCGCTCGCCAGGAGCGTCATGGGTGACTGGCCGTGGCACCCGTGCGCGAGCACTCTGTAGGTCGGCCCCAACCATGCTGGCGCGTGGTCAACTCTTGTACGAAACCGCTGAGCTTCTTGAGTCTGGTCGCTCGCCTACCCCTCACACTTTTCCTGCCTGCCTGGCATCCCAGTCGGGCAGTAGGACTGCCTGGGTTGGGCACCGTGACTGCCTGTCTGGGATGCCAGGCAGGCAGTAAGAAAGCGTGAGGGGTAGGCGAGCGAACAGCCTCAAGAAGCTCAGCGGTTTCGTACAACAGCTGACCGCGCAGGGCGCTAGCATGGTCTGGGCACAGCGGCGTGCGCCGCGCCCGCCCACCCTCGCCCCAACCCGCCCGCCCACCCTAACCTTATTCTGATGGCCAGCGCCGGCGCGCAGGTGCGACGCGCTCGCCGCGGTCGGCCTGGACGTGGCCAACAGCGAGGCGCAGCTGCGCGCGTGCGAGTTCCTGCTCAGCAAGCAGTGTGCCGACGGCGGCTGGGGCGAGAGCTACCTATCCTGCCAGGACAAGGCGCGGCGGGGCCCAACTTGCCAGACCCTCCCCGGTCACAGCAGGGTCTCCATGGGGATGGACCAGGGCGCCGTGCGGGATACCAGGGCATACCTCGCAGTAACATGCCGCTCGAGTCCGCGGGTGTGAACTGTGCAAATGTGCATGAAGCCTGGCGCGGCGCATGACCTCGAGCCAGGAAGCATCTCGACGCAACCCCAAAACCCACGCAGCGGTCCTGCCCGCCAGCTGCCGCGGGCGGACGGCGGCGGCTCGCCGGCGGTCGGCAGGGACCTAGACCCGGCCGGCCGCATGCGTGAACCGCGCATGCATCGCAAGCGAACGCGCAGCCGGAGGACGGACGCTCGCACATAATCAACAGGGACTCATGTCAAGGGGTGCACCCGCCCAGGCCCATGCCTGAGGCCGCGCGTGCGCGCGGCAGGCATACTCGCAGCTGGAGGACGGCAGCTCGCAGGTGGTCAACACGGCGTGGGCGCTGCTGGCGCTAGCCGCCGCCGGGTACCACCGCCGCGATCGCGCGCCGCTGGCGGCCGCTGCGGCCGCGCTGCTGCGCGCGCAGGCGCGCGCCCAAGAACCCCGCATGCACTTGCAACCCTGCCGTCCACAACCAACATTTATGCGGCGCCCGGCTGTGTGCCGCCGGCGGCCGCCGCACGAGCGCCGCTGCGCGCGCAAGTCTAGGCGCCTCCGGTGTTGCGCGCTCCGGCCATCCCCGTAGCCGCAGCCGCACGCCCCTGGCGGCTGACCGGCTGCAGGAGCTGCGGAGCGGCCCGGCGCGGTCGCCCGCGCAGCGCCCTGGCGCGCACTATTTTACCCCTGATCCTAACCTGGCCGCGCGTGCCGCGCAGCTGCCCAGCGGCGACTGGCCGCAGGAGCGGATTGCGGGCGTGTTCAACCGCAACTGCTCCATCACGTACGCCAACTACCGCAACATCTTCCCGATCTGGGCGCTCGGCGTCTACCGCACCCATGTGCTGGGCGCGGCCTAGTCACAAGACGCGCGTGACGGCGGGACTAGCGTCGGAGAGGAGCGGCAATATTTCCATGGTATTCTTTGCATCCGCGCCATGCGAGTTGCAGCCTTTGGTGAGTTGCAGCTGCGCATCTGTGACCAGAGAGAGAGAGCCAGAGTGTGTTCAGTGTGGTCTCCAGACCTGGTGAGCTGTGAGAGTGCGGGTGGCTTGGGCACGACTGACGATCTGGATTCCCTTAGTTCATATATCTGAGCACCGCATCAAATCTCATTGCAGCACCTCTGATACACATGCGCTTGCTGTATGCAACCAGCACGCTGGCTCCTCAACACTCGGACAAACGTCAGCGTTGGACGCCTGAGCTCACAAACATCACGGCATTTTGCACATCCTGAGACTCGACCACCAGCGGTGTGCTCATCGTCGACCTTCGGACGTGCCGTCGCATCGAGCGCGGCCGCCGCCGGCGGACGCAGCCGGCGCGGCAGGCAGGCGCACATCGAGTCCTGCGCTCTCTCCGGCCTCAACGCCTGCGCCAGTCAGCAGGCGCAGCATGCGCGGCCGGTCCAGCACGCGCCCATAACGCAGCGATACGAAGAACTGCCGGTCGCCGGCCACCGTGATGGGCACGAACGGCCGGTCGGCAAGCGCGGCCGCGGCGGCGCGCCCCAGGCCCTCCATCGGCGGGATGACCTCATCCGCGCGCACCACATGCTCCTGCGCGCGCGCGCGCGAGTCTCCTAACCCTGCCCTATGCAGGGCTTGCGCTGGGGCTGCACGCCGCGGCGGGATGACCTCGTCCGCGCACGACATGCTCCTGCGCTGCGCGCGCGCGCGGGTCTGCCGCGCAAGTGGCTTGGGCTGGGGCCGCACGCGGCGGCGCACGCTCCAGGCAGCGCAGAGGTGCGCTCACCTCCGCGGCAGGCCGCAGCGCGCCGAGCGCCCCGTCACCCAGCCAGTCACAACATCCTCGCCGCAATCTGCTGTGTTCAGGCCTCACACCTGTGTGTGGCCTGCGTGTGCTTAAACACACCGAGACGGGCGCGCGCCTGGCGATTGCCCCAGAAGTCGAGCACGCTGAAGCGCAGGCGCGCCGGCCCGCCCGGGCCGGCCGGCGGCAGCGCGGCCAGCTCGCCCACGTAGCGGCGCGAGAAGAACC
>JAABUP010009623.1_pt1 | contig 11775 bp, 15 predicted proteins | sample 5559201 | NCBI WGS metagenome assembly JAABUP01 (sample SAMN10711887, study PRJNA513373) | rock metagenome | isolation source: Antarctica rocks | place: Antarctica | reverse complement strand
GCGCTCCAGCTTCTCCTCGCCAGGCGCCTGCCCGGGCTCGGGCCGCTCGCCGTCGGCCCACAGGCGCTCGTCCACCACGTCGCCGGCCGCGCCCACGTCGCCCATCTCCTGCTCCAACCGCTCCGCGTCGCCGTCGTCGTCCGGCTCGGAGCCGGAGTCGCCCTGCGCCGTGCGTGACTCGCCGTGACGCGCGCAGTCCGGCCGGTCGCAGCACCCACCGTGGTCAGAGTGTGGGCCGGGGCGGGTATCAGGAGCCCTGCTTGGTGCCTGGCTCAGCCGCTCACCTCGGGGTTGGGCGGGATGTCGTGTAGCGCGCCCTCAAAGTCGCCCTCCATCTCGATGCCCTTGGCGTCGTCGCCGTCCGCGGGCGCCTCCTCCTGCCGCCCGCCGCGGCTTCATGCACTGGATGGCACCCACGCTGCTCAAGTGGACACAGACAAAGTGCCTGCGACGAGCACGCACAGCGCCCCGAGCATGGCGCTCCACACGCCGGGCGCCAGCGGGAGGCGTGAGCGGAGAGCTGCTCCGTGCCGGACGCTGCGCACACCGTCTGCAGCAGTCACCGTGTGCAGCAGTCACAGAGCGAGCCTCAACGGCAGCGGAATCCGTGACAGCGCTGGCTTGGCAGTCGCTGCCGACCAAGGGCACCGACCTGCTCCGCCGGCGGCTGGTCTTTCTGCCGCGCGCCGAGCAGCTGGTCCTCGTCGGTGATCTGGTCGCTCACGTCCTTGGCGCCCTCGCCCTCGCCCATGCCCTGGCGCGCGCGGCCCGCCCATTCTCTGTGATACCAAAGCGCCCCTGGGCCCCAGACCCTGGAGGACCCTGCCAGATGCTGCATGGCGCAGGCGATGCGAGTGAACCAACATCAGGCTCCCACACTGATCTTGTTGGATGCTACGCCTCGCAGGCCAGCAGCCGCAGTGTGCAAAAGCTGGGACGCCTGGCCGTGCAGGGGCGACATAAGGAACCAGTGCATGCTGCAGCAGACAAGCATGCGGTGCTGCAGTGCTGGCCTGCATTCATGAATCTACCACCTACCTTGTGTAAGTATTGCACATTGGCACATGCAGCATCCGAGCTGTGGCAGCATCGAGCCCGAACGAGCAGCTCCACGCTCGCGTTGGTGCGCGGTGTGCCCAGGGTGCCCCCGGCGGCGGCAGGAGCGCCGCCCGCTGCGGGCGCGCGGGTGGCGCACCGTGCCCTCGGCCTCCTGGAAGACGCCCAGGGTGCCACCAGCGGCAGGGGTGCCACTAGGGTTAAGGTTAAGTACGGCCGCTCACGGCAGGCGCGCAGGCGGCGCACCGTGCCCTCGGCCTCCTGGAAGGCGCCGGCACCGCCATCGGCGCCGCCGCCGGCCTCCTCAGCCGCAGCGGTGCAGAAGCCCTGCTCGACCGCGCCCGCCAGCAGCGCGGCGGCCACGTAGCCAAGTTTGGCGCTTCCCTTGGCCAGCGCAAGGCCGGCCAGGCCGGCGCGCTGCACCGCGGCCGCCGCCAGCGCCATCAGCGGCGCCAGGCTGCCTGCCTGCGCCGCCTGCACGGCCGCCAGCGCGCTGCCTGCGCCGCGCGCCCGCGGCTCACCACCGCCGTGGCACCCCACCCTGCGCGCCGCCTGCGCAGGCGCCAGCGCGCCACCTGCGCCACATAGCAGTGTCTGTGCAGCATGCACGGGCCTGTGCAGGCGCTGCGGCGGGCCGCCTGCGCCGCTCGGCATCCACACGCCACGCCGCGCCTGCGCGTCTGCCGCCGCGCCGGTGCCGCATGCAGGTCAAGCCGTGGGCGAGGCACCCACTCCAACCGTGCACTGACTGAGCACTGGGATGCCTGCTAGATCAGGAACTGGGATGCCTACTTGGGCAGGCACTGGGATGCCTGCCTGACCGGCAGGAGCGCTACCTGCAGGCTGCGCATCGCCAGCGCTGGCCAGCAGGGCCAGCACGCGCTCGGCCGCGGCGCAGGCCGCGTCCAGCCGGCCGCCGCCCGAGCGCGCCTCCAGCAGCGCCAGCTGCTGCCCGAGCAGCGGCGCGCCCCCGGCCGGGCCGGCGTCCACATCCGCTGCGCCCGCACATTGCCTTTTGCACTGGCGGAGGCGCATGCTTCCATCCACAGCTTTGCAGTAGCATGCGCATGCAGACATGCTGAGTGCTCCCGCTGGTGCGTTTGTGCAAGCCATTGCGGGGTAAGACTAGGTTTAGGCTTAGGGCACCAAGCTGCCATGCGACGCACCCGCAGGCGGCGCCGGTGGCAGCGCCTGCGCCCACAGCAGCAGCGCCTCCACCGCCGCCTCGACCGCCGTGGTCCAGGCCGCCGCTGCCTCGGCATCGCCGGCCCGCTCGCCCGCAGGCCCCGCGTCCGCTCGCTCGCCGCCGTTTCGATCCGGCCCCTCAGCGACCGCGTGCGCTGCTGCCGCCCCCGCACCCCCGCGCCGCTCCACCACGGGCGCACCCTCGCTGCGGGTCGCGTCGCCTGCGTCCGTCACGGCGGCCTGCCCCGGCAGCCCCGCAGCCCCCTTTACGGCCGCAGCGCTACCCCGAGCCAGCGCGCGCAGCTCGCCCAGCACGCCGCGCGCGTGCGCCGCTGCGGCGGCGAGGGCGTCGGCGGCGTCAGCCCAGCCGGGCGCGTCCGCGGCGAAGCCGCCCGCGCGCCCGGCCGCCTCCAGCGCCACCTGCTGCCGCAGCAGCGCCTGCGCGCAGGACAGCGCGCGGCTCGGCAAGCACAGCAGTGTTTGCAAGCGCTTGGCGCACCTCCTGGTGTCACTCGCATATTTCAACAAAAGCACAATTTAGTAGTCTGGGAGGTCGCAAGGAGGGACACTGTCATTTGAGGCTGGTGTCAGCCCGTGGCGCCGTAAGCCACTTGCAGCGACAGACAGCAGTGCCGGCGCAGCGCGCCTGGCAGTTTGCCGCCAGCGCACACAGCGCCTGCGGCGTGACGATGCGCGCGCCGGCGGCGCCATGCCGCCGCAGCGCGGCCTGGCAGCCCTGCACCTGCGCCTGGCTGCCCTGCAGCGCGCGCGCGGCGTCCTGCGGCGGCCGCGCAGCAGCCTCAGGCGCTGCCGCCATTCTGAAATGCGCTGCTTGCTGGTTAGTGGCGCATGCGTGCACCCTGACAAGCGCGCGCCGACAGCAGAGCTCGCCATCTCGAGCGCGGCGCGCATGACGCATGCCGCACGGGCCCCTGGCCAGAGGCGCGCGCGCGCCTGCAGCGCCCGCCGCGCCCCCGACGCGCTCTCGGCGTCGGCGGCCGCGCCCAGGAGGCGCAGCGTGTCCCGCGCGCGCTCGTCCGCGGCCGCCAGCAGCGCGGCCTGGCCGCCGATCCAACGCACGGCGGCAGCCTGCCGCGACGCAACTCAGGCCTTTCAGGACTAACATATCAGGGGCTCCAGTCATGTCCCATGACTGCGCCCTGATGCGGCACACACCTGCGCCTGGCAACAGGCCTCGCTGATCACCCAAGGCTTCTTGGCACGGTGCCTCACGGTGTGCACTCACGTTCACATGCACAAGCGCAACAAGGTCAGCTGAGCGCCACGACCCGGGAGACGCAACCAGGCGGACGCAGGCCGGCGGCTGCACCTGCGGCGGAATGGCAAACGCGTCCCCGAGCGCTCCGTCCTCGGCGTCCGCGCCCTCGCCCTCGGCCGCCGCGCCGCCGGCCGGCGCGGGCTCGCGCGCGGCGCCAGGCGCGCCGAACGCGGCGAGCGCCTCGGCCGCGGCGCGCAGGCGCGCCAGGCGCGCGCCCGCGCGGCCCAGGAAGGCGCGCTGGCGGCGCTGCAGGTGCAGCAGGTGCTCGCACAGCCGCGCGGCCGCCTCGGCCTCGGCCGCGGCGATGTCGGCGTGCGGCGCCTTGCACGCCTGCGCCCGACAACGCTTACCCTGAACCCTATACCACATCATGCGTGAAGCCATGCACGGCGCACAGCGTCGTCCCGCTGGGTGGAGCTGGCAGCCGCCTGCCCGACCAACAGCTTGGGGCGCTCGGTCGCGTCGGCAGCCCGGCGGACTGCGGGAGCCCAATGCAGCCGGCAGGAGGCAGGGGGAGCTGCATGAGCGTCCGGCGGGCCGCCGACCTGCCACAGGCGCTGCAGGCGCGACATCGTGCGGAAGTAGTACGCATTGGCCTTGGCCCAGAGGTCGGCGCCGTGGCCCAGCGCGAGCGCGGAGACCGCGCGCGGCGCCGCGGGGCGCCCGGCCTCCGCCGGCGCGCCCACCTCCAGCAGGCTCCGCACGCCCTCGTCAGGCGGCGCCTGGCCCATGCAGGCTGCGCACTTCAGCGGCAGTTGTCCGGGACAACTGTGGCTCGGGCACCCTCAGTGGTGAGAGCAGAAAGCACAACGAGAAGCGCCTCGAATGCACCCTGACATGTGAGAAGACCAGGCGTGCAGACTGCACGCGCACCACAATGCTGCAACGGCGCAGAACGAGGGGAGTCCCGGTGCCAAGGTGGGCCAACAGAAGCATGCACTGACTGCTGTGCATGCAGCACGCGGCACAGGCCGGAGTGCTTTCGAAGCAACCGCCACGCCCGATGCCAGGACAGGCGCGGCGGGCCAGGCGCCGCGCGCGCCTGCTCGAACCAGGCCTGCACGCTGCGCTCGGCGGCGGGCACGGCGCTGCGGCGGCGCGACGCGCCGGCGGCCTCTAGCGCGCGCAGGAAGTCCGTGAGCGCCTTCTTCTTGCGCGCGCGCGCGCCGCGCTCGGCCAGGCCGCGCAGCTCCAGCGCGCGCGCGGCCGCCTCGCCCGCCAGCGCGTCCGCGCCCGCGCCTGCAGGAATCGCGGGCGCGCAGGGTTGCCGCCAGGCTAGGTCGGAGCAGCTGCCAGGCGCAGCTGCTTCCCACACACAGCACGGGCACAGAATCGTGCATCGAGTCACGGCCGCAGCACAGCGGGCAACAGCATGATCCAGCCCCTGACAGTGTGGTCATCACAAAGCGCCAGCGCTGATTGATGTGTGCACGCACCGGGCAGCGCAGCGGGGTCGAACGCGGGCGGCCCGGCGCCCGCGGCCGCCAGCACGCCCGCGAGCCGGCGCGCCAGCTGCGGCAGCCGGCTGCTGCGCAGGCCCGGGTCGCCCGCGCGCAGCGCGGCCGCCAGCGCCGGCGGCAGCGCGCGCGCGTCCGGGGGCGCGGCCGACGCCGCCGGCGCGGCAGCCGCCAGCTGCTGCCAGCACCGCTGGTCATCGTCCGCCTGCGCGCGCGTGCAGCCTCGGTGACACTCCTCGGGTGCTGCAAAGAAGCTGCTGCTGATCTGCGCCACCATGCACTTGGGCATCCCTATGCGAGGGTGTGCCGCGTGCTGCAGTGCGTGGGACCCAGCCCACATGAGCTCTTGGGTCGGCGAGTCTCCGCCCTTGTGCTCGGCATGAAACCAGCAATGGCTTGCACAGTGACACCCAGGGCTCAGCAGTGGGCCAGCCTGCCAACTCGGCCAGCTCCTGCATGCCAGCGTTTCAATGCCCTGTTACGCTGCTGCAGCGCCATGCACTGTAACATGCGATGGCAGTGCTCACTGGGCCACACCCAAGGCACAACATCATCGCACATGCCGGACCTGTGCCACACGAGAGCGCTGCGGCCAGGAGCATGGAGCAGCTGGCTTCATGTCGTGCATCACCCCGCCAGGGACCCACCAGGGCAGCCCAGTCCGGGCCGGCGGCCGCGGCGGCCGCCGCGGCGCGCCGCCGCTTGGGCAGCTTGCGCGCGGCCGCGGCCGGGCCGGCGCCGGCCGCGCCGGGCAGCTCCGGCGCGGCCAGGTCCGGCAGGCCCATGGCGGCGGCGGCGGCGGCCAGCACGGCGGCGGCCGGCTGCGCGAGCGCGGCCGCGGCGCGGCGCTGCAGCTTGTGCAGCGCGCGCTGCGCCTTGTCGGCCGACGCGCGCAGCGCGTAGTAGCCACGCTCCTCCCAGCGCGCCAGCTTCACAAAGTCCTGCGCGCGCGGCGGGGGGTGGCACGAGGTTTAGGGATAAGGGTTTAGAGTTTGCAGGTCCGGCGATGCCCTGGGCGGGTCCGCGGCGCGAGGCGGCCCGCACCTGCAGCTGCTTCTCCAGCGGCGCCAGGCCGGCTGCGGCCGCGGCTGCGACCGCCGCCCGAAACTGCCCGTAGTAGCCCAGCGCGTTGCCCAGCACGGCCGCCGTCACCGCCAGCTCGGCGTTGCCCGCGGCGCCGCGCGCCAGGCAGTGGCCCCTGCGGCGCGCTGGCAGAGCCGGCGTCGGCGAGCACGGAGCGGGTCACCCTCCTTCGCGAACACGCTGCATGTGGCTCCACGGCCAGAGCGAGCCACACAGACGTTACCGTCACGCCCTGGCAGCTGCGGTGTCGGCCGCGCGGCCCAAGGTGGCCGACTACCCGTTCACCACGCTCGTGCCCAACCTGGGCGTCTGCCAGCTGGACTTCCGCACCACCGTCTTTGCGGACATCCCGGGTGCGGCGCGGGTGCCGCTTGTCACAGAGATGATGCGCCGGGGGCGCGCGGCCCCTGCCCGGCGCTAGCAGGCGGGCAGGCGGCGAGCGGCGGCGGGCCGCGCAGGGCTGCTGGAGGGCGCGCACTCGGGGCGCGGGCTGGGCCACGAGTTCCTGCGGCACTGCCAGCGCTCGCGCGTGCTGGTGCACGTGGTCGACGGCACCAGCCGCGACCCGCTCGGCGACTTCAAGGCCATCCGCACCGAGCTGGAGCTGTTCGACCCCGTGCTGGCCGACAAGCCGCAGGCGCGCCGGCCGCCGCCAGGGCGGGCCCCGCTGGGCGCCCGTTCGAGCGGGCGCGTCGGGCTCTGCCCGGTTCGCGGCCGCGCCTGCCAGGTTGACCATGCAGCTGCGGGCGCCAGGTGGTGGCGTACAACAAGGTGGACGTGCCGGACTCGGGCGACTACTACGAGGACATCCGGGACGCGCTGCTGGGGCAGGGCGTGGGCGCGGCCGACGTGCTGGCCGTCAGCGCGGCGACGGGCCAGGGCGTGCAGCCGCTCGTGCGCCGCCTGCACGCGCTGCTCGACGCGCTGCCCGCGCAGGCGCGGCCCCGCGCGGCTGCCGCGCTGTGCGCCGCCGGCCGCTGCCGCGCGGCCCTGTCAGCGCCTCTGCTGGCCTGCTGAGCCATGCTCTGGGCTTGGCGCGGCCGCGGCGCCACGCCCGGCTGCAGCGCGACTGCAAGGGCGCAATCGCGCAGGAGCCCGCGCGCACGACGGAGGCCGAGAACGTGACGCGGACGCCGCGGCGGAGCGTGTCCGACGCGCGAATCGACGAGTTTGAGATCGAGGCGGACCTGGCCATCGCGCGCACCTGGCGCGTGACCGGCGCCGCGATCGAGCGCTTTGCCGCGATGACCAATTGGGACTACTACGAGGCGGCCGCGCGCTTCCAAAAGGTTCTGGACGTGTCTGGTGAGCGGCCCCGGGAGGCCCAGCGCGGCCTCGAGCGCGCTCGGCGGGTGCGGGCGGGGCGGGGCGGGCCGCGCTCAGCCCGCGCCGCGCGCGCAGGCATCAGCCGGTCGCTGCGCGCGCGGGGCGTGCGCGAGGGCGATTCCGTGGTCGTGGGCGCCGCGGAGCTGGTCTGGAGCGACAACCAGTCCGCCGGTGCGCTGTACGAGGCCTGGCGCGAGGGCCGCCGCGAGAAGGGCAACGGGCTGCAGGGCTCCTCGCGCTGGCCGCACGCCACCTGAGCGGCCGGCGCCCCGGGCGGAGCGCCCGGCCGGGTGTGCGCCGCGCGGCACGGCGGCCTCTGCACGGACTGAGCCACATGGCGTGTGAGCGCACGCGAGTTGACACGGGCAATTTCTGTCTTCGCTCCCTGCCAGGGTGGTCCGTGGTTTGCAAACGGCGCGTGGCGCGAACACAATGAGTCGCGTCATCGTGTGTTACAACTCGGCGCCAGCCAGTCTTTCTGTCTTGACACCTGGCATGCACGCTGCCGCCGCCATGACCTTGGGTTCAATCCGCTCCAGAAAGCAGGGCTCAATGTTCCAGGCCTGCAGTCAGTCCATTCCATAACCAGCTACCGCAATGTTCCATCTGAGTTCGCCTGGAGACAGCACACCCCTCCACACTTGCGCTGCATGCGCGGTCGGCCATGCTCCCACGCACACCTTGCATGCATTGTTAGATCATGCACATGCATTGCTGGTTCGATACAAGGAATGCCCAAAAGTGTACATCACACCACACCCTCTCCACGCATTCATTTGGCCCAAGCCGCGGCCACTGTCAGGCCACACTCTCGGCACATCATCAGCTCTGGCTGCTTGCTGCCCCTTCGCTCCACAAAATTCGAAGCACAAATACTCGCTCATCTCACCACAAAAATGCTCACCACAGTTTCAATGCAGGGCGCCTTACATTCATCATGAGAGCCAGGGGCATGCAATTTATGCTCTTGAACGCACACGCACCGTCAAATCTACAAGAGGCCGGCGCCGCCAAGCGCGGCTCTACATGCCGAGCCAGGCGACAGCCCTGCCGTGCACCAAAATGTGTCGGCTCTGATCGAGCGTACAGGGACAGGGGAGCGGGCTAGACGAGGGCGGCGGTCAGCAGCATGCCCAGGCCGATGGTTGCCAGCGACGCGTCGACCGCCGCCGCGATCGCGTCCGGCTGGAAGCCGCCGCGCCAGATGGCGGCGAGCGCAGCAAACGCGGGGCGCATGACGCCCGCCAGGGCGGCCGCGGCCGCGCCGCGCACCCACGCCTCCGCGCCAGGGTGGCGCGCCCACTGCGCGCGTCGCAGCCCCGTCGGGCCCGCCGCCTGAGACGCGAAGCACTGCCCGCACACGCCGGGCGCGCAGCCGCGGGCGTGCCGGCGCGCACCGCCCAGGCCAGGCCGCCGCCGCGCAGCGCCGCGCCGGCCGCCACGGCGGCCGCGCCGGCCAGCAGGCCGGCCGCGGCCACCACCGCCGCGCGCGGCCCCGCGACCACCGGCAGCGTCCACACGCCGGCCGCGCGGTCGCCGGCCGTGTCGTTGACGTCCATCAGCGTCTCGCGGTGCGCGGTCGCCAGGAACGCAAACGCGGCCGGCGGCGCCGTGGCGCGCATGCCCGCCCAGCCCTGCGGGCGGGGCGGGCGCAGGTTCAGGGGTTCCAATGCCGCCAGCCGGGCCGCGGCGTGGGCGCGCGGCGGGCGCGGGCGGCGCACCGCGCCGGCCGTGAGCGCGCCCGCCAGCGGCGACAGCGCAATGATGGCGGCCACCGTGGCCGTCTTGACGCCCGTCAGCCGCTTCAGCAGCGGCGTGTACGCCAGCGTCGCCGCCGCCGAGAACGCGATGATAGCGCGCAGCAGCGGCGGCTCCTGCGCCCGGCGCGCGCCGCTTGCGTGATCAATTGTCAAGGTTCTGCCTGCCTGCGCGCCGGGCGGGCTCCTGGGGGCGCACCATCAAGCACGCGGCTATGAGCACGGCGATGTAGAGCACCGAGGCGAGCAGCAGCGCGCCGTCTGGCGGCACTACGCCGCTCGGCAGCGGCTGCGCGCCCCCGTGCAGGCGTGTCGGCCACGGAGAGCCGGGAGCCGGAGGACGTCGGGGCCGGGCGCGCGCGCCGCACCTTGTGCGGCGAGTTGATCGCGTCGGCGCGCCGGTCAAAGTAGTCGTTGACCACGCACGACGCGACCGCCACGCTGCCCGACAGCAGCGCCATCAGCCAGACAGCCGGCAGCAGCAGCGGGCGCAGCGAGTGGCCCGCGCCGGCCTGCGCGCCGCAGCGCGCTCAGCGGCGGTGGCTGCCGGCGGCGCGGCGCAGCCAGGTGTCGGGCGGGCCGTCCTTACGCAGCCGTGCGTCCGGGCGGGCCGCGCACCCACGCGCCGATGAAGACGAGGAGGCAGCTGGGCAGCAGGTTGATCGGGCGCGCCATCTGGATGTACGCCGCGGCCTCCCTGGCGGCCGCCCGCGACTGCTGCACCAGGCCCTCCGGCCACAGCAGCGCCAGCACGAGCTGCACGAGCGGCCCCGGCGCAGGGCTCAGCTGCTGCGTCGGGCGCGCCACGGCGTGCGCGCGCACGGGCCGCGGCCTGCGCCCGGCCTGCGCTGCGGGTGCCAGCGCGCGGCGCGCCGGGCAGCCGGGCAGCCCTGCGCCGCGTTGCACGCTCTTTCAGGGACATGCTGACTGTGTAATCAGGACAGTCGCACGCGCTGACGCTCCTCCTCCTGGTATGAGCTTGCGCGTGCGGCCCTTTGCTGAGCGGCGCAGGCCTGTGTGGGCAGGCTGGCAGGGTGTGCCGTCGCCTACGCATGCGCACCGGCTCGCTCCGCGCGTCGCCTGGCGCAGAGGCCCGCCGGTGCCCTGGGCGAGGCCAGCACTGCTCTGCTTGTCACGCTGGTATGCGCTGCCACGCTGTGCTCGGCGGCAGCGCGCTGCATCATGGCGGGCGGCACTGCGGGGTGCGCGCCTAAGCGAGAAGTTCAGCTGCCTCAGCTCCAAAACCGCGGCGGCGAAGCACAGCACACACCGTGACACAAGGTGACACGGAGAGGAAAGGCCAAGGCTGTCGATGGCACTGGTCGTGAGCCCCAAAACGCCTCAAGCAGCCCTAGCTTGGCTGAATGAGGCTGCAACAGCCGGGCCAGTGCGCATGGTACGCCGATGGGCCACAGCACTGCCAGAGCCCCCCCCCGGTTCGATCATGCGTTGTGTGACCACGACGGTGCCGGCAGGGCGCTGCGGGAGTTTGCCCCACCAGTGACGAAGCGCTGAGCGCACACGCACTGGCTGCGCGCGATGATAGTCATCTTTGTCCTGGACACGAGCGTGTCGATGAACCAGCGGGCGACGGGCGGGCTGACGCTCCTCGATTGCGCCAAGAGCGCCGCCGAGCACTTCATCAAGGTACCGCCTGCGCCGCCGTGCCGGTGCGCCGGCCTGCGGGAGCGCGCCCGCCCTGACGGCAGCCCCCGCGGAGGGCAGGTGCGGCAGCGCGACCCGGCCAACAGGAGCGACGTGTATGCGCTCGTGACGTGCGAGGACGGGCCCGCCGCAGTCAAGGCGTTCGACAGGCGCGCCCGGCCGCCCCGGCGCAGACCCCGCCCGGCCGGCGGGACGCGACAGCCGCCCCGGCGCGCAGGCACCCCTGGGCGGGCTTCCTGGCGGCGCTCAAGGGCGCGGCCGCGCGCGACCTGACGCGCCTGGGCGCCGCGCTCAAGCGCGCGCTGGACGCGCTGCACCTGCAGCGCCTGGCGGCCGGCAGCGACGCCTGGGGCCTGGGCTACCTGCCGGCCGGCCTGGAGCCAACCGCGCTGCTGCTGCTCACCGACGGCACCGAGCTCACCAGCCTGGAGGGCGTGGCCGAGGCGCGGCGCGGCGCCCCGGCCGGCCCTGGGCAGGCTGGCGGAAACCGCCCGCGCGCACGCTGTGACGAGGAGCCCGCGGCGCGCCGCAGGAGCTGGCGCTGCCGCCCGGGCCGACGCTGGGCTCGGAGCTGGCGGCGGCGCCGTACCGCTGGGACCAGCGCCTGTTCGGGGCGCTGCTGCGCATGCCGGCGCTGGACGCGGCCGGCGCGCCGGCCGGCGCGCTGGGCGCCTGCGGCGCGGCCGCCGCCGCGGAGGTGCCCGGCGCGGAGAGCTCGGTCGCGCGGCTGTGCGAGGCGCGCGCCCGGCGGCCGCCGCGCGCGCTCTGCTGCCAGGGCAGGCGTCGGCAGCCAGCGCGGCGGCCGGCGCAGGTGACCGGCGGGCGCTGCTACGCAGTGGGCAGCCTGCGCGCGCTGCTGGCGTGCGTGGAGGCGCTGGCGCAGCGCCTGGGCCCGGCCGCGGTCGCCAGCTTCCGGCCGCTGCCCTGCGCGGACGCGCCGCAGCTGGCGCAGCTGGCGGACGCCACG
>JAABUP010009622.1_pt1 | contig 11776 bp, 7 predicted proteins | sample 5559201 | NCBI WGS metagenome assembly JAABUP01 (sample SAMN10711887, study PRJNA513373) | rock metagenome | isolation source: Antarctica rocks | place: Antarctica | reverse complement strand
CACCGCCACCACCTCCCTCGCCACCGCCATCGCCCCCCTCGCCACCGCCACCACCTCCCTCGCCACCGCCGCCTGCTACTGCATGGGCAATTGATATTGCAGATGGGAGCATTGTCAAGTTCTTCAATGGTAACAGTAGTGACGATGGATTTTTCACTCAGGTGAGAAAGCAGGCGGTAGTCTTGCATCAGGTGCTGTCCTGCAAAACCATGACTGGCAGTTCTGCCGGCAAATCTCAACGCGTTGCTGTTGTTGAATAGCACTGTGGTCCTGTCTTCCTGTGAATGCCAGCAGCACACATCATACATGACGATGTGCACGTCGCATCTGTTCTGATGCTGACATCCACAGAACTAAGCGACAACTTATTTTTGAAGGGCATTATCGCACTCACGCCATAGTCAGGTGCATCCTGATAACCTCTGTAGGGACATCGCACATCAAGCATGAGCAGGGCCCACAAGTCTTGGTTGTCTTTGCAGATTTTGCTGGACACGCCGACTCAGGACAACTACATTACTCTTCCTGACGGCAGTGGCATCTTTGTCATTGAGGCTTTGGAGCCACTCTTCATTGACACCTCTGGCAATGTCTACCTGGCTCAAGAACTCATTGTTCAAGTGGGCCAGCTTCTGGCGGGAAGCATTGGCCGCAGCTTTGGTAAGCCCTCTGCTCCCCCCTGCCCCTGCTTATGTGGGTACCCCTTGCTCATGCATGGGGCGCCCTTGCTCATGCATACAGACCTGCATACTTCACCACCAGTATGACAACCGTTCTGATGCTGAGCTTACTGCTTGGCACATGCAGATTGTGGCAACTGGCTTGCTCACCCACTGACTCAATTATCACTCACGCTCCTACCCACTCTTTCACTCACTCGCTCACTCGCCTACACTGGCTCACTCATTCATCCATTCATGCGTCCATTTATGAGGTTTTTAGCTTGTGCCTTGCCGTAAGTCTGTGTATGGCCCTGAGTAGCTCTTCAAATGCAAACTACTGATGCATGTGTTGCATGACACACAGGTGACATATATGCACCCAGCAGCACACTGAGCATGCAGAACGTGAGCATCTTCCTGGAGGGGTCGGCTGCAGATGGCTCAGGGGATCAGGTGTTGGGAAGCCTGACTGGCAGCTCAAGCCCTTCAGGGGTACCCTCTCTGCTGCTGGGGGCGGCCAACGGCACCACAGCACTCCCTGCAGGAGGTGAGTCAGCTGTGACTGTGCATCGTATATTTACATTCCTCCTTTTTGTGAGCTTCTCTATTGGAAGGTCACTGACATTTAGTCTGACATAAATGAATGACATTTGGCAGGGTTGCTGAGGCTCTGCCGCGAGCGATCAGACTTGTTGGCTGGCCAAAACTTGTATTCTTCCTCTTCTTCTTCTTCTTCTTCTTCTTCTTCTTCTTCTTCTTCTTCTTCTTCTTCTTCTTCTTCAGTATGCCCGCGTGGCTTTTGAAGGCAGTAGGTGTCCCCACAGGTGGTGAGTCAATCAGACAGTGACAGCGTAGTTACAGGCTGTTTGACATGTCATGCTTGCAGTACTGCCTCCTATTGGAGCTGTGAGTCATGATAGGCAGTTGGCTTCGCTTTAGACAAAAGTATACAGTACAGCCTACACCATTGTGCTTTGTTTCTGTGTCTGAAATCATGATTTGCCAGATGAAGTATGTCTGCAGCAACAAAGCTCACGTGTGTTTTGCCAGTGCTCTATCTTAGACCAAAGGTCATGGTCAGCAGAGTAAGCGTTTGCAAGGGCATGCTGAGATGAGTTATGGTCTGTTACTTTTTATCTCACCAGTCCATTCATACTTCCTTGAATGCATGTACACTCAGTCTCTTTAAGACGCAGGTGCAGAGCTGATGCATGCAAAAGATGAGAGGCAGTTGTGCACAGTGTATCTTGCTAGACAGAACACAGCAGCTGATGCAATCTACACTGGACCGACTGGCAGCGTTGTTGTGTACAGGCAATCTGACATTGTCTGCTGGAAACAGCTCCAGTGCAACAGGGGGCTCAGTCAGCATCCTTGCAGGCTCTGCCCTTCCAGGAGGTGCCCAATCTTCCCTTCAGCTGATGGGCACAAACACCTCATCAAAGGGAGGAGACATCCTTCTGAGCAGCACAGGCAATGTCTTGATTCAGTCCCCCCTCTTTGCCAGTTCCAGCGTGACACTTGGCAGCTCAGCTACTGACACACTCACAGTCCCAGCGGTGGCCACCTTTCAGGCAGCAGCTTCTGTGGCAGCTGCCTTCACAGCCCACGGCAGCGTCATCCTTGGTGACTTAGCATCTCAGACACTGACAGTCAACGCTGTGACCACCTTTGCCTCTTCCTCAGGTCCTATCACTGCCAATGCTGCTATAGCTGCCAATAGCGCCTTGACTGTTGCCGGGAACACTGTGCTCGGCAGCACATCTGGCGGACAGACACTGACAGTCAACGCAGTGACCACCTTTGCATCCACAGCTGGTCCCATCACTGCCAATGCACCTGTTGTTGCCAATGCCGCCTTTACTGCTGCCGGTAACACCACGCTAGGCACAGCAGCAGGTGCTCAAAGCCTGACAGTGTATGCTGCCACCACCTTTGCATCCATTGCAACACTCACAGCAAACGCTGCAGTGACTGCCAATGCTGCTGTCACTGTAGCTGGCACCTTGACAGCATCAGGCAATGCTGTGCTTGGCACAGCTGGTGGCAGCAACACCCTGACAGTCAATGCTGTCACCACCTTTGCTTCTACCGCGCCCATCACTGCCAATGGCTTAGTCACAGCCAACGGCAATGTGGTCCTGGGTGCGAATGGGAGTCAGACTCTGACTGTCAATGCTGTGACCACCTTTGCCTCCACAGCGCCCATCACTGCCAATGGCAATGTGACTCTGGGTGCAAGCAGCAGCCAGGTGTTGATGGTCCCAGCTTCATCCACTTTCTCGGCACCTGTTGTAGCTAATGCTGCTGTTAGTGTCAGCTACAACAACACCTTCAGCTCACTAGGGAACACAGTCATTGGCAGTAACAGCTCCAACACGCTGTTGATTTTAGCAACGACTACTCTAGCTGGCAGTTTTGGGCTGTACAGCAACAATGTCACAGCGGCAGGTGGGGCAGTGCTGGGGTTTCAGAGGCAGAATGGTGCTGGTGCAGTGACAAGTGGGTTTGTGCTGGGCAGCATCCTGTTCAGCGGCTATGATGGCTCTGTGCAAGGCTCTACAGCTCAGATACGCTCTGTGCTCACGGTGAAGCCTTCTACAATCTGGCAGTTGTAGCAAATGACAGCATGTGTACACTCTGTTTGCAAAGCTTACGGCAAACTGATGTGTTGAAGACACATATGTGGATGCAGTACTGTTTCAAATTTGTTTATGTCTGAAAGCCACATCTGTGGCATCTTCCGTACAGTGTTTGTGGAACAATGGGTCAAGAGTATTGCAACCAAGTTGGGGAAGAGCTGCAGGCTTATGCCAGCTTGTTTTGTTCTTGCAAGGTGCCTGGACAGCCCGGTATAATACTGGGCTTGTCATTAAATTGACGCCGAATGGCGTAGTCTTTTCTTTTCTCTTCTTTTCTTTCAAGGTGCCTGGACTTGCTTGCATGCTGCTCTCTGCATTCTTGCTCATTGCATAATGTCTTTCCTTATGCCATGCAAAGTGCAGTATTGAATGTCACAATGCATTGCCATGAGGTGGCAAAAGAAAAAGCTGCTGCAAGCATGGTAGCAGTACTGCCATGTTTGCGCACAGCACGAATGTCGGTTCCACCATGAAAAAACACAAGTGCTTTTCATGGAGCTTGCAACAACCGAGTAGTAAGCCTGGCAGAGTTGTGCCGTACTGAACGTGTTTTATATTTGCAAGTCTGCTTAGAGTAGTTCTTAACGTTTGGACAGACTTTCTAGGCAACCACTTGACGTTACCCTTGGCCGTGGTTTCAGGACGCTGCTGGCTACACTGGGGGCAGTCTGATCTTGAGCACCACCACAGCTGGCAGCACAAGCAGCAGCAGTGGTCAGCCTGTGGACCGCCTCACCATCGCCAGCTCTGGCCTTGCCACCTTCACTGCAGGTCAGACCCATTGCCTGCCGGGCAATGAGTGTGTACAGACTGAGTAATGAGTGTGTTTTGGCTGAGTAATGAGTGTGCACAGGCTGAGCACCAAGTGCAGGTTAGGCCCACAGCTCCAGCTCACTCAACATGCGCACACATGTACCTGATACACTGTAAGATGTTTATGAGGCCTTGCATGTGTGCTGCAGGAGTCACTCTGAGCAGCACAGGCAGCACTCTCACGGCTGCTGGCAGTACACTTCTGGGCACCACTGGCAGCCAGACCTTGACTGTGAATGCTGTCACCACCTTTGCAACCACAGCGCCCATCACTGCCAATGCTGCTTTCAGTGCTCTGGGCAACACAGTGTTGGGCAGCAGTGGTGGCAACAACACCCTGACAGTGAATGCTGCCACCACTTTTGCCTCCACAGCACCCCTCACTGCCAACGCCAATGTTGTGCTGGGCGCCACTGGCAGCCAAACCCTGACTGTGAATGCTGCCACCACCTTTGCATCCACAGCGTCCATCACTGCCAATGCTGCTTTCAGTGCTCTGGGCAACACAGTGTTGGGCACCAGTGGCGGCAACAACACCCTGACAGTGAATGCTGCCACCACCTTTGCCTCCACAGCGCCCCTCACTGCCAATGGCAATGTTGTGCTGGGCGCCACTGGCAGCCAAACCCTGACTGTGAATGCTGCCACCACCTTTGCATCCACAGCGTCCATCACTGCCAATGCCCTCCTTTCAGCCAATGGCAATGTGGTCCTGGGTGCAAACGGGAATCAGTCACTGACTGTCAATGCTGTGACCACCTTTGCCTCCACAGCGCCCATCACTGCCAATGGCAATGTGACTGTCACTGCTGGCAATGCTTTCAGTGCTCTGGGCAGCAGTGTTCTGGGAACAGATGGTGGCAACACCCTGACTGTGAAAGCTGTCACTGTCTATGTTGCAACAGCGCCCATCACTGCCAATGCCAACCTTACAGCAAATGCCAACATCACTTTGGGTACCAACAACAGCCAGACACTGACAGTCAATGCTGTGACCACATTCACGTCCACAGCGCCCATCACAGCCAATGGCAATGTTGTGCTGGGTGCAAGTGGCAGTCAGACTCTGATAGTGAATGCTGTGACCACCTTTGCCTCTACAGCGCCCATCACTGCGAATGCTGCCGTCACTGTCGTTGCTAGCGGCCTGTTTAGTGCACTGGGCAACTCAGTGCTGGGTACCAGCAATGGTAGCAACACCCTGACTGTGAATGCTGCCACCACCTTTGCCTCCACAGCGCCCATCACTGCCAACGCTCCCATCACAGCAAATGCTGCTGTCACAGTGAGTGCAGGTCACGCTTTCTTCGCCTATGGCAGCACTGTTCTAGGCACTGACGGCAACAACAGTCTGACAGTGAATGCTGTCACAACCTTTGCCTCCACAGCGCCCATAAATGCCAATGGCTTGATCACAGCCAGCGGCAATGTGGTTCTGGGTGCAAGCAGCAGTCAGACTCTGACTGTGAATGCTGTGACTGTCAACTACGGCAGTGTGTTCAGTTCCCTTGGGAACACAGTCATTGGCAGCAACACCAGCAGCACACTGCTCATCTATGCCACCACCATATTCAGTGCCATCCAGATGTTTAGCAACAGCAGCACACTTGCTAGTGGGGCGGTGTTGGGGTTTCAGAGGCAGAATGGTGCTGGTGCGGTGACAAGTGGGTTTGTGCTGGGCAGCATCCTGTTCAGCGGCTATGATGGCTCTGTGGAAGGCTCTACAGCTCAGATACGCTCTGTCTTCACGGTATACTTGCAGACACTTGCTCTTATGAAACTGGGTTCCTGAAGTGCATAGCACTTTCTAAAAGTGCGTGTCATATGGTTGTTTGCTTGCACCTGGTGCCTCTAACATCACCTTTGCATAGCATGCTTTGTTGTCTTTGCTGGCAACAAAACTCATTACCTGCTGCTCTTGCAATCATCAAACCTTGCTCACCAGTCTGATAGCTACATAATCCTGGGTAGCATGGGACAAGGCAGCAAGATTTGCAAAGCTTACTTGCAGGACTCAACAGGCAACTGGGGAGGCAGCTTGATCCTGAGCACTACCACAGCTGGCAGCACAAGCAGCAGCAGTGGTCAGCCTGTGGACCGCCTCACCATTGACAGCTCCGGCCTTGCCACCTTCACCGCAGGTCAGACCCATTGCCTGCTGGGCCAATGCGTGTGTATAGGCTAAGCAGTGTGTAGGCTGAGCAATGAGTGTGTTCTGACTCAGTGATGAGTGTGTTCTGACTCAGTGATGAGTGTGCACAGGCTGAGCAATGGGTGTGTTTAGGCTGAGCATCGAGTGCGTACAGGCTGAGCAGTGAGCATGTTACAGGCTGCGTAACAAGTGTGTTTCGTCTGACTGATGAGTGTGTTTAGGCTGAGAGATGAGTGTGTTTAGGCTGAGTGATGAGTGTGTACAGGCTGAGTATTGAGTGTGTACAGGCTGATCGCATGTGCTATCTCGGATGCCTTTTGTGAGCCCTGCTTCAATTTTTTGCAGGAGTCACTCTGAGCAGCACAAGCAGCACCCTTACAGCTGCTGGCAGTACTGTTCTGGGCACCACTGGCAGCCAGACCCTGACTGTCAATGCTGTCACCACCTTTGCCTCCACAGCGCCCGTCACTGCCAATGCTGCTGTTATTGCAAATGCCGCCTTCAGTGCTCTAGGCAGCACCGTTCTGGGCACGAGCAGCAGCAACAACTTGACAGTCAAGGCTGCTACAGTCTTTGCTTCTGGTGCAAATGTCACAGCTAATGCTGCTGTGACAGCTAATGCTGCTGTCACTGTGGCTGCTGGCAACAGCTTCAGTGCTCTGGGCAACTCAGTGCTGGGCACAAACAGCAGCAGCAGTTTGACAGTGTATGCTGCAACTGGCTTTGCAAGTGGAGCAGCCATCACAGCCAATGCCACTGTGACTGTGACTGCTGGCAATGCTTTCAGTGCGCTGGGCAATGCTGTGCTGGGCAGCAGTGGTGGCAGCAACACCTTGGCAGTCAATGCTGCCACCACCTTTGCCTCCACAGCCCCTGTTACTGCCAATGGTTTGGTCACAGCCAATGGCAATGTGGTGCTGGGTGCAAATGGGAGTCAAACCCTGACTGTGAATGCTGTCACACAGCACACATCTACAGCGCCCATCACTGCCAATGCTGCTGTGACCGTCAACTACGGCAGTGTGTTTAGCTCCCTTGGCAACACAGTGATTGGCAGCAACACCAGCAGCACACTGCTCATCTATGCCACCACCACATTCAGTGCCATCCAGATGTTCAGCAACAGCAGCACACTTGCTAGCGGGGCAGTGCTGGGGTTTCAGAGGCAGAATGGTGCTGCTGCAGTGACAAGTGGGTTTGTGCTGGGCAGCATCCTCTTCAGCGGCTATGATGGCTCTGTGGAAGGCTCTACAGCTCAGATACGCTCTGTGTTCACGGTATACTTGCAGACACGTGCTGTTGTACAACTGGGTTCCTGAAGTGCATAGCATTTTGCAAAAGTGGGTATCATATGGTTGTTTGCTTGTACCTGGTGCCTTCAATAACACCTCTGCATGGCATGCTTTGTTGTCTTTGCTGAGTTTATCACCTGCTGTTTTTTGCCATTTTCAAACCTTTGCTCATCAACCTGGTTGCTGCTTGGCCCCAGGTAACATGCAATACGATTGTGAGATTTGCAGAGCATACCTGCAGGACTCAACAGGCAACTGGGGAGGCAGTTTGATCCTGAGCACGACCACAGCAGGCAGCACAAGTAGCAGCAGTGGGCAGCCTGTGGACCGCCTCACCATCGACAGCTCCGGCCTTGCCACCTTCACTGGTGGGATCACTCTGAGCAGCACAGGCAGCACCCTCACAGCTGCTGGCAGTACTGTTCTGGGCACCACTGGCAGCCAGACCCTGACTGTAAATGCTGCCACCACCTTTACCTCCACAGCGCCCATCACCGCCAATGGCTTAGTCACAGCCAACGGCAATGTGGTCCTGGGTGCAAATGGGAGCCAGACCCTGACTGTGAATGCAGCCACCACCTTTGCCTCCACAGCGCCCATCACCGCCAATGCTGCTGTCATTGCAAGTGCCGCCTTCAGTGCTCTAGGCAGCACCGTTCTGGGCACAAGCAGCAGCAACAGCTTGACAGTCAAGGCTGCTACAGTCTTTGCTTCTGGTGCAAATGTCACAGCTAATGCTGCTGTGACAGCCAATGCTGCTGTCACTGTGGCTGCTGGCAACAGCTTCAGTGCTCTGGGCAACTCAGTACTGGGCACCAGCAGCAGCAACACCTTGACAGTGTATGCTGCAACCAACTTTGCTTCAGGAGCAAACATCACAGCCAATGCTGCTGTCAATGTGGCTGCTGGCAATGCTTTCAGTGCGCTGGGCAATGCTGTGCTGGGCAGCAGTGGTGGCAGCAACACCTTGGCAATCAATGCTGCCACCTCCTTTGCCTCTACAGCCACTGTCACTGCCAATGGCTTAGTCACAGCCAACGGCAATGTGGTGTTGGGTGCAAGTGGCAGTCAGACTCTGACTGTCAATGCTGTCACACAGCACACATCTACAGCGCCCATCACTGCCAATGCTGCTGTGACTGTCAACTACGGCAGTGTGTTCAGCTCCCTTGGGAACACAGTCATTGGCAGCAACACCAGCAGCACACTGCTCATCTATGCCACCACCATATTCAGTGCCATCCAGATGTTTAGCAACAGCAGCACACTTGCTAGTGGGGCAGTGTTGGGGTTTCAGAGGCAGAATGGTGCTGGTGCAGTGACAAGTGGGTTTGTGCTGGGCAGCATCCTCTTCAGCGGCTATGATGGCTCTGTGGAAGGCTCTACAGCTCAGATACGCTCTGTGTTCACGGTACATCTGCAACCTTGCAACTGTACCTCTGCAACTTCATTTGCAACCTGTGAATCTTGCTGATGTGGCTTCCTGTCAGGTGATTTGGGCATGACGGTATGTACATTCAGTAGAGGGTTGATCAACATGCATACACAGAAGTAATATATGGTTGAGTTGGATTGCATTATGGTTCAAACCTTGGTCCTTGTATTGATCAGGAGGACCTGTGTTCATTTGCAACAGCTTGGTATGTGCATGGCACCCTGCACTGTCAAGGTATGTGTATGTTGAACGCAAGAAGCAAGTGTCAGCTAGTGACAATGGGATGAGTCCAGAGACCCCCAATGCACTTGTTACTTACGCAGCGCAGCGGCAGCATTGGTGTGTGTTCGCAAGAGCACACGCTACTCTGCTTGCAAATTGAAATGCTGGCACTCTTGTGCCTTTCATGAACACATGTTGCCTTTGCATAATGGGGACACTGCAATGACGAATGCAGGACTCAACAGGCAACTGGGGAGGCAGTTTGATCCTGAGCACCACCACAGCCGGCAGCACAAGTAGCAGCAGTGGTCAGCCTGTGGACCGCCTCACCATTGACAGCTCCGGCCTTGCCACCTTCACTGGTGGGATCACCCTGAGCAGCACAGGCAGCACCCTCACAGCTGCTGGCAGTACAGTTCTGGGCACCACTGGCAGCCAGACCCTGACTGTCAATGCTGCCACCACCTTTGCCTCCACAGCGCCCATCACCGCCAATGCCAGTGTTGTTTTGGGAGCAAGCAACAGTCAGACGCTGCAGGTGAATGCTGTGACCACTTTTGCTACCGGTGCTGCCATTACTGCCAATGCTGCTGTCACTGCCAACGCGGCTGTGACAGTCAGCGCCGGCTATGCCTTCTCTGCATATGGCAACAGTGTTTTGGGCACAGTTGGCAGCAGCAACACCCTGACAGTCAATGCCATCACCACTTTCTCCTCAGCCGCAACCATCACCACCAATGCTATTGTGACCGCCAATGCTGCTGTCACTGTGAGTGCTGGCAATGCTTTCAGCGCACTAGGCAACTCAGTGCTGGGAAGCAGTGGCAGCAGCAACACCATCACCGCTGCTTCTGGCAGCACTTTCAGTGCTTTAGGCAATACAGTCCTAGGGACCAGCGGTGGCGGCAACACGCTGGCTGTCTACGCATCCACCACCTTTTCCTCTGCTATCATAGCCAATGCCGCAGTCACTGTCAACGCAGCGGCCACAGTCAGCGGGCTGACCACCTTATCCGGTGGAGCAGCTCTAATATCTCCTGTCACCGTCAATGGTGTGACGTTAGCTAAAGTCGCCACAACCGCAAACTACACCAATCTGGTTGCGCAGCCCAGAGTCTACGCAGGGGGCGCGTCGTACAGTACCGTAGCCAGTGGTGCTCCCACTCAGCCGGCCAACATCTCCTACTGGTACGGCACCATTTCTGTTTCAGGCACCAGCGGGCAAGCAATAGCGCACCCGACGTCAACGGGTACAAGCGCAGGCAAAGCGCTCTTCAGCAGCATTCTTTCTGTCAGCAGTAATGTGGTAGGGACCAGTGCCTATTCATACCTCAGCAGCATCAGCTCGGATCTTACAACTGTGACCATAGCAGCTGCTTCGACACTCGCAGTCGCTTCATCTGGTACATCAATCATGGTCACAGTTGTGGGCACATACTCTTCGTGATCCCCGACATCAGCTGTAGCACTTGTCAGGTAATTGTTAAGCATAAGCAAATTGTATGCAGGCTCAAGTGAACGTTATGGTGTGAATGTTGAGTGTTTTTGGACTGTTTCAGCAACTATTGCATGCTTCCAGTGTTATGGCATGTGTATGGGAACACAGCCTGCATCAGTTGAGTGGCCAACAATGTCATACCTGTTGCATAATGCTTCTGCAGGTGCACACCAGCTTGTTGTGCCAAGCATGCCCTTTTGCCTTGAGTTATATGCAATCAAATTTAAGCTTGGATGCAACAGTGCCAACTCCTTCATTGGACTATGCAAATCCCATTGTATGCAGTATAACATGTTCATCACCACTGCTGATGCAGGCTAGGTGCTGTCAGAGTAGCGATCAGTCCCAACTGTCTACAGACGCAACTGGTGTGGCTGACTCTACCAGGGACTACAAGCGCCTTTTTTATATTTTTTTTATTTTTTTGGCCACACAAGTAAGTTTCCAACTCTCTACAGATGCAAATGGTGTGGCTCACTCTCCCAGGGACTACAATTGTCTTTTTTCCTTTTTTTTTGGTCACACGTGTAAGTTCCCAACTCTCTACAGACGCAAATGGTGTGGCTGACTCTGCCATGGACTACAAGTGTCTTTTTTCTTTTTTTTGTGGACACACATGTAACTTCCCAACTCTCTACAGATGCAAGTGGTGTGGCTGACTCTGCCAGGCACTACAAGCGCCTCTTTTTCGTTTTTATTTTTTTTGTGACACCCATGTAAGTTCCCAGCTCTCTACAGATGCAACTGGTGACAAAAAGTTTTTTTTTGTTTTTTCCGGGGTACACATGTAAGTTCCAAACCCTCTACAGATGCAAATGGTGTGGCTGACTCTGCCAGGGACTACAAGTGCCTTTTTTTTTTTTTGGACACACATGTAAGTTCCCGACTCTTCACATACGGTTGACTCTGCCAGGGAATACAAGCTCCTTTTGTTATTTTTCTGACACCCATGTAAGGCCCCAACCCTCTACAGACGCAATTGGTGTGGCTGACTCTGCCAAGGACTACAAGCAACCTCATTTTTGGGGGGGGGGGGGGGGGGACAAACATGTAATTATGC
>JAABUP010009621.1_pt1 | contig 11778 bp, 5 predicted proteins | sample 5559201 | NCBI WGS metagenome assembly JAABUP01 (sample SAMN10711887, study PRJNA513373) | rock metagenome | isolation source: Antarctica rocks | place: Antarctica | reverse complement strand
TTCTGTTGGGAGCAACTTATTGCTTGATGTGAAGAGCCTGCCTGTGATACGCCAAAATCGAGGAAAAGGTGGACATCATGACTGACATTATGTTTCGAGCCGGTGCACAACATCTCGCAGCACAGCTTAGCTTGGCTCGCTGAATTTTCGATAGGCCTAAATGTCAACCATCGCAATGTGCGGTTGCCTTCTTCAAGGAGCCTGGGAGGACGCTCGAGCCCCCAAGATGCGGAGTTTAAAACGAGCCTCAGCAGCTGCAGTCTACCAGCAGTCAATCGACTAATATCGACGTTGTGCCCCTTTGGATTGACCTAACGCCTGGGCATGGCATTATTGATAGAACATCACTATCGCCGTTCCCCAGGGTGTTTTAAGGGACGCTCGAATCCAAGAACTCGAAGGGTAGCTGGGCGTTGAACTCCAGCAGCTGTAGTCTATCAACCATGAATCGATTGAATATCAACGTCGTGATTCTTTACCATGAAAGGTTGACCTAGTACCCGAATTTGGTGTTATTGAGAGATTGTCGTCGCTGTTTTCAAGGGGACGCTCAAACCCGAGGACGCGCTCAGCGCTCAACACCAGCAGCTGCAGTCTGCCAGCAGTATACCAATCGAACCAACGTCGGCAAGGAGCGCCTTTTCATGCAACAAGACATTATTTGATATAAGAGTAACACTAACCAATCATGTGCAGTGTTGTCCGGTTGTCCTTTATGCTACTGGATAGAAGAAACAGAAGAAACCGGTATCCAATTTATGTGTAGTCTAGCCGCACTTAAGCGCCGGATACGGAATTACTTGACTTCCGGCGTCTATCAGGCTAATAAGGGTACCTCGGGTATGAACTTAGGGCAAATCGCTAGAGCGCTGCAGTGATTAAAGTACTGATCAGATCCTCTCTCCCTCCTCGACCCTCCTCGACCTCAAACCATGAACGAGTTGCCCTATCATTTTATTGAGACATGATAGACTTATCATGGCTCTTCTGAACGTTTGGCACCTAAGGAAGGTTGCAGAGGCTTCAGCAAAGTCGTGCGATATCTGCTATAAGCCAACTACCAGCGTGCTGATCACCCCAGACAACAAGGTAAGCCTGGCGGCCGATAGTACTCTGCCTGGCTGACTGGAGGACAGGATCACTTCTACGTATGCCCGGGACATTTAAAAGATCGTGGCTTTTGCACGGCAGTTGTTGATGAAGCCGAAGCTGCGGCGAAGAAAAAGAAGGAAGATCTAGACCGTGAGATCGAGCTTATCAAGAAGGAATATGAGGAGAAACTGAAGAATAAAAAGAGCAAGGATAAGAACAAGAAGGGAATGGATGCAGAAAGAGGCAAGGACAACGGGAAAGATGGCGAGAACAAAGACGAGGATGATAGGAAGGCTGAGAAAGAAAAGGATACCAAGGTACTAATCGTCTATACTCATCGACCACGCAATCTGACTTAGACTCAAGATCAAAGAGCTTACCAACAAAGAGACTTCCGTGGTCGCAGATGATGTTCCTCGAATATACGCTCTTCAAAAGTGAGCTTCTTCTAAGATCACTGGTGAATCGCAATCTCACGAAGCTAGCAATCTGACGTGATACAGAGTATTTTATCAAAAGAGGCTTGATCGAATACGAAATGCCGAGATTGCTAAAAGGAACAAAGAGCGCCTCAAGAATCCTACAATGTTTCCATCTGTTCCTACTAATAGCCTGGGGTGACACGGAAATGTAACATACTAATCACTTTCACTACCGCCATGATGAGGCTGCTGATGTCGCACTGCAGAATGTGATCGCTACTGAGCGAGTCTGAAACACTACATCGTAAGACAGTTTTGACTTGCGAATTGGGGACCGTCGAGCGTCAATGGCCTTTCACGGCCGATCCTCGCCACCCACCTAAGGTCCTAGCGAGACTGCCTTGTGCTGGCCACTACCCCGAAAAGGGAATGCTCGTAGCCTTGATGTCTACGCCTTGGCAGCTGCGAATTCAGAATTTCTGACATCGAGCTAAATGCATAGCCCGTTGCCCCAATTTCGAGATGATCGCGACAAAGGTCTTCTTTTTGGCGGGCTCGGCCCAAAGCAAGACCCAAAGCCTTTCCAATGCTTCGCAGCGCTGAATGTGGAGGCGGTGTATACGGCAGGCTTGGATATGCCAATCAGAGTCTTAGAAACGATGGGCAGACGTCAGTCTCCTCGATCCTATGTCTGTTTGCTTCTAGGCATCTGCCACAAGCTTTGCTGCTCGGACGAGCCCCCGAAAGCCACCAAACGGCCATAACGAGCTCTATGTCTCCTCAATTACGACTCACGAGCCTCTGGGCGTGATGTGCGAAACCAGGGAAAATCGTGAATGTTGCCCTTCGTTATTCTATCAGTCCTTTGGTAATCAGGTGTAAGCCAGCCGTGCTCAGGCCCAGCTGAAGGTGAACCTATATCAAATATTACATGGGATCTCTTGCAGAGCTAGCGGAAGTACGTTGCGTGGCTCCCAACTCGCAACGCTGCTGCCTTCGAGCTAATGCGGCTCCTTGAAATTCTCACAACAGGCACTACGAATCAGGCTTATGCCTCAAAGCTATTACAGTGCTTCGGCTTGACTTAAAAAGTCTTCACGATTGTTCTCGGCTATCGGCCCTTCTTCCTCTCAGGAAAATTTGAAAAGGGAAAATGTGCGGAAAGTTCGCCACTTGCTGACCAATCACATCACAGGAAGTCTTTGCCTCCTTTTGCCATACGAGATACCTCGGTCCTGTGTCCTTCATAGCTCTTGGCAACCTCAATCATTGGCCTCCTTATTGCCACTGCCACTTTCGATATGACCATTACGAGAATGCTCCGGAAGCCATTCTGCAGCGAGGAATGGGGCCAGTGACCCAAGTCCGTCAGTATCCAATGGACCTCACAGCGTATCAATATCCCTGTGGATACTAGTGAAGCCTCTGATCATTAATGAAGGCGGCTTATGTACGATGACTCAAAGACCAGCACTGGGCGAAAGCCGAAATTCGTGGGTCTTGGTTGTCAGAATTGCAATAATGCACAATTCGGTTCCCAAGATCGTCACAACGAACGGGACGAGCGGCCGCTCACTCTCTGGCCGTCTTACTGGGCTTGATCGACATTAGGACAATCTCGGCCAGCATGCTTTACGTTACGAATGTCTGCCGGTCAAGCTCGGGTTGCTTGATTGGATACGAATGCACAGCCTGCCGCGTTGATATACAACCCTGTCGGATCGTGACCACGAGCTCCGAGCGCTGCAAGGTAGCGTCAAATTATTGATCGAGCTCGAACAGCTGTTTTTCTCGTTCCTTCTCGCCACAAGCCCGTGCATGCTCACCGCCCTCTTCTCAGGGGGCTCGAGAGCCGACCATCACTCCGAAAAAGTATGGACTGGCCAGCATCACACCGCTTCAAGTGGAGAATTCCTCAAGTCTATGCCCGTGATGGTTAATCCACTCATCAGCACTGAAAATAGGCAACCACTGAACGAAGCTTTCGACGAGGCAAGTATAGCTACATCTAAGGGGGAACAGGGGATGGGCGCTTTTCGAGTTGGCTCGACCTATCATCCTCTCTAGCTCAGCCTCGCCATGTACATATCATACGGCCTAGGCCTACTAGTCGTAGTAGAATCCTTCTAGCCTCGGAGGCGGCTTCTCGATATGCTATCGCCTTCATTACGAATTCCATGCTCACCAAAACCAGGTCGAAAATTCAAATGCCCTGCACCTTGGGTATTGGGATCGTTCCCGGGAAATGCACAACAACTCGAATTATTTCTCAGGGCTTGATGGCTTCGTCTGAGCGCAGGATGTCGCCCAGCCAACGCTCGCGGTGATTGCTCTTTTGAACGGTGACCGCACTGCGAAAGGCAGGATCACGGCAACGATGGACGGCGCATACAGATTGTGTGATGGGTCCCAATGCTCAAATGGCGGTCGTGGCTAAGTGGCAGATTTTCAGGGCACTACTACTCCGCATGAAATATTATCATTGATGCCATGTACACTCTTTCCATCTCTTCCTCCGACCTACATCTTCTGTCCACCACCACCTCCCCTCGGCCTCTCCCTGACCTCATCCACCCTACTCCTCCCCAATGTCATACCCGGCACAACCCACTCCCCACAACTACACTTCATGCCCTGCCACGCATACCTCCCCACACTCTGTCCACATTTCTGATTCGGGCATTCCAACCTCCCTTCCAGCTTCCCTTGCTCCAGCTCCGCTCGCATCCAAGATAGTGGTGTGAGATGCAGGTGTGCGCATTGGGAGGTCGAGGGTCGCCCGGGGCTGTGGGGGACAAGGTAGGCTGATGTAGCGAGAGGTGTCCTGCAGCGGCGACAGCGATACGATATCGTCGGCCCCGACACTCCACCCTCCGCACCAGCAGTACCCTCCTCAGCAGCCAAATTCATCCCCGCCGCAGCCCCCTCATCCCCAAACCTCAACTCCCCAACCTCAGGCGCCACACCAGCAGCCACGCTCGCCTGAACGACCCTTTGATAAAGCCAGCGTTGATAGAGTGGGTGGGCGTCGAGGGCTTCTTGGGTGGATGGGCACTTCATGTCGTGGTAGAGGGAGAGTTGATCCATGAAGCCTGAGTTCGGTTCTGCGAAGGGGCGGGTTTCGCGGATTTGGGCGAGGGCGGTGGAGGGGGTGGCGGGAGAGAAGGTAGGCGATTAGGAGGGTTGTGGAGCGGGATTTGCCCATTGCGCTGTGGGTGAAGGTGTTAGTCAGTGGTTAATGTGGAGATGCGACAAGACAAATCGAAGACGGATCGAAGATCGTAGGAAGGACACAGGAGGAAAAAAGCATTGGGCATGGTTGCAGTATAAGGCAGTTGAAAAAGACAAAACTCTGTCATGGTTTAGGAGACGAGCATGTCCAGAGTCAAACGGATTGAAGAAGATGGCATATTCAACTCGGAACCCGAGACCGCTATCAGAACATCATACTTTCTCATAAATCTCCTCTCCGAGGCTTGAACAAGTACATAGCTGATGCTGGTGCTGGTGAGAAGACGCATTTGCTTCGCGAACAGCTTGGCAGTTGGAACGGCAGGGAAATCAAAAGCAGTATGATTGCTTGTGCAGTCTGCCTTGACTGGAGACGATCCAAAGAATACAAAGCTTGGACATTCGTGTGAGGTCCGTGAGGTTGTGGCAAAGCGCGGCCCATGAATGGAGGTGCCTGGACTAACAAAATGCAAGCAAAGCGTAGAGCACGATGTCTTCTTCCATGTCCGAGGTAGAAACGAGAGACATGAAAATGACCGAAAGAAATATTCGGCGAGGCCGGAAACCAACATCTTCAAAATGGATTTGTTGGCCGCTTTGTTCGCAAGGATAGCCAAGAAAAGTATTTGACCCACCAATGAACAAGCACACCACCTCCACCATCCAGACCTTCCTGAATAAAGGCATTGCTGCCGGCGAAGTGCTCTATGATATTTTCATCTTCCACGTCGTCAAGCTCCACAACATGATGCTTGTAGTTCACAAATAGATCTTTATCAAGGGGTAGTCGCAAGGCTGACACTACATGTGTGATGTTCGCTTTTTTGAGGGCTTCTTTACGCCTCATAGAGAATAGCCTGGTCTCACTTTTTAGCTTGATTTCTTTCTTGTGTAGCGTTCGCGAATTTACCCTCCAATGTACAGATTAGCATCGCCTTGTACTCGGTCTAGCGACATGATAACAGTTCAAATAATGTGGTAAGTCGAAGCGAAGAAGGATGCTGGTCACGTAAAATTTGCGATGATGGGACCTTGACTCATATCGGCTCGGCCTGGCTAGGCGAAAAAGTGTTGGAAGATCTTCAACATCATGAGGTTAATTGCATCTCACTAACGCATAGCAGACCGTTGATGCCGTTCATCCAAAAAGTTCACCAAGGTCATCATCGATGTCTTTGAGAGGGATAAGTAAGCTCTCATTGGATGTTCCTGCCATGGGTGTCGTTGTTTTCAGCTCCTAGCCCTCTACCCCGCTCCGAGTGATGTCCTTTGTACAAAGGTGTCAAAACCACAATAACCCTCGCATCCACTTCTCTCTGTTGTTGCTGTCGCAAAATGTTTTGTCAATCTGTCTCAAATACTTGGAGGCGCCATAAGTGAGACAGTGGGTCAGCACTTTACTCTCTAGTCAGGGGAACGCGCGGTCTGCCCCGGTGCTGACACTGAAACGTGGCCAAACTGTCCTTCTAGAAGGTTGCAAAAGAGCCCCATTGTCTTCTAGCCTGTAGAGCGCCCATATCCTTTGGGATTCGCGCGTGCCCCGCCAAAAAAATATTCATTCAATGTTAGGTCTCACCTAATTTATTGCAAGAAATGGCCCTCGCTTTTGACATCTTCCTGCGCGTGGCTTGTCTACTCTAGCTGAAACCCTACATCTCGCCTTGATCTTACCATCCACTCTCGGAATCCTGAAAAACCTCAGGCCTTCCATCTGGGGTCCGGCGGATCCTCAAGCGCAGATCGCGGTCACAGCGATTGGTCAGCTCAATGCACGCGCTGCGCACTGCCTCAATCTTTCCTCTACCAATTTCTTGGCACGCATTAACGAGAAGACGGTGCTGTCACTGGTCTCATGCATGAAGAGCGCGTTGGCCATTCCCATCTGGACTTGACAGGAGCAACAGTGCCGAACGTGGGACTGACCAACTTCGCAGTTGCTGATTACATCTAGCACTATTCACTAGCACTACTACTTTACGATGTATCTCGCATATACGCTCCAGTCCATCGAGTCACCCTTTTCCTACATCACACCCATCTACGCTTGAAAGGATGATGCAGATATGTCTCATCCCGGAAAATCCTTTCGGCCAATGTGCCGTACAGCTGCAACATGCCTGCAGCGAGGAGTCAGCACGCTCGGGTTGGGAACCGCAAGCGGACTTCTCGAACTCGGTATACTCTCCGTTCACATCTCATATATATCTCGCTGTCTCCGAGGTCCCTCCCGTTGATGTTGCGTCTCTTGAATGAGACTTTGCGAAGGCTTCGAGAGAATTTGTGTCCGTAAGATTCAACGCTTAGTCTCTGTAAACCTTTCGTCTGGTCTCAAGTCTATAACATTGCCTGATGGATTGTGTCTTGTTTTTCCGATTTACTTCAAGCATTGTTATCTTGAGAAGATGAGCTAGATCCTTACCTCTGCCCCATGTCTGAAATATAGGAGAGGATGCTCTCCTGTTGGATGTGTGGTCTCCAGCACAAGGGACACTGATCGAAGATCCAGACTGTGTGCCAGAAACACCGCTAGGACGTCCTTATGCACGGACGGCACGCTCCCTAGGACAACAAAACTATGACCTATTCCTGACCGAGAGCCACTGTGCCTTCGGGCAGCTTTCGGCTCATCCAAGGTAGGTATTCTGACAGCCCCATAGGGGGCAATCACTTCTAATCATTTGGGGGCAGTCATCAAACCAGGCTGACAGCAGTCAGCGCTATGTCTGGAAAGACGACCGATAGTTATGCCGGCAGCTCCCATGTCTGACACTATATGCTCCTTCTGCTGATGCGTGCATACAAGCGCATCCCCCTTCTAGCGTGGGAGCCGTATCGCAATCAAGCAAATTTGTGCTCCATGCACGCAAACATGTCATCCTTCTAAATCCTTACCATGACCACGCCTTGTCATCTCCGTAAGCCGTAGAAAGTAGATCCTGTCACTGGAAGCCTTCTTATATCTAAAGAGTAAGGTACGATCTTACGTCTCACTAGAGCATTTCCATGCGGATCCAGGCTCTAGGACACTGCCGACAACACTTCCTGTCGAACCTTTTCTGTATGCGGTATTCTTTCCCTCGCCCGACCCTATCAGATTCCTTCCGGGCTGCACCTTATAGGGCTCATAAGGCAGCTTTCGTGCTCACTGCATCCCCGTCAACAGACGCTTGCCACGATAGCGTTCTCGACTAGGATGCCCTTGCTTTGAGCTCTCCCACCAGCAGAAACGCTCTCCTAACTCCAGTGCCCCTAGTTACGCACCACGTCGGCGATCCTCTAAGGAAGAGTTCTTGTCCGCAAGCTAAGTACGAGTACCCCTCTACATTGCTCGGGGATGGGTCAGCCCTACCCTTCAGCTGTTTCTTGCCCTGGCGACTATTTGTACTCGTCAGCCCCACTTCCACTGGGTGCGCTGAAAGTAAAGAGCTTTACCTAAACACTGTGTTCCAGGTCAAAGGTTCAGCGAGGAAGGGTAATGCCCAGCGGCCTTCAAATACACTCTGTTTGCTTTCTGCTCTCTCAATGGCTATACCCTGAATCTGAAAATTTCAATTCGCCATAGCTTTGTTGATCGTTGTCTCCGTGGGAGTTGGTTGGACAAACAATTTTCGCCTTCATAGCATTTCGCCGCTCATCGTTGCCACCACTTCGAAGCCACACGACTTTTACGACCTGAATTTATAGCGATTTACGACCGTTTATGATAGCATTGGTTCAATTGTTCAGCGTGGCAAAGCCACGCCCTTATGGATAAATCGCGCGTTACGTCGACGCCTTCTATTCGTGTACATGAATATAATGGCAACAACCATGGTCGGAGGGGGTCTACGAGTCGGTCAGCAGGGACCTCTATCTCGAGATCTCCTGGCACCCCCATGGCTATACCAAATTCGAGACCAGAATTACCTCCCCCTCCACTTCCTCCTCCGAGATTCATCGGCGACATCGCTGCGGGCAGTGATCCTGGGTGGGCTTGGGGAAACGATCCTAGTGGAAGCTTCGGGAAATCTGGAGGATCTCCTATGGCCGGAGCAAACTTTCCTAAGAGCTGGGGCAACAGGCCGGAGGAGAAGAAGCAGAATGAGCGAGGAGAGCGGCCGGAATACAGACGGCGAGAGATCGCTAACACAACCATCAAGTCTCCTGCGGATAGGGACAGAAGATACGATTTCGCAAGGCAGCAAGATGAGGGATACTATAGCGTGTCAGGACCGAGACCGAGTGCGATGACACAGCAGTCAGTATACACATCTCTTTACAGGTCTCTTTCTCGCACGCTGTTCAGGAGGTCCAAGCCACATAATATTCCGAGACCAGTTTCGACTGCGGCTGTCTGTACTGGTCTCTATTTGACATGCAAACGAGTTTTTACTAGCATAAATTCGACTGATTACTGTTTGAATATAGGTTGCATGGCGAGAGACATCTACAACAGCGGAATCTCGAAAACTCCTCACAAGCATACGACAATAAGTTGCTCTCTAAAATTGGTAAACCCGAGACTCCACCTCGTACCTCTATGCTAGAAAGCGTTGAAAAGTCGCCCACCTCAAGCATCCCCTCTTTTCCAAGCGGGCATCCATCTCAGCTGAGATCACTCTCTTTTCCCAACTCTGCGAACAGCGCGTACTCGAACAGTGCGTACTCTGAAACGCCACCAATAAAGAGGGAGCCTATGGGATACGGCGACAGTCCCAGATCAAGACCTATGTCGCCCGGGTTGATCTCCTCAGCAGGAAGCGCTAAAAGTTTCAAAGACTGGCGGAGCCCCAAGCACGAGCGTATTGCCCTCTCCCCGGCCGATTCTGATCAAGATCCATACTACCCTCAGCGATTCCCCTCTTCAACCAACGTGTTGCGACAACAAAAATCCAGACGTTCCACGAGCGGCTCTCTCCTTTCGAGTTACGATGAGTCGGCGGCGAAAAATACCGCTAATGAGCGCACTAGTGTTAAGCGCGAAAGTTACGATCAAAGCATGATTTCAGAAACTGACTCGGCGGATCCTACTTTCCCCATGAGACACCTTCGCCTTGAGGATCGCACACCACTCAGTCAACATCCCGACTCTGGTAATTACTATCACTCAGCTCAAAACCCTTCACTCCATACGTCGCGTTCACGACCAGGCATGAAGCGAAGAGCATCCCAGTCCCCGCCTCCGTCTGAGTCGCAGGAACTTAATACTCAATTACTGGCCGCGCCCGGGATCAACGCCGAAATCTACAATCGCAACGCTCAACAACGAGTTTCTCCTGGGGGCCGATCTGGTCAATATCAAGGTTCATTTTCATCGCAATCATCTGCTGGTCCTCGCAACAACTCATACGCGTCATCTGCAGGACTGTCGGTCGGCGGGTCTAGCATCACCAGCCTAGACCAGCATTCACCGGGCGCCATCTCGCCTTCATCAGAGCAGCAACAACACTATCATCAACAACAAAACGGTCAAGATTCGCCCTACGTCACTAATCTTCCCATGAATCCCAATCCCCGAAATACGGGTTCTCAACCACAATATCCTCAAGCTCCCCTCGAATACCCCGATCCGTCTCTCGACCAGAAACCCCAAACGGATCCAAATCAACGAAGACCTAACGTCCCAAACATGCAGTCGCACGCTTATATCTGCGCATGCTGTCCGAAGAAGCCCAAGAAGTTTGATACCCCAGAGGAGTTGAGGTAAGCAGTGACAGCCTTACACTCCAGTCAACGTCAGCTAATCACGATTACTGTTTCTAGGAATCACGAGTCAGAGAAACAATACTCATGCCAATATTGCAACAACCGCTTCAAGAACAAGAATGAAGCAGAGCGACACCAGAATTCCCTCCACCTTCGCAAGCACTCCTGGTCATGTTCCGTTCTCGGCAACCAATACAATACTGCCTTCTATCCTTCTGCCTCTATCCCTCCCGCGGATAATAGCCCTGGTCAACCTCCACCCCCCATGAGCTCAATCTCAGCTTTCGACACTTGCGGCTACTGTGGTGATCAATTCACGAATGAACCCCCCGACTGGGACGCTCGAGGGCAGCATCTCACGAACACACATAAGTTTGGAGAATGCAATCAGTCGAAGAAGTTCTTCCGTGCTGACCATTTTCGCCAACACCTGAAGCACAGTCACGCTGGCACAAGTGGGAAATGGACGAATATGTTGGAGACCGCTTGCATGAAGGATGAGCCGAATCCTGTGCCTATAGACAACAACAACCCCAACATGCAATCTCAAGGTGCGCCCATCGCAAATATGGGTATGGGTCAAGGCGGCATGCCTCAGTCGCCGATGGGTCAGGCCAACATGGGACAAGGCATGGGCCAAGGACAAATGACCCAGAACATGGCGCAAAGCCTGGCCCAAGCAAGCATGCAACAGGCCAACATGGGCCAAGCCGATATGGGCCAGCACATGGGTCAGAACATGGGTCAAAATATGGGACAAGCGCAGATGGGCCAGATCGACATGAGCAACATCGATCCCAGCATTGGCCTGCAAACGATGGGTAACATGGATCCGATGGCGAACATCAGCAACATGGCAGGTCCTGGGCGCGGGATGGGTATGCAAGCCGGCCAAATGCACGGCGAGTTCAAAGACGAGATGCCCTGAAAAGGGCAAATGTCTCTGCTCCTCTCACCACGTGCCGAGATCCACACATCTCGACGATTATTCGCTCCCGCCCGTCTAATCGCTTTCCGCAAAGCTCGTTTGACGTCGAGAGAAACGTCGTTCGTCTGTCGGGTAGGGCTCGATTGAACGCTTCGATAGGGCTGTCTTCGTCCTTACAAGGCTCGATCATACGGCGTCCTTATAGGGCTCGTATTGGCGTTACCGTTCTTTATGTTTCATTCACCTTCGTTTCAATTCTGCCTTCTTGTCATGATACCATTCTACTTCAAAAGTTACTGTGCTTGTGCACTTTGTTTTTAGAGAGTTTGGGGAGGACTGGCTTGCTACGAAAAGGCAGGGTTAATGTACCATGACGATTAATGACTTGCATATTTCATTTTATGGGAGGGCTGCTTGCTT
>JAABUP010009620.1_pt1 | contig 11778 bp, 8 predicted proteins | sample 5559201 | NCBI WGS metagenome assembly JAABUP01 (sample SAMN10711887, study PRJNA513373) | rock metagenome | isolation source: Antarctica rocks | place: Antarctica | reverse complement strand
GACCTGGTCCTGCACGTCCTCGATGTGCACCGTCCGGGAGCCGGCGGTGCGCCGGGCGAGTGCGCCGGCTACGTGGTCGGTCAGGTCGACGACGAGGGCGCGGAACCGGGACGATGCGCCGATCTGACGGCCCTCGACGGCGAGGAAGGCCTTCGAGATGGCGACCGCGATCCGCGACGGCGCGAACGGCACGACCTCGCCGTCCCGCCGCACGACGGTGATCGTCTCGGCCCCGGCCGACGACGGCGACCCCGGCGTGGGGGTGCCGGCAGCGAGCTCGTCCCAGCCGTCCCCGGGGGACGACCCGTCGACCTCGGCGGACCAGGTGGACAGGGTGTCGGTCACGGTCGTCTCCCTCGGTGTGCGGTGTCACGAGCGCCGCGGCGATCAGCCGGTGCCCAGCCGGGCTGACACTACATCTGGTGGCACTTCAGTCAACAACCACAAGAGCTCGTGTCATCCACCGATCAGCCGGCTCTTCTGTGGACTGCTGTGAACCGTGCCACCGCGGTCCGACAGAACTCGGGTGACAAGCTGCGGGAACGTCGTGGACCACCTGTGGACGGCCCGCCGGGCCCGCTGTGGACGACCTGGCGCGGCTCAGGACCCGACCGCGCACCCCAGGCGGGACCGGACGGGCTCCGACCAGGACCGTCGTCCGCCGGGGCGGGTCAGGCCCGGCCGGGATCAGCGACCGAACAGCTTCTTGACCGAGCCGAGCGCCTCGGCCCCGCGGCGGGTCCCCGCCAGCAGCGGTGCGGCGATCCCGGCGGCCAGCCCGATCACCAGCAGCGCCAACAGGACCCACCGCAGGCTCCCGGCCGGGGCGTCGGCGGTCCGCAACGGCTGTGCGGCCGGTGCGGCAGCGGCGACACCCGCGACCGCCACCCCGGGTGCTGCCGCCCCGGCAGCCGCTGCAGGAACCGGTGGCGCCGTCGACGCCGGGCTACCTGGGTTGCTACCGCCGGCTGGAGTTCCCGGGGCCGCCGCGCCTGGGGCGTGGGAGCCGGTGGTTCCGGAGCCGCCCGTACCGGAGCCGCGGGCGTTGGAGCCGCCCGTACTGGAGCCGGTGGCGCTGCCGGTGGTCCCCGAGCCGCCCGTCCCGGAGCCGCCCGTCCCGGAGCCGGTGGTCCCGGAGCCGTTGACGCTGGACCCACTGCCCGCCAAAGGGACGGTAGCGCCGCCCCCGGAATTCGTTCCGGTTGCGCCGCCGGACCCGTCGGTCGAGGAGCGCGGCGGCGCCGGCGTGGTCGGGCGCGGTGCGGCGGGGTTCGAAACCCCCGCAGGCGCACGCGGGGCTTTCGGCGCAGGCTGTGCATTCGGCGCACGCGGGGGTTTCGGCGTCGGGGTGGTCGCCGCCTTGGCGAAGACGTCCGCGGCCCCGAGTGCCTGCGTCGCCATCGCGGGGGTGAGCTTTACGTATCCGACGGGGAGCTGGCCGGCATCAGGACCCGACACCTGACCCTTGGACGCGGCGTACCGGACCAACGCGGATGCGCCGGCCGCGGCTGCTGCGGACAGCCCGTGATTCCTGCCCACGGCATGTTCGACGACCGTCAGCGGGTAGGCGGCGGGATTGGCGATCTTGGCCGGCAACGCCCACAGCCCCGTCTTCGCGTCCTTGGTCATCGATCCCATCGCGGCGGTCAGGCCAGCACTGTCGGGCGCGACGAACCTGCCCTTTCCGGTGGGCAGCGAGGCCATGGGGAGACCGAAGGCGGCGGCCTGGCCCGAGCCCATGATGCCGAGGATGAACGTGTCCTGACCCGCGACAGATTCGGCACTCACCCGCTTGAACCCGGTGACCTTGTGTTGGTCAGCCGGGTCGGTCTGCACGTCGATCGCCGCGCTGCTCCAACCGAGCAGCACGTTCTGCGATGCAGCCCGGAGGCTGGACGTGAACTGGTAGGTCAGGTCGAGGTAGTTGTATCCGGCGAATTGGGCGTCGGGGTCGGGCAGCTTCTTGGGCAGTGTGTAGTTGTCTCGCTTCTCCGGACCTTGCAGCGGCAACAACCACTTCCGGAACCTCCTGTTCACCTTCATCCTGCCGTCGGGCTTTCCGTCGAGCCACGCCCGTGCGACCGGGTCGGCGTCGATCCACCGGGTGAGCCGGTAGAAGACGTCGCTGTTGTTGTACGCGACCTCCGGAGGGAATGATGCGCCGCTCAGCAGCGACAGCCCGTCGGACGAGCGGAAGGAGGGGTTCAACGCATATAGCTCGGGGTCCTCGGTGATCGACCCGTAGTTGCCGCGTACGTTCGGGTCGCCGCCGGGGTACTGCGCCGCGTCGCCGCAGACCAGTCCGCAGTAACTCTGGGTGAGCAGCTTCGCCATCAGCAGCGGCGACAGACGCAACTCGGTGAACGGTCGATGGGTCTCGGTGTTGGTGATGTTGAAAGCGATGACGACTCCGGCGCCGACCAGCGGTGCATAGGTGACGCCGCCGGGGACCGCGGCGGGCAGGGCGCGGTTCACCACGGCAAGGTCAGCGCCGGTGGCGGCGCCGATCGACGCCCGCGTCGTCAAGTCGTCCAGGACCGTCACCGCGGCGTCTACCGGGGCCGCGCCCGGGCTGGCGGAGCAGAGCCCGGGCTGCCAGCGCCGGAGTGCGTTCTCCGCGACCTCGGAGCTGGTGACCTGCACGGCCGTGGCGCCGCCCACCGCGCAGGGCGCCGCCTGGGGGGCGAAGGTCAGTGGGATCACCGCCCGGCGGTTCCAGTTCGTCGCACTGAGCTGCAGGCCGAACCAGGGCCCGGGCTCTTCGTAGCTGCCCGCGTCGCGCAATGGGTGAATGACCGGAATGACGACCAGCGAGCACGGATGGCCAGCCGCACAGCCGAGGCTGGGCAACTCCCGATTCGTCCGGACCTCGAAGGGAGTGCCGCCGGACCCGTTCTCGGCCGTCCGGCCGAGCACCTCGTTCGGCGGCAGCAGTGAGTAATCCGGCGCGAGCGTCACCCCGAGCCCGAAATTGGGATCGGATGGTTGACTGCCACCGCCGTAGGTCTTCCTGTCAGCGGTGACGAACGGCGGTGAGATCCCGGCACCACCGGCCCCGGAGCGCAACTTCTTGTAGGGATCGACCTCTTCGGGGTCGTCGCTGGCGGAGAAGTGGGTGTATCCGGCCAGGTACTGGGCGAACGGCCAGCAGTGCTCGCGTACCGGATTGTCGCCCCAGCACTGCAGCACGGCGACGGCATTCGTCGACGTGTCGCCGGACACATCTGTTGTCGGGGGGAGTCCGGACCAGGACACGTTGACCGTCTGGTTGATCAGATTCGTCGTCTGGTCGACCCGGACCGACGACTTGCCGTCGGAGAACGTGCACAGCACGCCGGTTCCCCGACCGGTAGCCGCACACCTCGCGGGCTTCGCAGGACTGATCGCGGCGGTCGCTGCCCGGGCCTGGCCCACCGGCCCCGCGACACCGGCCAGCAGCGTTGCCGAAACGAGGAGCGCGGCGACGAGCGACGAGCGGTACGAGAAGCGCTGGAACGGACGTGGCACGGGGTCCTCCGGTGGGGCAGCGGGTCCGAAGCTGGCAGAAAGGGGAGTGGACCGCCGGCGTCACCGGAGGTCCACTCCCCTAGGTCGTTCCGGGTCAGCCGGTGGTCTGGAGGCTGCCGCTGCAGTCGGGGCGGAAGCCCTGGAAGACCGCGATCTTCTTGGCCTCGGCGTTGGTGCAGATCAGGCCCCTGGCACCGAAGACGGCGTTCAGCCTGGCGGGGACGACGCGGTTGACACGCTTGACGGCGTTGAACACCGGGCGCGTGTACTTGGCGCTGTAGGTGCCGTTGAGGGTGGTGACGTTCCGGCGGTCCTGAACGACGACGGTGGTGGGCCTGGTGCCGTCGACCTTGAGCAGGGAGACCTTGCGGACCTGGCGGGTGTTCACGATCAGCGAGTACCGGGCCACGGAGAACGGCGCGATCTTGTTGGGGTCGCCGGCCAACACGTTCTGGTCGTTCTCCTGCGAGCCCTGTACGACGCAGCGGCCGACCTGCGCGTCGGTGATGCCGATGGTGGTCAGGAAGAAGGCGCGGGTGCCGGACTTCACCTGCGGCAGGATCGGCTTGATCGTCGAGCTGTTCTTGCCGCCGACCTGGTTCCACCGGGTGGCGTGGCAGGTGAAGATCGCCTTCAGCTGCGCCGTGGTGACGTTCGCGCCGGCGTTGGTGGTGGTGGCCACGGCGACGGTGACGCCGTCGCGAGCGAAGGCCAGGAAGGCCAAAGACTTCTCCGTGCCGTCGGCCTTCGGCTTGCGCGAGCTCCGCGCGAAGTCGATGCACCCGGTGGTGTCGGCCAGCAGGGCCGACAGGCCCGCGCCCGAGCCGTCCGGGCGCGTGATGACGGCGCAGCCCGCAGCCGGTCGGATGGTCCTGGTGCCGGTTGCGTTGAAGCTGTACAGCTTCGGTGTCCTCGTCCTGTTGTAGAGGGTGCTGTACGCGTTGGCGATGTTCTGGGTGGTGTCGGAGCCGACACCGACGATGTCGGCCTTGGCAGGGGTGACACCCGCCGGCGGGTCGGCGGATGCCAGTCCCGGGGACATCGCGAGGGTCGCGACAGCGGCCGCGGCGAAGGCCCCGGCACGGACGAGCGTTGCACGCATGGGATTTCCTCTCAGTGGGCGACCGGCCGGTCGCTGCTTGCACTGAGTCGAGGTGACCGGACTGAACCCTTGGAATTGTTCGGGTGAAGCAGACATGAACGCGTCAGTGAGTCCGGGATGTGATGGGCGTCCGGGTTCTCCGTTCAGCGCGACCGTCCGGCGCGCCGCCGCCGGAGGAGCCCGACCACGATCGGCGGGAGCGCCGCCGCGAGCAGCAGCTCGAGGGCGGCCAGCCCGCCGAGCAACGGTGAGAGGGCACCGTTCTCCCGTTGCTGCCCGAGGGTCACGGGCACCGCAGCAAGCTGGTCACCGGCCATCGGGACCTGCCCGTTCAGCGCCGGTGCCACCACCCCGCCGGCTTCGTCCACCGGACCGCCCGCCGGGGTGGCGCCGGCAGCCCCGACGGACGCGGATGGGCCGCCGACGCCGGCGGAGCCCGGCACGCGCGCAGTCGCACCAGGGGTGTTCCCGTCTCCCGCGCCGGCCGGAGAGCGGGCGGCGGAGCCCGACGCGGTACCGGTTCCGGAACGGCCCGGCGTCCTTGCGGCGGGACCGCCGCCGGCCGGGACCTGACCGCTCGGTCGCGTTCCCCCGGAGGACGTCTGCTGTCCGGTGGCGGTGCGGCCGGCCGTGCTCCCCGCCGCACCCGCCGCCGCCCCAGCGCCCGGGTTGGCGGCACCCGGACTGCCGGGACCTGGGGCTCCACCCCCGGCCGGGTTTGACCCGCCAGGGCCAGGACCAGACCCCGTTCCGCCCCCCGGGCTGGACCCGGGGGCGCCGGGGTTGGTCGCGGGGGCGCCCGGGGTCCCGGGACCAGCCGGGCTGGTTGCCGGACCGCCGCCGGGAACGGACTTCTGTCCACCGGTCCCCGGCTCGGTCGCGGCCTGGCCTGTCCCGCAGCGTGGCTGGTCCTGACGCTGACAGGAGTTCGGCTGCGGCGCGATCTCGGCCAGCCGGTTTTTGCTCAGGTCGCGCCCGTCGAACGTCGGATTGGCGCAGCTGGTGATCTCACGCGGGTTCGGGACGTACCCCGGTACCCGTTTCACCTGGTCGAATGCGGCCTTGACCAAGTTGTACGGCATCGGTGAGTAGCCGAGCAACCCCGCCTTGGTCTGGCCCTGGCACAGGAAATAGTTGGCGAAGGCGGAGAGCGTCTTGCCCTTCTCCGGTGTCATCGAACCACTGAGCGAGGTGGGCAGGATCATGTAGCTGTAGCTGGACAGCGGGTACGCCCGGGGGTCGGGATTGCTGTAGACGCCGTCCAGAATCTGCGTCAGGTAGTCGGGCGAACGCGGATCCCTCGTGTTGATCTGGGCCTTCGTTAGCGCGACCGCCACGTTGTACTGCGTCGGCTCGGTGTAGTAGCCGGCCTTGTTGAGCAACTGGACGACCGGGAACGGACCACCCGCCGCGGACTGGGCGTAGGAGTACTCCAGGTATGCGATGGTCCCGTTGCCGTTGGTCGGGGACGCCACGAAGCCTGCCTGGCCGGTGGACAGGTTCTGTGCGATGATCCCGGGCGCGCTCGGGTAGATCGATGTCAGGCCACCGCTTGGGAAGAACCCGCGCCACAGGGCCGGATACTGCTTGTCCATCCACAACGTGAACTGCGCGGTGGTGCCCGAGCCGTCGGACCGGACCACCGGCCGGATGTCGATCGGGGGTAGTTGTGACCCGTATTCGTGGGTGATCTGCGGGTCGGCCCAGCTGGTGATGCGCCGGGTGAAGATCTTGGTGATCGTCTCCCCGGAGAGCCGCAGGTCGCGGATGGTGCGCCCGCCGACCTTGAGGTTGTACATGAACGAGGTCCCACCGGCCACGATCGGCATGTACGCGTACGGGCGGTTCGACACCGGTTCGGGCAGGCTGCCGTCGGTCGGCCTGGTCTGGAACGGGATCTCGGAGATGCCGAAGTCGGTGATCCCCTGCAGGAATTCCGACCGCCCGGCCGAGGACCCGTTGCCGCTGTAGGTGACCCCGATCCCCGCGGCATTCACATCGCTGGCCCACTGGCGTACCGCGTTCTCGCTCCAGGTCGAGCCGGAACCCTTGATCGGGTAATAGGTGTCGGCCTGGGCCGGCAACGCCCCGGCGGTCCCGGTGGCGACCACCATCGCCAGCGCGGCCAGCAGACGCACCATGGCACGTGGAAACGGGTGGGACATCAGCGGGCTCCTCATGAGGTCGTCCGCCCGCGGTTACCGACGATCCGCGCAAGGACGAACAGGGTGATGACAATGACCAGCAGGGTCAGTGCCGCGCCGTAGGCACGGTCGATGTTGGCGGGCTGGCCGGAACTGACCAGCCGGTAGACGAGCAATGGCAGGGAGGTCATCGAGCCCTGGGTCGGGTTGGCGTTCATCGCCGTCGCGTAACCCGCGGTCAGCAGGACCGGTGACGTCTCCCCGATTCCCCGGGCCATTCCGAGGATGACGGCGGTCGCCAGTCCGGCACGGGCGGTCGGCAGGACCACCGACCACACCGTCCGGGCCTGCGAGGCACCGAGGGCGAAGGACGCCTCCCGCAGACCCCCCGGCACCAGGCGCAGCACCACCGCGGACGTCCGGATGATGATCGGCAACATCATGATCGACAGGGCCAGTGAGGCGGCCAGCCCGGACTGGGGTTGGTGCAACCCGATGATCCAAACCGCGTAGATGAACAGGCCGGCGACGATCGAGGGCAGCGCGGTCATCGCGTCGACGATGGTGCCGACCACCCGGGCCAGCGGTCCGCCGACCTCCACGAGGTAGATCGCCGCGGCGACGCCCAATGGCACCGTGATGACGACCCCGATGCCGATCATGATCAGCGTTCCGACGACCGCGTGTGAGATGCCGCCGACGGTCAGCGGCTCAAGGGGTCCGGCCCGCTGCAGGTCCTGGGTGAAGAAGTTGCTGTGCCGGATCGCCTTCGGTCCACGGACCGCGACGAACACCACGACGGAGGCGAGGGCGGCGAAGGTCAACAGGCCGGCCGAGGACGCCAGGGCCGCGAAGAGCTTGTCGGTCGCGTCCAGCGCGGTCTCCCGCTGCCAGACCAGCAAGCCGTACCCGGCCAGGAACACGACGAACCAGCAGAGCGCGAAGCCGAGCTTGCCGTTCAACGGCAACAGCTTCGCGAAAACGAGCCAGACCAGGGCGTACGAGGCGAGCAGCGACCCGAGGACGGCGACCAGGTCCACGCCGTGGAACGCCGCCACGTCCCGGTACTGCTCGGCCGCGGGGGTCGCCAACGGACCGGCCGTCCCGGGCGCACCGGTCCTGTCGGGCGCGGGCGGCGCACCGGTGGCCGGTCCCTTCACGAGCAGGTCGGTCATGGTCAGCTCCTTGACGTCGGTTGCCGACAGCAGGCCGGTCGATCTCGTCAGTCAGTCGGGTCGGTCGGGTCCGGTGAGTCGGTCTGGGTCAGTCGGTCTGGGCGCCGGACCGGCTGCGCCGGACCACCTCGGCTGCGGCCAAGTTCACCAGCAGGGTCATTGCGAACAGCACGAGACCGGCGGCCATGAGCGCCGACAGGCCGATCCCGGACGCCTCGCCGTACCGGAGGGCGATTAATGAGGCGATCGAGTTGGAACCGCTTTCCAGGATCCGGCCCTTGATGACGAATTCCGGCGAGATGACCAGCACGACGGCGATCGTCTCGCCGAGCGCCCGGCCGAGGCCGAGCATCAGTCCACCGACCATCGCGCCCCGACCGAAGGGGAGCACGACCGACCGCAACATCCCCCAGCGGGTGCTGCCGAGGGCGAATGCCGCCTCACGCTCGCCCGGCGGCGCCTGGGAGAACGCCTCGCGCATGACGGAGGTGGCGATCGGGATGACCATCATCGCGACGACCATCCCGGCCAGGAAGGAGGACGTGCTGTAGGGCGCGAGGCTGAACGGAACGGCCGAATGGTCGACCCCGTGGACCTTGAACAGAGGTATCCAGCCGAGGTGGTCGGACAGGAAGCGCGCGACGTGGCTCGCGTGTTCCTGGAGGAACAGGGCGCCCCACAGCCCGTAGACGACGCTCGGTACCGCGGCCATCAGGTCCACCAGGGTGGTCAGTCCGCGCCGGAACCGCCGTGGCGAGTACTCCGCCACGAACAGCGCCAGCCCGATCGACATGGGCACGGCGAACACCATCGCGGTGAGAGCGATGACGATCGTCATCGGGAGGACGGCGGCGATGCCGAACCTGTCGCCCAGCCACACCTGGGTGGTAAAGAACGACCAACCCTGCTCACGCAGCGCCTGCGCGGCCCGGACGGCCAGGAAGAGCCCGATCAGCACCATGATGGTCAACACGGCCGATCCCGCGACGGTCATCGCCACCCGGAATGCCCGGTCCTCACCGTCCCGGGCCGCCCGGATCCGGCGTGGGCGATCCGGCGTCTGCTCCCGCGGCCCGACCGGCGCTTGACCGGGGGCTCCGGCCAGGCCGGCGGTGCTCACCCGAACCGTCCGTTGACGTAGTCCGCCGTCCGTGGGTCACGTGGTCTGGCGAACACGTCCGCGGTGGGGCCCGCCTCGACGATGTAGCCGGGCTGGTTCTCCGCGGCGAGGAAGAACGCGCATGAGTCGGAGACCCGCTGCGCCTGCTGCATGTTGTGCGTGACGATCACGATGGTGACGCTCGCGGCGAGTTCGGCGATGGTCTGTTCGATCCGCCGGGTCGAGGTCGGGTCCAGGGCGGAACAGGGTTCGTCCATCAGCAGCACCTTCGGTCGGACCGCCAACGAGCGCGCGATGCACAGCCGTTGCTGTTGGCCCCCGGACAGCGCCCCGCCGGGTGTGGCGAGCCGGTCCTTGACCTCGCGCCAGAGTCCGGCCCGGGTGAGGCACTCCTCCACCAGGCTGTCGGTGTCGACGACCCGGGTGCCCGTCAGCTTCAGTCCGGCCACCACGTTGCCCGCGATCGACATCGCCGGGAACGGGTTCGGCTTCTGGAACACCATTCCGATGTTCTTGCGGGTCAGCGTCACCTTCTGGCCGCGGTCGTAGATGTCGGACCCGTTCAGCACGACCCGTCCGGCCAGGGCCGCGGACGGGATCATCTCGTGCATCCGGTTGAGGATCCGCAGAAACGTCGACTTGCCGCAGCCCGACGGGCCGATCAAGGCGGTGACTCGACCGGCACGCATCGTCAACGAGACCCGGTCCAGCACCTTGCGCTCCCCGAACCAGGCCGAGACCTGTTCGGCCGCCAGGGTGGCCGGTAGCAGCCCGCCGGGCCCAATGCCGGTGCCGGTGCCGACCGGTTCGAACAGTTCGGTCAGGGCCTCACTCACGTCTGGTCTCCGTACCGGGGTCGGGGGTCGGGTGGTCGGGGGTCCGGGGGTCGGCCCGGGCCTGATCGCCGGACGCACGATCGGGGGCCCCGTCCGTCCCGCGGGCGCGCGGCTGGCGGCGGCCCGGCTGACGGACCGCCGGGTCCTCACCGGCCGTCGGGACCTGGGCGACGAACCGCGCCAGGGCTCGGTGGGAGTCGACGCGCCGGGCGTAGGCCCGGGGCGCCCGGACCACCGCCGAGCCGTCGGGTCGCCGCACGACCCAGGTGGAACTGCCCGGCCCGATCGTCACCACCTCTGCGCAGAGCAGGCCCACCGTCCGGCGTAGTTCCGCCACTTCCCGCTGGGCAGCCGCGAGTCCGGGCACCGCGACCGCGGCCATGCCGGTGAACCGCTGGTTGGACCCCGCCAACCGCCAGCGGATCAGCGGCGCCCCGTCGCGCCCGACGCGGGCGTCGGGGGTTCCGCCGGAGACGATCGGCGTCGGCTCGACGAAGTACAGGAAGCGGCTGCACACCGCGACAACCACCTCGGCCACGAGTGACCCGCTCACAGCAGATTCGGTAGCAGCCGGGCGGCGGTCTGTGCGACCTGCCAGGAGACGGCCGCCACGATCGGCGCGCCGACGAGCCAGGTCGATGCCCGGCCCCACCGGACCCACCCAACGCTCACCGCGGCCAGGCAGGCGAGCAGCAGTTGACCCCACAGCGCCAACGGCAGGAGCGCCGAGGTGTCGGTGACGAACGCCTTCTCCCGGTCCGGCACCGCGGAGGGTCGCAACCCGGCCGCGAACGCCGTCCGGTTGGGCAGGGATGCCGGATCCAACGAGGCGTCGACGAACACCGCCGATGTCGGCAGGTAGGGCCGTCCGCCCGCGGTCTCCAGCGTCAGCCGACCCGCACCGGGGGCGAGCGCGGGCGGGAGCGGGTCGCCGGCACGCCGGACCCCGGTGACCCGGTAGCGGGCCGTGCCCTGACCGGTGGTCACCGTGATCGGTGCACCGACCGGTATCCGGGCCACGTCGGCGAACGGACCACCGAAGGCCGCCCGGCGGCCGTAGATGTAGCTCACGCCCGCCTGGCCCGGCAGCACCGTGTTCCGGCGGTGGCCCGGACCGTTCATCAGCGTCGCCGCGTCGGTGCCCTCCAGGACGACCTGCGACATCCGTAACTCGGGAATCTGCAGAAGCGCCACCGGCGTGCCGACGGCGAGTGTGGGGACGACGTCGGCGGGTGTCCCGCCGACCGCCGCGTTGGTGCCCGGCACCACGTACTGCACCGGTTGGGTGGCCAGATACGCGTTGTTCCGGAACTCGGTGTAGGCGATGGCCTGAGCCCGGTTCTGTTGCAGATCGGACACTCCGACGACGTAACCGAGGAAGCCGAGAACGCCGACGGCCAGCAGCGCCAGGGAAGCCCCGACGGTATGTGCCAGTGGGTCCTCTCCGCGAGCGACCGCGTCGGGCCGCCGGATCGGTTCGCCGGCCGGTGCGGTGCCAGTGACAATCCCGGTGGGGCTGCTGGTGGCAATGTCGGCGTGGCGGCCGGGCGCTACCGACACGGTGGCCACGGCAACCGCCCCTCGATCGTGGCGACCGGCCGATCCGGTAGCCATCGGTGACCGTATGAGCGACGCATAGCCCTCGGGGGGCTCCCGGGTTCACGCGAGATGAACCGTTGCCAGCCACCGCGTGGGCCTGTCGCGTCAGCTGCCGCCAACGCTGCTGCGCCAACTCACTTGCTGTTGGCGGCGTACCACTGGGCGGCCGCGTACACGTCGCCCACGTACGCGTCGGACCGGTTGTACGCGAGGACCGCCCGACGCCAGCCGGACGAGCTGGCCGCGTCGTCGACCGCACACAGGTACCTGGCGGCGGCGGCGGCCGCGGCGTCGA
>JAABUP010009619.1_pt1 | contig 11779 bp, 11 predicted proteins | sample 5559201 | NCBI WGS metagenome assembly JAABUP01 (sample SAMN10711887, study PRJNA513373) | rock metagenome | isolation source: Antarctica rocks | place: Antarctica | reverse complement strand
CCTCATCATCCTTCTCCCTCATCATCCTTCTCCCTCATCATCCTTCTCCCTCATCATCCTTCTCCCTCATCATCCGTCTTCCTCATCACCCTTCTTCTTCACCACTCTTCATCTTCACCACTCTTCATCTTCATCAACCTCCACATCTGTTACATCTTCCACAACTCGCCACATTTTCTCACATCTCCTGCTTGACCAATACCAATCACCGAGCACTAATTGCAACTGCTAAGGTTCCTCTTACAGCAACTGAGCATAACACTTCTTTTGGTAAGCTATTCTGCTAGTCTTCATGACGCCGCTCATTGCTCACCTACCCTCTAGGCAAGAGGTCTCCTCAGCTCCAGCTCCAGCACCTGCAATTCTCTTCCTGGGCTGACTTACTGATCATTGGTGTGCTGGCTGCTAGCTAGTGCAACTACCCACTCTACAGATCACTGGTACAGTACGTAGTTCTCCTTCGCACCTCAAGAGGTCTCCTCACACTCAGAGACGCACTTCACTTCACTCACCTGACTCTTTACATTCTCCATACTCACCACTCTCCTCTCTCCACACTCATCACTCGCTACCTTCATCACTAAATCCATCTCGTTTCCCACGTTCCGATTCAGTTCTCCGCCTCGTTTTCACTCTTACTCTTTCAAAAGAAAAGCCCCCAATTTTCTCCCCAACACTTGACGCTCTTCGCGATTGACGAATATACAATCAGAGTAGTTCAATAAGTCTGTTTGCTGGCACATAAATTTTTCTCTTCTGCGTGGAAACGCAAAAAAGCCTCAGGGTACTGTCTTGACATCTCACTTCTACTCATAAGAGACGAGACATCCTTCCGTTCTGGCAACGTTGTTCCAACACAGACTTTGACTTACCGCTTGACTTTTAGTCCCATCACTCGGAACATTCTCCGTAGGATCTCTACACGCCTCGATAATACCTCACAATGAACCGTGGCGGGCACAGCCAAGGCCGTGGACGTGGAGGTGGCACTGGGGGCCCGAATACTGGTGGTGGCCAATCTAAGAAGCTTGGTGACGATGAATACACCAAAGGCGCGGTCGTTGAGCCGTGAGTCTACCTTCTCCCGTCAGATATGTTCCTTTGATTGACGAGATTTGGCAAGACCTTTCGGGCAAGAGACCGCGCTCGATATGACTGTGATGCGGAAAGAGAATGATGTTGTGAAATCAAATCAAGATTTATCGCTAGATACGCTCGTTCTGACAGATATCGAGCTTCCAATACGCCCGGGATACGGAAATGACGGCAAGAAGATCGTACTGAAGACTAATTACTTTCGCATGAAGATTGACCCTTCGAAATCATTGTTCAAATACGAAGTGAAAATCGATTCCAACAAAGGACAAAAACGACGAGTCGAAGGGGACGAGAAAACGGAGGCCATAGGACGCCGCGTGAGGCAAAGAGCATTCGCCCTGCTCTTTGGAGCTTCGGATTTTCGATCGTTGGGTGATGGACTGGCTACCGATTTTGCAAAAACCATTATCACCACCAGGAGGCTTGAACTTGGAGCAAAAGACAGTAAAATCTATCAAGTTGTATACCGCGAGGCCGAAGAGACGGTGCCTCGTCCAAATCCAACAACTTACACCTTCAGGGTATCCTTCGAGGGCAGCCTACCTATTGACAACCTGTTAAACCACCCTACAACCACAGATTCTGCCGATTTTCCTGGCAAAGCCGACGCGATCCAAGCTTTGAACATCGTCATTGCCCGGAGCCCTAATAATGACCCGAACATCTTTCAAGCCGGGCAGAACAAATTCTTCCATTATCCCACAGACCAGAAAGATTATCTTGACCTCACTGGAGGCTTGATCGCAGTGCGAGGTTTCTATTCAAGTGTGCGCTGTTCCACCATGAGAACCCTCCTTAATCTTAATTCTCAATGTTCCCCGTTCTACCCAGCTGTTAACATGTGCAATCTCATGGATCAACATTGCAAGTGGGTCGAAGACAAGTGGCAAGCCTTGAACTCTTTCATAGACAAGCTTCGCGTCAAGATCCAGTACCTCAAGAACAAAGATGGGACTCCGGATGTGAGGGTCAAGACCGTTGTCGGTCTCTCACACAAATTCGGGGAGGTAACGAACTCTACGACAGGCATCGTGCAGCGATATGGAAATGCCGAACATGACCATGGAGACTCTACACAGCTCAGCTTTGAATGCAGTGAATTTCCTCAAGATGGGCTGATCACTATTGACAAATACTTCCATAAGAGTAAGACCCACTTATTTTGGGACAGTCAGAAGCTTACACAATCTCAGAGCATAACATCAGACTGAAGAATCCGCAAGCTTGGGTTCTGAATTGTGGTATGTCTGGAAAGGATTGTAAAGTCATTGACGACTCACAAGGTTACCAGGCACCAGTCAGAACCCGGTCTGGATTCCCCCAGAATTATGCCAAATCATGCCAGGCCAGCCTTTTCATGGCCTCTTGTCAGAAAAGCAAACGACAAACATGCTGACGGTAGCAGCCAGACCGCCTGCGGAGAATGCCAGGAGGATCGTGGGTAGGGGTCAAGACATCATGGGAATTGAACCTCAGAACCCAGGTCTAGTAAGTATTTCCAGCTCCCAACCAAGAGAATGTCTAGCTTAACGTTTGGTAAGGCCGCATTCGGAGTCAATGTAGGAAGAGACATGATTCTGGTTGCTGGGAGGGTTCTAGACGGAACCCCTGTGCTTTACAAAAAGAATGCTTCTCTTACGACGGTAGGAGCCTCCTGGAACATGATAAATAAGAACTTCGCTGTACCAGGTCGGGTCTCCAAATGGTCGTTCCTGGCCCTCGGCAACACAGCATTTTCGAACACTTACCTGGATCAGTTCAGAACAGCACTGAGAGCCACCGGGATGGGCGAAGAAACACCTATGACGCCTCCAGGATCTTCTCGACCGGGTTACCATGTAACGCTCTCTGAAAACGAAGAGAATAATGACAAGTCCATTATGAACGCTTTTCGTGCCATGAAGCAACATGGTGTGAGATACCTCCTCGTCATCTTACCTCTTCGCAGCCAAGTCTTATATTCGCGTGTCAAGTTCTGGGCCGACGTCAAAGCTGGTGAGTCTTTCAGTTTTCGCGGTCGTAATTGATTTACTGAAGCTTCTGATCAGGAATTCATACTGTCTGTGCCGTTAAGGACAAGCTCAGCAAAGGACCTAATTACTACGCGAACATTGCACTGAAATTCAACCTGAAGTGCGGAGGTGTGAATCATTTAATCCCAGAGAAGAATTTGAAGTTTCTAGCAGAGAAGACAACGATGGTGGTAGGGATTGATGTCACACATCCAGCGCCTAAGAGCATGAAAGGGGCGCCTAGTATCGCTGGCGTAGTGGCGAGCGTGGATCAGATGTACGGTCAGTGGCCAGGAAATGTACGGTGTCAGAAGGGTCGCCAAGAGATGGTCCAGGACTTGGACATCATGATGAGAGAGCGGTTGGATCTTTGGCGAGAAAAGAACGGGAAACTGCCTGAGAAGATACTAATATACCGCGACGGTGTTTCCGAGGGCCAGTACAAGATTGTACTGAACGAGGAATTGAGCAAGATTAGGCAAGCTTGCAATATCTATGGTTCGGATACACAGCCCAAGATCACCATTGTTGTTGTTGGAAAACGACACCATACGCGCTTTTACCCTACCAAACAAGAAGACGCGGACAGAAAAGGCAATCCTAAGAATGGTACTGTGGTGGACAGGGGTATAACGATGGAAAAAGGCTTTGACTTCTTCTTGCAAGCACACACTTCTCTGCAAGGCACCGTTAGTGGTTCCCTCACTTACGCGGCTACAATATCGCTAACATTGCTCTGAAGGCAAAGCCCGCTCACTATGTCATAATCCTTGACGAAATGAAGCTCGGCGCCGACGAAATCCAGGGTCTCACGCATCACCTGTGCTATCTCTACGGGAGAGCCACGAAAGCCGTTTCTGTCTGCCCACCAGCATACTACGCTGATATTCTTTGCGAGAGGGGCAGATGTTATCTGGCAAAATATCTCAATGCCCGCTGGCCCCCAGGGAAGGAATTCGATGAGAATGAAGCACCCTGGTATCAAGGCGGTGTTGCTCTAAGGTAACATACTTCTCCCCTTGTCATTACTTCATCACTAAATCTTCCCTAGCCTCAGGAACACTATGTTTTACATCTAAGTCAGGCCTCCCATCGATCGAAGCTCGTGCTTCCAATTTCCTCCAAACCTACTGATTGCATTCTTACTCCTTGCTAGCCTCATCCGAGGTTTCTAGTGAGGAACTCAGCTTTCATGAACTTGCATGCGAAATGGCCTGTATCCAAAACCAACTCCTTCGGCCTGGCTTAGTGGCCCTTCTACTTTCAGAAAAGGCGAGCACTTCTATGACTTTTCAGCGTCAACGATGAGGAGGACATATCAATCATGACAATATCTCTTAGCTTATGCCGAGCACTTGCATCCTTGACTCTCCTTCTCGAAGCAATTCAGACAGATCGCTTCTTCACGAGCTGATTGTCGCCAGTATCTAGCTAGCAATGACACGAGTATTTTTACAAATCTTTACAGTGCAGTCTCATTCAAGTACTTGAATCGATGGTGATGCTGATATAGGCACATCGTAAACGCACCTCCTGCTTTTCAACTATGGTTGAACGTTCATTGATGAGTGGTGCTCTCTCGAGGACCTGATTCCTGCTTGTTTTCTAGTCTACCATCTTGCAGTAAAAGATTGTGAGTAGAGTTCGATCTCCTTAAAAACAAATTCTCTGCATCCGTCAGTCCCACAGATATCACGTCGCCGGAGCATTGTGTTCAACTTGCGAGTATCTTTTCTTGAAGCGCAAGAGCTGTACAACTTCCTCGCTCGACCAGACATCATCTTCCTGAATATTCGTTCCTCCGGGATCTACACTTCGTTTATTGCTCCAGTACATTTTTCATCCTAGGATCAAAAAGTTTCGTTCTCAGACATCTCTCCAATCTATCAAAGACCAATCGCTACTGCACTCACAATCAGACGGCTTATTTTCTCGGGTATCTTTCTCGGCCGTCATGACCGCGTGGGAGGATACTTCAACAAATCATTCTTCCGCAAGGAAGCACAACGGCCCGGTCGCGTCCAGGTTTGAGGTATGCGGTAAATCCTTTGACAAATTGACGCTGGTAGCATGGAATCAAATTTCGGCCAAGAGCCAATTTCGCGCCTTGCCACTCGAGCTCGTAGATACTATTCGGCACGGAAACTGTTGGAAGCCTACTGTGGGATATATGTGTCTCATCTGCTGCCGCGTATATGCAAAGTCCATGTGAATCCTATGATACAAAGATTTTCCACCAGCTGCCAAGGAAGAGGTATCCCGCAAAGCATCATGCTGTCCAACGCCGGTCGCCATGCTCGAATCAAGTCTCTCCCAGAACCTATACAGTACGACAGTGCCCGCCCTTTTTTCAGTTTCACTTGTCATCATCATCTGTGTCGGTGTCTGTCTCGCTCGTATCTTCAGCCTCACCCTCCGTGTCGCTTTCATCGTCGCTAGACTCTACCGGGCCCCGCTTCTTAGGTCGCTTAGGCGGTGCGGCCAGGCCTGACACACCACCAGTCTTTAGAGCATTCATTTGACCAGCTAGGGAATCTGCGATTTGATATTAGCGAACTTCCGCGCTCCGAGTACAGGCCAGTAGAGTTTGGGAGGCATACCTTCATCAGGTTCACTGATGTCATCCTCCGCATTATCCATCGCAACAGCCTTAGCACTATCCTCCACTTCCAGAACAACTTCTTTCTTGCTGTCCATTCCAATGTAGCTATCGCAGATCAGATGCATCACGAAAGGATACTTTCCCGCTTGCGGCGGGGCTTGGAATTGCATCTTGAAAGTTTGCATGTTGAATGTCGGATTACCGTTGTCGTCCGTTAGGGGATTATTGAAGGTCGTCATGGTAAATGGTGGCACAGCGACTTTGCCTACCTTGCTATCCGAGAGGAAGACGTGCCAACGGGGTGAATGGTCGCGGGGGAAGTAAGGGGCGTAAGCGAGGGGAGGCTGCAATGGTGTATCAACATTGGATGAAGGACCTGCATCGCCCTCACCGAGTTTTGATTTCTTGCTTCTTCCTGATGGCTTTCGACCAAGAAGGGCGTCAAGATCACCCTCATCCGGATCGACGTCCTCAAGATCCAATTCGTTGACTTCGGGAACATTGACGGAGCCAGGCGGAATAACCCGAGCTTTGACGACAAACTGAACGAGAGACCCAGTCGTAACAAAGCGCTCGCCCATTACCTTGAAGAACACCTTTTCGACATTCAGCAGGGGAAGCTGGCGGGCGACTGCAACGGCGTCGTTGTATTGCGCTGGCGTCAGAACTCCAGGCTGGTCGGTCGCTAATTTTCGTCGCTTGTACTCAGGTAATGACATAAATTGCTGGACTGTGAGATGCTTTCTTGGATCTGGTCCTTCGATCTTTCGGGCGATTGCGGGGGTAATGTGTGGGAGTTGTAAGAGCGGAGAAGCGTTGGGAGCGACAGCTTGAATGAGATGTTGCGATATTCGATAAGCGGCTAGAAGCTGGGGGACGTTGCCAAAGGCGAGGGTAATTGCTGTGAAGGATTCGTTCATTTTGGAAGCAAGAGGTGCAGCCTCGTACTTCTCTATAGCAAGATCAGCAAAGCAGCCTCCCACGGCAGAGTTGGAAACGGCTGACCATCATCGAGTGTGGACACGTCGAGCTGTGTGCGTCCGAGATACGCCCAAAGCAATGCAGAGGCTTTCCTCCTGGGCCCTTCGTAACTCTCTAATTTTCCCTGGTCTTTCGGGGTCAGCAATGCTGCATCGACACCAGTAGAGCCTTGACTGATGCTCTTTTCCACCTTCCCTAACCCTGAATCTGCTTTATTGCCGCCAAAGACGTCCTTGAATTCCTCGCCGCAGCTGAGAGCGTTGACTATGTCTCCATCTGTAATATCCTCATGGTATTCTTTGAACAAACTAGAAGCACTAGCGAGCAGAACCTTCTCCTTTGTCATACGCTGCGTCCCATACCACCATTTCCCGACTACGTACGGCAGTAGGACCCCAAGTAGGAGACCGTAGACCAGGAGTACATATTTTCCGTTTCCGTCAGAGACAATAAACTTCGGCAAGGCGATACCAATACTAAAGCTTTGCTTCCCGTCCGGATGGCCGTATTGTATGTAGTTGTTTCGTATCTCCTCATCTGTCAGAGCTTTGAAGGCTTTAGACACTTCGACCCAGTAGTCATTGATAGCCTCCACCGTTTGATTTTTAGACTCATTAGCGACCGCTTTATCTGGATGATAGACTCGCGATAGATCTCTGTATCTTTTCTTGATTTGCTGTTCACTTGAAGACTAGAGAATATCAGTAACCGAGTAGCAGATCGAAATGGTAAATTATAGCATCTTACTCTTGAGATATCTAATATGTCGTACGGGTCCCATATCTTCGCAACTGTAATCTTGGTAACTGCTATCAAATACATCATTAATGCTATTGTTGACCATCCGATTGCCACGGTGACAATTCGCTTCAAGCGTCTCTCTCGACGCCATTGCTTCCGTTTCTGTCCTCGGATGAGAGCGTCGTCAGTGGGTTTGAAATCCGATTTTATCCGAGGCGCGGTGTCTTCGATATCTAGAAGACCATCAGCGACCAATTGCCTCAAGAGTCCGTTCCCATTTGGGTATATCTGACCTTTGTTCGGTTTGAGGAGGGAGTAGGAGAGGGGGAGAGTGACGAGAGCAGATATGGTAAGGATAAAATAGGGGAAAAATTGGCCCTGCACTCATGTAAGTCTTATCTAAAGAACGGTGTATAAGAGCACTCACCTGCTCATCGTAATTATAGTCTGTCGACATCTCGAAGACTCGGCCGCCCTAGGGCGTGGTCGTATGAATTTTGATGCTTTTGCCAGCGCAGTAGGGCTGAGAGGTTTACCAAAGAAACGATGTTTGTTTGGGCGTATATGTCCTCAGCTCAAAGCGTAGAACAAATGACGGATGTCAACATGTGAATTTATAGAGGCCACCTAGCTATGCGTCCGCGTTGAGCTTAGCGCTTAACCCTAGGTTGGTTCTGATCACATTTATTCTTTCTTATTTTCTCGCTTCCCGACCAAGGCGTTTGAGACCCTACGTGCCTACCTAGGAACGACATGGTGCTGGAGATTGTCTTGCAATAAGGCTTACGGATTGTTTTAATACAGAGCATATTCAAAAAGCCTGGATAGAATATCTAATTAGCTATTAAACAGGTGGCTTGTCTCGTTTCTCTCCGTGCATGGCTTGGTTCCTTTCCTCGCCGTGCAGCGAGCTCAAAGCGATATGCCTTTTTGAGGCTTCTCGCGAGCACCAGCCAACACTCTATCTAATCCCCTGACAGTCTCTCGCCCACGCACACGGCCAGATTCGAAGGTCGAGGTTTTCAGGACCAGTCCAGCCCCTCGAAGTTACCGCCCCGCCGAGCTGCAAATAGAGGCGCTTTCCTTGCTGCAAGTCGTGCCTCTCTGTCCTTCGCCTCTGGTTGGAGGTAACGATAGCCAGGGCCCTGCTGAAAGCTGTATTTGCTGTCTGCTCATGTCGAAGGGCTTTATCTCATGAGTGGCAAAATGCCTTGCTGCAATTTCAAATAACGTGTCCACAATGTCTTTTTTCCCCAACGTCTCTTAGCCTTCAAGGTAATCCATTGCAACGAAGAAATCCATCATCCTGCAGCACAACCCATCCTCGTCATCTCCATCCTGACTGTCGCCACCGAATATTCTTTTCTGCTCTGCTTTCAGCCGTTCGCGTTCCTCCCTTTGCTTCCTTTCTCTGGCTTGCCACGCAAGATATCGATTGTGCCAGTGCCTTGCAGACAAGTCGTTACGACGTGGGTGTTTCGGATTCGACAGCTGTGTACTAGGGGAATCTGCGGACAGCGAGGGTAATTCGAAGTTGTTGGTCTGAAGATTGGGTTGGGAGGTTCTGTGGCTCGGCCGAGTTCGACGACGATTGTGACGGCTCATGTTATAGTTTATTGAAGTCGATGTTGGAACTGGGAGACAGGTAAGGACCGAAAGACTCACTCGAGAGCGATGAAGAGCAAAGAAAGGCAGAGGGCGATCATCACGTTATATATGTGCATGCCTGTTCTCAATCAATGAGTCGTACTGATGACTCAGTTGGCCTGTAGCCTATCACAGAGCACCATGTGAGCAATGCGCGACGTGTATTCTGGTTTGCGCATCATGTGACCCAAGCCGGTCAATCCCGATGAGTCACAGGTAGACCACACATTGTGGTCAAGACATGTTCTAGATTGTTTGGGAATCCACCTATCATTTCTGACATCATTTCATAACGAGCTCGTTGATGGTTAATTTCATTAGCAGATGCGCCCACGATAAGTCAGCCTCGCATTCGACAAGTTCGATCTCGTAGACTCGTGGCCAACCCTTACCAGTTCGAAGCAGGATTCTCACTCACTCGACATAGGGGGTCATGTGTGTTTGCTCTGTTCAATAGCATGATTGCTGAACATCATGCTTTTCTCCGCCTCCGCTCCGTGCATCATCTCAAAGCTTTCCTCGCTTCCTTGCGGACTCAGATTCCTGCCTGGCAAGAAGCCAATCCAATCAACTCCGCCCCCCTTTGCCGGCTTGCATTGAAGAAACCTCTCCTCGCAGGGCATGTATGATGAATCCTTCTGTTCAGGTAGCAGATATCGTCGATGCCAATCACCAACAAACATTCCCTCTGGGTCCACTTCGTCCCGAATGCGCACCCAGTCGCCCATGTTGGGATACATCGTATGAAGCTCATCTCTCGTGACGGTGCGAAAATTCTTGGCCCAATGTGGTCGGCCTCCCATCTTTTTCATAAGCCACTCGAAAGCTTCGTAGTAGCGGTCGCGACAAGGCGGATCACAGTTGTAGGGACGATAGAGCGTCGCATTCAAATACAAGGTGGGGCCATCAGGCATCGTGTTGTCTAGGTATGGACGCGGCCTTGTGCTCGAGGTATCGGTCACACGTACTTCGATTGGGGCGTGGACATAAAGGCCTTTCGAACTAAACGGTATCCCAGACTCTTCCTCGTCTCCATTGAGCCAGGAGGATAAGCGTGTCATTGCTTCCGGGCCCTTCTCGAGGGGTATTGCCCACTCATTAACGAATTGCGAATATAGACAATTCATTAATAAAGCCGTACGCCCCTCTTCCACTGCTAGGCTTCCGGCGCCACCCTTGAAGCCATACTGAACATTGATGACGAACTTTTCGATCAGCGGCAAGAGACTTGGCACCCATTGAGCGCAGTAAAGAAGGATGTGGTACGTATGGAAGCCAAGGCTACCGCTCCACCGGTTCGATGGGGGCGGGTGGTATGGCTTATCAGTCTTGTTCGCTCTCCACTTGACACATTGCTTCGTGTGTGGTAGCCACCAGACGCGTGTAAATTCGTTCTCCGTCCACAGGTCTTTCTCCCAGTCCGAGACTATCTCCAGCAGAGGATGTAAGCTTTGCGTCCATTCGATGTCGAAAGTTGGAACCGCGCGGAAGGTGACCTCGACGATAATGCCCAACGCCCCTAAGCTCACGAGCGCCGCCCGAAAGAGATCGCAATTCTGGTCTGCTGAACAGGATACAGTCCGACCGTTCGCAAGCATAATCTTGAGAACCAGCACGGACTGTGAGAGGATGCCATGCCGGATGGAGCTTCCATGTGTTGCCGTCCCTATTGCGCCCGCGATCGATTGGTGGTCAATGCTCCCCAAATTGGGCATCGCCAGGCCATGGTGCTTCAGCTTGAGGCCTAGGTCGTGCAGCCGTGTACCTGCTTGCATTACCACCACATTCGCGTCTTTGTTGACATCCAGTATGTCATCGAAACGATCCAGGTTCACGAGCCAGGAGGAGGTGCAAGTCAGATCGGACGGGGAGTGGCCGCAGCCTGTGAGGGCAATTCTGCGACGACATCTTCGGGCGAGCTTGATGACCTTCTGCAACTCTTCTGTGGTGTGTGGTTGTATGTACAGCTCGGGACGCGAGTGGTACGTCTGCGCCCAGGTGTGATGCGTGTGCTTGGTGACAGCGCGGAACGGGACGGCGGGGTCCAGGTTGGAAAGCTCTGCCTGGAGATCCATATTGACGAAGGTGCGGCAACGTCCAGAAGGTCGTGCGGTTGTGTAGAATCGAACACTTTTTGAGTACCTAGAACTACTTGGGCAGGCAGGCGTTTTGATCTGACAAGGCACAGATGTTCATGGAGGAGTTGTGGGGTTTGGATATCTACACAACAATGCTCTCTACTTACATTAAGGTAATTACATCTACACTCGCATGACCCGCCACTGGCATGCAAGTAATCTTCCGCCTTCCCGCTGCGGTCATGTGATGCAGAGACATCAGATTAGCGCACGCTTACCGCACAATAGCACACGTTCCTGAGCTCATATGCAATTTCTCATTATTGCACACTTGGCTTATGACAATGATCCGTCGCAGAAGCATCCACGAGGCAACGCTTTTGATGGTTGAAACGGTTCAGTCCGAAGGCCCAACCAGTCCATTCTAGTGGTCCAAACCCTGGACCAGTTGGTTTGAAACCTGGACTAGTCCAACTGATAGTTGGACCAGTTGGTTAGTGGTCCGAGCGTTCTGATTAGTTAAAAATTGCTAAGACTCGCTAAGACTTATGCTTCTCTATTACTCTATCCCTTAGGGGTCGACGACGACGTTAGCACGACACCTATAATATTATAAACCA
>JAABUP010009618.1_pt1 | contig 11779 bp, 13 predicted proteins | sample 5559201 | NCBI WGS metagenome assembly JAABUP01 (sample SAMN10711887, study PRJNA513373) | rock metagenome | isolation source: Antarctica rocks | place: Antarctica | reverse complement strand
GTGGCACATCACATGACAGGTTGCAATACTGTGCATCACGCATAACTTTCATGTCAGCCACTGATGACAAATGCTCTGCAGACACATGAAGTAGTCTATTGTGCTTTGGCCACGAGGGCTAGTGAAGGTATACTCCCCCTTGACGTCTCCTAGTGTCCGTCCATTGGCTATCAGTAGCTCAGTGGACCGACACAGCTCCAGCAGCTCACAACCCCAGGTGCCGCTGCCTGGGAGGCTCTTGTCACAGTTGCTTCTCTTGGGAATGTAGGTATTCAGGTATGCTCCCTCATCTGGGACGTCAAGATAATCCTGAAGATCAGCAAGTCTAATGTAGTCATCCAGTTCAGCTGTTCTGGCATTCATGTCACCACACACAACAATGCACCCTCCAGCATTTTGTGCCTCTACAATATAAGCTGCAATGCATCATAAGGATAACTGTGTGCATTTGCTGTTGAACTGCGAGGTGCTACATAACAAACACACAGATACATTTCACAATTGTTCACTTTCACATGTGGTAGGTGCAACCTTACATAGCTGTTGTCTGCTGCTACTCTCCACACTTTGACAAACTGTGACAAACGCTCAGCAACATACACACAGATGCCACCCCTAGTGGGTCCACGCTGTGCCACAGGTCTACACACAGAATGACAGGAGTACCCAGGAACATCAACTGCTGTACAGTGCTCAGTCAACCACGTCTCAACCAAGCAATACAAATCTGCTTTACTACTAAACAAGGACTGCAATACATCAAGCTTCTTATGCATTCCCCCTCTCATGTTCCACACAACAGCGGAGAGGCTACTTAGCTGGCCCCAGCTTTCCTAGTTTAGCTGTTAGTAACCCCCGCTGTTAGTAACCCCCGGTGTTCTTCTTCACATATTCATATGCCAAAAGTCTTCTTGGCTTGAGCGGTCTCTGAGAAGACTGCGGATCGCATAAAGACTCGACATTGGAGACGCTCCCCCAGGCGCCATCAGCCCTGCGGGCATCAGGGATGATGCTGTCCCCGCTAACCGCTCATCTGGGGACAATAACCACATGGCTGGGAATGTATTGACCTCCACCATCCACACCCTTGGACAAGATGCTGCTGTCAACACTCCTACCTCTCAGGAGCAAGCAGCAGCCCCGACCCATCCTTTTCGGGATTATGATGCCTCAACCCAGGCACCTGAGGATGGTAGGGTCCCCATGTTCCAGTCCCCTGGGAACACCCCTTCCGCCAGCCCCATTAGCAAGACACCCAAGGATGTTCCCGTCAGCCCCATCAGCTATGCCCCCAACAGCGCTCCTGATGCCTCAAGTGGCCTCAATGTCGAAGAAGCAAGAGGAAAGGTGGTGGAAGAGATCAACGAAGAAGTGATCTGTGAGAGCAGGCTGACTGTCTGCATCCAGCAGTTGCTGAAGACAGTGGAGGCTGCTGTCAACCCTGCCCAGGGCATTCCTCACCTCAAGCGCGGGGGTGTCAACATCATCAACTGCATGCTGCCCGGTGACAGGGGGGCCCAGCTTGGTGGGCTGCTCATTGAGGGCTTCCTGATTTCCGTGGATGTCTTCCAGCAGGAGGGCAAATTCACAGGTATGCAGGGTGATATCCTGGCAGACCTCTCCCAGGCAGACTTGGAGGAGGCATACTTGCAGGCAGGCGTCAGCTTCCAAGTGTCCAAGTGGTGCCTGGATGAGCTGTGGCATCAGGTAAGCTGTGACACACGTCAGCAAGGAACAGAAGTAAGCAAACAACTTCCTGGTAGCTGCTCAAAAGCAAGCGTGCAGCAGCTCAGCCTTACCAATCTATGACATTAATACTGACTGTACAGGACACAAGGACCAAGCATGTGTCTGCTTGCCGCATGCAGAGAAGCTTCAGCGCTGCTGTCTGTAGCTTCTCTGGATGCGGCAAGCAGACACATGCTTGATCCTTGCGACAGGGCTCTGCACAGTGAGTGTCACAGAGTGCAGACAATCCAGTACAGCAACAGAATTGAGGCAGCAAAGTAGGTTTGATATCTACTGCAACAGGTATTGAGTCAATACCTTGCGCAGAAGGTATTCCTGAAGAAATCAGAATGTCAGTTACAAGCTGAGTACCTGTGACTGTTTCTCAATGCTAAAAGTATGCTTTTCTGCACAAGCCATAGTTGCATAAATGCTGACAGTATGACCAGGCTGCCGGGTCATGTTGTGTACTCATAGCGGTGGCATTGCTTCTTGATATGTCATTGCCGGCCCTTGAGAGACTTTCTGGTGCAGGCGTGGATTGCTGAAGAGCATGACAGCCAGCATGAGCGGCTACTGGCAGCTGCTCAACAGTCTTGTGACCAGTTGCAGCAGCAGCATGCTGAACAGATGAGCTTGTCATCCAGTGACCTGCCCTTCCAGGATCCCCTTTTGCACCTCCAGGTCTCGCATACAGCCTTGCAGCGCCTAGACACCTAACTGGCATATTTTTTGCTTCTGGCTTGTTGCTCTTTGTGGTTGCTGACCTTCTGGTGGTGCTTGACCTCTTGGGTCATCTTTGTCACTTGGGTCACGCTCAAGTGACACACCTCAACAGGCACTCTGGCAGAAGATCGTTCATACTATTGGCGCCTCATCTGACTTGTTTGCCGGTGCAGACCTGATCTGCCAGGTCCCAGCTGCAGTTTGAGCATTGCATTCTAAACACTGAACAATATACCTGCCAAGATGCATTCATCTTCTGGGAGAGATCCCCTTACACAATTGCCTACTGCGTCGTCTGACATCTGCAAACTGCTGATGCAGGATTCCATTGCATCAAAGCTTTTTGGAGTGAGATGCCGTCTTCTTGTATTTGCAGCACACTTAGAGCAATGAGTGCCATCTTCTTGTGCACTTACGGATTGACAAGCAGCTTGACCACAACTTGCTAAATCTTTCAATGCCTGGATGCAGGCAGTAGCTGCACACACAGCTGAGCAGCAGAGACTTGAGGCAGAAGTGAGGAGGCTGCATGATGACAAGGCCAGCCTGCACACACAGGCACAGCGTGTGCCAGGCCTGGAGGAGCAGCTCCAGGCCACAAGCCTGGCCAAGGCTGAAGCTTCCCAGGTAGGCACACACAACTTGTCTTGGCTATCCTGTTGCAACCCGTCTTTTGAGTCTCAATTGCTCTTCCTTTCATTGCCTAAACTCTTCCACTAGCAGACTCGGCTACACTTGACTGCTACAGTGTATGCATTGATCCTGCCAATGGCACTGGTTTGCTGTGGCCTGTCCCCTGTCCCCAGGCATCAGATCTTAGATCAGCTGACGGACTTGAGGTCATTGCTCTTTATTCCAGGGCTGCACACATTGTGCAGGATCGCACTCTCTAATCATTGTGTTGACAGCCGCTCATTGCTCCTGTTCCTTATAATTGCGTACAAGCAAGTGATGGCAAGGGGCATCATGAGATGACATGGATGTCTACTGCTGCAGTATGTCGTCACATCCTGACTGCAACCTTACTGCATTTGCAGGGACCCATGAGGTGGGGGGAAGCAAGACTCGCATTGCACACGGCAACTGCTGCCAACACAGTCAGCATTGAATAGCTGCAAAGAATTTTGCCGGGTACCGTCAAATATTGCTACCAAAGCCTCCTGTTACAGTGCCGATGCATTGTGGTGCAGGCACATGAAGAGCAGGTGCGCCAGCTGGAGAGGGGTCTGTCACACCAGTCTGACAGGCTGAACAGCTTGGAGATGGAGGCTTGTGAGCTGCGCCGCCAGCTGTCTTCTCTGCGCGTGACCCTGGCAGAAGAAGAAGCGTCCTCCAATCAGGCTCGTATGGTAAGCCATCTTACACCTTACTCTGCCTCATCAACTGTCACTGCCACTGCTCAGCAGGCGCAGCAGGTCTGTCAGCTCCTTTTGAGTACAAGCAAATGTCTGCAGTCCCAACCCTCTCACTGAGGCTGATGCACTGCACTTGCTAGTCTCTCCCAGACTGAGCATCATTGTGACCACCTCCTCCTATCCATCACCACCAAGCTCTCGTCACAATTCACGGTCTAGCGTTCATGCCAATAAAGCTACCTGAGTGTTACCTGTGTTGTTACCGTATGGCACAGCAGATTGCGGCAGCAACATCTGTGCATGCCACTAGCCTGGCTCACATTCTCTGGCTGACATGGTGATGCGCATGGTCCGTAGCCTTTGCTGAGAGCGTGAGCATGCTTTGACTGGTGTGAGGTGCACAGGAGGCTCAGGATGACCACAAGCGCCTCCAGTGTGAGGTGGATGAGCAAAGGGGCAAAGCTGCAGAGCTGCAGCAAGCCCTGGACATGAAGCAGAAAGCCTTGAAGGCAGAGCTGCAGGAGGCTCAGCTGCTGCTGGCCCAGGAGCGCACCCGGGTGGGCCACTTGGAGAAGAGTCTTGTGGATGCCAACCACAGCCACGGCTCCACCAACCTCAAGGTCTGTCCATGCTGCTGTGCATCTGATGTCCCCACATGCCGTGGTGACGGCCCTGCAAATGTCACCACCTCAAGTAAGCATGTTTCATGTCTGCAAGATGTGCTCCGCATGTGTCTTGCATGCATTGGCTCCACACCTCCAACAACACCTGACTTTACAGCGGTGTCATGTGTTATGAAAGAAGAGTTTCCCAATCACTCACTCACTCAAATTTATCATCCATTTGTTCTTCATCATTCATTCTTTGAATGTGTTTCTTTCCTACGTACAGTCTTGAGTAGCTCCCTGTATGAAGCATGGGTTGCCTTCACGAGGCCTTTATTTGCAGTGTCAGCCCTCTGTCAACTGCTGGATCTTAGTTTGCCCTGTCTAAGCTTGATTGCACATTGCTAGCAACCACATGGGCATTCTGTGCCGCAAAATGGTGACAGCTGTACCATGTTGTGTGCTTCTGTCAGACATCCTGAGTTGGTGTGCACCATGCTTGCAAGCATCATGCCTGCTTGCATCTCTTTCTGCCTCAAGAGGGTGTCAGGGTCAAATCAAGACCAGATGCTTTTGTGCGCACCAGCCTTTCCAGTGTCTGCAGTGAACTGGCCGATGTGCTTGTGTTCTTCTTGCAGAAACAGAGCCAGCTGGATGCTTCTGGCAAAGTCTCACAGCATGCTGGGAGGGACCTTCTTTTGGACAGAGGAATGTCTGGTTCATCCGGGACCAACTCTGGCATCCCCGCTGACTATGGAGCTGCTACTGGTAGTGCTGACCCCAGCTCAAACCCCCCTTCTTGTTCAGGGCCCGCCACTGCGCCTTCTGGTTCCACTGGCGTGGCTTTCATGGAGACCAAACCCCCTTTGTATACCGTGGACGATGCTGCTCCTGCCATCCGCACATCTGGGGACCACATTGGCATGGTTGGGGAGGCCTTGACACCCACCACCCAAACCCTGGGACAAGTTCTAGATGAATATGCCTTCATCCACGTACATGAGGAGGGTAGAATCCCCATGACCCAGATCCCAGGGCACCCCCCTGCCCACACTTTTAACACTCAGACCCCACAGGATGCCCCCGAGGCGGAAGAGACCCCAGCGTGCACCGAGCATGGTTCAGAGAGCGATCTGACTGTCATCATTCAGCAGCTGCTGAAGACGGTGGAGGCTGCTGCCAAGCCTGCCCAGAGCAGCACCCCTCACCTCAGGAGCAGGGGTGTCACCATCAATTGCATGCTGCCCAGTGACAACAGGGCCCAGCTTGCCGTACTGATCACAGACGCCTTTCTGGTTTCCGTGGATGTCTTCCAGCAGGAGGGCAAGTTCCCAGCAGCCATGACCCTCATGGCCAAGGTGGGTTATGTATTTGTTGGTAGTCAATCAGCACTTACATGACAGGATGGTTTTGCATATGCTTTGTCAAGCTGAGTTCAGTTGCTCGTGGTGGCATCAGACTTCGCTGGTCGACCACAACCTGAGCTTGAGCTTTTCAGCTGGGCTATCAGTGTTTTTGGGTCAAACTGCATCTGGCCCGAATCCGTTTTTCCCGGGTACTGTTGCACAGTTGCATGCTATTATAATTGACTTCACGCTGTGGTCGAAGGTGTGCTGTTGGTTTCAGGTGCTGGATGTGGCCCACTGGGCCTCTCTGCCTCCTGGGAAGCAGGCAGAGCTGTATGGCAGGCGCGCCCTGGTGTCCAGGGCTGCCAACCAGCCTGTAGCCTCCTTTGCAGACTGGCTGCATGCAGCCAAGGTACTGCTTTTGCTGTATTATGCTGTCTGTGAATAGCATCCAGCAACAATTTGAGATCAAGACTCAGGGTCCTGTTGAGCTGGAGTGCTTTGCAGTCCACTGGAATTTTCAACCAGGTTTTCTGTAGCAGTTTGAGCTGCTGCAGAATGGTATAACTTTCTTTGGACTACAGACTGGGATTCTCTGCATCTGCAGACTGGCAGACTGGACCATTCTGTTGTACCTGTCTGCCTGTCTGCATGAGCACATCATGCATGCAAGCTTTACTGTTATGCGTTTGGTGCACACCTGCCGTTACTGATTGTTTTGGTGCTGTGCAGCTGAGCCCTGCTTCTTCTGCTGCTATGGAGGTGGTCAACCAGCTGGGGCACTGGGGTGACTTTGCCTCTGTAAGCCTCTTCTTCCAGGGCATTCAGGGCTGCCTGAGAGATGGTGGCGTGGCCTGCTGTGACGGGCTGCCGGAAAGGATGCGCTTCTGGCTGTCTGCTGGAGCCTCCATTGCCCAGGTAAGCATCAAGATTTCATCAAAGCTGTTTAGCCTGTCAATTAGTTTGCTTACTTGACCACAAGCTGCCTGGCACCCATCACAATACACATCGTGCATGCTTGACATGTACATCTGTGGGTTGAGGAGCTAGGTCCTGTCGGGCAGCTCATAGGGTGCCGCAAAACATGTGATGCATAAACTGACAAGTCTAGCAACATTGCTCTCAGGTTGCAGAAGGTGCCTTGCCACCTTCACAGTCACCACCAGCTGAGCACGTGAGAAGTGATTTGACAAATGCAATTGTGCAGTGACTCTTTTCGAACAATCTGCTTAGCTCATCTGAACATAATTTGCAAGCACCCTGAGAATTTGCATGTGGCCATGCATGTGAGCATTATCAGCAGACGTACAGCAGTCCCATGACCCTGTGTTGCTACATGCTTAAAATTCAACTGCCATGACAGCTTATGTTTGGTATATAGGTCTGGCATATATTTGTGCTCACTTTTGCAGGGTGTGTATGACGTCTTGACGAACGCTGCAGGAGTGCAGCAGGCATTAAGAAGTCAAGGTACAGCCAAGAAGACTAGTGGCAATGCACCTGCACCTCAGAAGTCAGGCAGACACGCTGAGCACAGATGCAGCTTGAGCAGGACTAGCATGGTGCAAAGGAGCCCGGCAGTTCGACGCCTGTACATATGAGCTCATGCAGGATGCATGTTGTTCCTGTCTACCCACCATGACATCCTGCCTGGGCACTTGCATGTCGAGGGACCACTTAGCTGACTGTATATGCAATGGCTGTCTATGTGTTGCTGCGTGTCATGCCTGCTGCAACTGCTTTCTGTGTTTCTGTTTTGCAGCGCAGTGCTGTCTGAAACACAGACTTTGTACTTCTTGTGCTGCTGTATCCTTATCAGCATCGGTAATGTTGTAAGGATTGGTTCACATTGGCCGAGTCGTTAATTTTGCAACGACTCGTTGTTCGATGGTGCGAGGACTTGGATCGTTAAGCTAGCGACCCAATAACGAAGCACTCAATCGCTATTCCCTCTTTGAATGGGTCGCCATCGGGACATAGAACAAGGTCTCATCAACGAAACCTGGATCTTCACAGCGACCGCAGGTAAAACTTTTGGCTTATCCATTCTATGTTGCACTCACTCACTCACTGCAGTCTGAGCTCTGAGATGCGAAACGCCTATTATGGAATAACTCGTGCTATTTAGTAAGCAAGTTGTGTATCTGTGAAGCTTGCCTCACACTGACCAGACGGGTACTTGCAGCAGCCAAAGCAAACAAGGGCGCCTATGCTACATTAAATGGGCACGGAGGCAAAATCTTTTGGTATGTGCCTGGGCAAAAAGCAAAATCATGGTTGCATAGCAGGGCTGTGTCACACGGTGCAGTCAGTTTTGTGTTGTGTCATTGCCGCCATCATGATGTTGTTGAATGTAACACATGAGAAGGTTGTACCACCTTGGCAGGTTCGTCATACGACATGGTACAATTTGACAGATCTCAGCATGTAACTACTGAGCAATACACAGTTAGTACATGTAAAACCACTCAAGTACAGTGTTGTGTCGACCCACATGCTGCAGAATCTCATGATTATTCGCTGTCGCTACTCGGCACTAAGGTTACACCTGTGGAGTGGCACCTATCAGTGATTGTGCATGAATGTTCGGAGCTGTAACCAAGTCTCAAATTATAAGTGAATGTGCATCATAATGATCACACATTCATGTCAATGTTGCGTCAGTGCTCACCGACCTCGAGCTCACATTACGGAGACTCATGATGTTGCGTGCATCGACATCTTGGGCTGAAGCTGCTGATATGCATAGACTATGAACACTCCAAGGCTCGATGCATAGCACAAATGTCAAGCAGTCTTAAGCGACTTGAGGCATGTGAGACATGTTACACATTTCTCAGATACAACCTGGCTGTAAGAATGCAGACGATGATGCACAAGTGCGAAACCCCACTTAGACATTGATGTCACATGTAATGTACAAGGAGGACACATTCACTGCACAATGAGCATGCAAAGCATTGATGTCAAAAACTCTGCAAGAAGGAACAAGAGTGGGTTTGCATAAGTCAGTGGCCCAAATGTAGAGCAACATGAATGCTTGCACTAGTTTTCTGGGGGGATCCCAATCTTCATTGTGGCAACATCAGCCACAATTTTGGTCCGATATGCATTGATGTGTCTCTGTGAGAAGTTGAAGTGAGCATTGCGTGACGCATACTCAGCAAAGAGCAGTGCAAACACCCCGCAATCACAGCTGTTGTTCTGTTTGGGCATCTCATCTTTCTCGGGACACCTGCATTTCAAGCGCATGACGGTGTCACGAGCAATTGACTTGCGGTGACCTGACAGCTCCTCATGTTGCGAGCAAATGCATTGATGCGTTCAAGCACAAAGGGCATGGTGTGCATGACGACTGCTGGAGTGCATTGCAAGACAAATTGGTGACAAGACAAATACCTCACACGCCACGCAGAGATGTCAATGGTCTTGCCCAGAGCTTGACTCATGTCATCCACAAAGCTCAGAAGAGCATGCAGGATGGCCTCTGCATGGCGACAACTCTGCACAACAACAGCCACACAACTCGAAAACCAATTGGAAAAGGGAGCATCTGGTCAACACGCACAACAATAGGCATTTCTGGTTGCATGCATGCATCGTACGACATGAGTAAACAACCATATTACAAGCAGCAGACTCTGTCTTGCAGACTGCTGGCATGACTTGTTCAAGAGGCAACTGTATGAATGTGTGCATACATTTCGATCGTCTCTTGCTGCATAGGTGGACTGTCAAAGTGGTACCATTTTATACTTTGCACACAGAAGTTGCAACAAGCAGACACGTACCCATGAGGAATCATAGTAGGTGACGGTCTGCTGCTGGTAGTCTGCCACAGCACATGTCCAGTGCTTTCCCAGGTGCACAGGGCAGATCAGCTTATCGCACTCCACCATCTGGGCATTGACTTGACTCCGCACATTCTCAAAGCTGTACGTCTTGGTGTCACTGCACCGGACTTGGCAGGTCAGTCATGTTGAAGCTGGCATGCGCATGCTAGAATCATGCATGTACAAAAAGATGGCAGTAGTCAAGCAGCTTGGCAATGAACACAAAAACACACACACACACACACATGCACGCACACACACGCTCAGACAAGCGCAGCTTCACACACGCACACACAAGCTCAGACAGGTGCAGCCACACACACGCACACACACACGCACACACACACACGCACACACACACACACACACACACGCACACACGCGCACACACGCACGCGCACACATGCACGTGCACACACGCTCAGACAGGCGCAGCTACACACACGCACACACACGCTCAGACAGGTGCAGCCACACAGCCACACACACAGACAAAGGCAGACAGAGACACAGACAGACACAGACACAGACACAGACACACACAGACACACACACGTATGCCAGCAACAAAGAAGCGTTCAAGCAGCAATGCATGGGGTGCAATGGGTCCAACCACACCTGTACAGCTTGCAGAAAAAGAAGGTGTTGACGAAGTAGCATCTGGGGAAGTTGAGCTTCTTGTCGCGCATCACCGTGTCTCTGTCCTGCGTCACATCAGGCCACACATTGCTGCAGAGGCTACCAATTACATCTCAATTGCTCAGTGCAAAGTGGCGCTTGTGAGCACCTGACACATGCTCAAGACAAGACCACAGAGGTTGACACAAGCAAGAAGAAGGCGTGCCATGGTGAGACAGCAAGACGCCATTGCGCGGCGCTTCAACAAGGCAAGTACAGAGTTTTTTCAAATAGTGATAGGGCAGGGCAGGGCAGGAAGCATGACTAATTGCAAGGCAAAACAGCTGCAAGAAGGTACAGCAGGGCAGGGCAGGGCAGGGCATGACAGGGCAGGGCATGGCAGGAGAGGGCATGGCGGAAGAGGGCATGGCAGGGCAGGGCAGGGAAGGGCAGGGCAGGGCAGGGCACAACAGGTACACACAACCAAACATGATTGAACACTACAGGAATAGGTTGAATGCGTGCACACAACAAGTCACATGCATCCATATGGGGCCCAGTCCCAACATGCAGGCAAGGCTATACTGCGCAGCTAAATGCAACATAAAACCAGCACTTGTACCCGTTGGATCATGGCAAAAGAGGCAGTGCTATTGCAACAAGAGCTGTTTTGGATGACATGGCAAAGTCCTGTCACCTGGAGCAAGGCCATGTAGATGTTCACAATCTCATCTTTCATCCAGCCTCCAGCCTTCATACACAGAATGTCCCGTCTGAACACTGCTACATTTGTCCTCAGATGATAGACCAGCCTGATGTCTTTGTCAGCTGCCTTATCACCAAAAGCTTCACTTTGAATTGCCTTCATTGCGCCAATGTTGTCCATGGTGAGTGGTCCAAGGTCTGGATCAACCAGAAAGCATCCCAGACTCTGAAATACCTCCCGCAAAGGGTCATACACCTGAATACAGACATGGAGGTCTGTGCAGCTACGCCAAAACAGTGAAAAGTTCAAAGTAGTAAGGCAGACAGGCAGTCAGACAGACAGACAGGCAGACATGTACAGCCAGAAGGACAACCAAATAGGCACAAATGGACAGACATGCAAGCACACATGCCAAAAGACCGGCGACATACAGGGTAAGATGATTCAGGTGAAGGCATTGTACAAGCAAACACACAAGCAACTCTACAATAGACTACAGAACCGACTATGTGCATGTTTGTGCCCAAGGATCTATACACTGATACAAGAAGCAACATGGCAGACACTGCAAACTCTCTAGCAGTGTATCCTACAGCAGTCTGGATGAAGCAACACAAGCAAGCGTATGCAATCTCACCTGATCCCCCCCACAGGACCACCTAGCCTGTGGTTTAAGCGTCTGCCTTCAAAAAGCAGGCGGTCGGCGGCTCAAATCCTGGTTTTTCGGAACTTGGCTTATGAGCTGACGGCGGGTCAAGTAGGTACAGGCTCTGCCTGGAAACTATATACATGTTGTGCAGCGGCCACCCTGGTCTCCGGTACCAGGGTTGCTCCGGGCTTGCACCCGGGAACGCCGACAGGC
>JAABUP010009617.1_pt1 | contig 11779 bp, 13 predicted proteins | sample 5559201 | NCBI WGS metagenome assembly JAABUP01 (sample SAMN10711887, study PRJNA513373) | rock metagenome | isolation source: Antarctica rocks | place: Antarctica | reverse complement strand
GCCGCGGTCCTGGGCGCGCCGGAGGAGCAGCCGCCCGCGGTGCCCGTCCCCGACGGTGCGCGTCTAGTTTTGCCAGATAAGAAGGGTCCGTGTGGGCGGTGCGTGAGTCCCGTTTAATCCGATGGTCACATAGTGTGATGATTAGTCCTGTGGGTCTGGGCCACGCCTGGTGAGGAGCCAGCCGCCTGCCGCGCACATTGTTGGCGGCTGCACATGCGCCAAGGCTCATGCTAGAGGGTAGGGTTCACAGCACGTCACACACCCCGCGCTTGAGCGGAGTCAAATGCTGCTGGGCGCGCTCGGGGCGCGGCGTCCCGCCATGCCGCAAGTGGCGGTGTCCGTGTGCATAGCCGGCACAGCGCTGTCATGCCTTGGCTTTGTCCTACTAGGGTGTGGACAGGCCACAACTGGCAGCAAGCATGGAGCGTGCAGTGCGCCTGCATGCCCGCTAGAGCACGGGTACGTCCTGGGCGTGCAGGCTTCCCGCGCGGCCGGCGCACGTACGACCTGCGCGCGGCCGGCGCGCCGGGCCGCTACTGGGCGCGCCTGGAGATCCTGTGCACGCTCTGGTGCGCGCCCGCGCCCAGCACATGCCGTGCATGTGCTTGGGGCGCCAGGCGCGGAGCGCTGCAGGTCGCGCCATGGTCAGCGCCCTTCACCCGCGGGATCAATGCATCACAGTGCAGCCAGATTGTCTGATGGACACGGGCGCCCTGTGCGCAGGAGCGAGAGGCGGGCCTGCGCTCCGAAGGCGAATTGCAGTGCAGCCAGCTATCAAGGGCTTGCTTGCGCCCTGAGCGCAGGCGCCAGAAGACGGGCCTGCGCTTCTCGTAATAAAAGCTGCATCAACTTGCAGACGGAGTTGCCGAGGGCGCGGGCGCGCCGCGCGCAGGCGCGAGAAGATGGGCCTGTGCTTCCCGGCAAGCGCAGAGCGCGGCGCCACGTCGCGCGAGGGCTGGGCCGCCGCGCGGCTGCTGACGCGCGCGCAGGCCGAGGCGCTGGCGCGCCGCCTGCAGGCCTGCGCCGCTGCGCCCGACCTGCACCTCTGCCACCAGATCGCGCTCGACCTGGACCTGCCCTACCCGCAGGCGCGCTCCCTACCCTAACCCTTACCCTACCCCCTCCACCTCTGCCACCATATCGCGCTCAACCTGGACGTGCTCTACCCGCAGGCGCCCCCACTCCCCCAACATGTTGCAAGGTCTTGCCTCCCCGGGTGACTGGCGGTGATCTGCTGTTCCTGCGCTGGGACTGGGGACAGGGGAGCTCCAGGCTGGCAGTGCAATTCTGCATGCCATGCGCTGCTGCATGCCGTGCGCGCCCGGTGCTCAGGCCGTCAGGAGCGAACCGGCGGGCACCTGACGGCCGGCGGCGCGCGCGCGCGCAGGTGTTGAAGCGCGCGCAGAAGGGCGCGGCGCGCGCGCGCGCCGGCCGGCCGCCGCCGCAGCCGCGGCAGGCCGGGCGGGCGCGGGCGCCGCCGGCGGCCGCGCCGGCGAGCCGCTGGATGGTCATGCCCCCACAGCCCCGGTGCGCCGCGGCGGGCCGGTCGCCCGTCTGCGCAGCCGCCCCCCGCCCGCCCCGCAACCATGTCACGCGACGGGGGCGAGGGCCGCGCGCTTGGGTCCCAGGTGCACGGGAGCCAGAAAGGCCCATATGAAGAGAGATTCAAAATCATGAGATGATGCCTGACCCCACTGAAAAGTTCTCCGTCGCGACTGTTTTGCTTTGATAGAGCGACCTCCAAGCCAGCCAACACAGTCAGATTGCGCCTTGGGCGCGGCAGGGAGGAGGCGCGGCAGGCGGCGCCGGCGCCGGCGCCAGGCGACGAGCTGAGCGACGGCGAGCAGGAGCGCCTGGCGCACGCGGACGACGAGGACGAGGAGCCCGCGCCCGCGCCCGCGCTTACGCCGGATGGGGCCGGGGCGCCGCAGCCGCTCGACATGGAGGCCTCCGCGGCGCTGGCGGCGCAAGCGGCCGGCGAGGCAGGCACGCTGCCGGCGGCGCCGGCGGTGGCGCCGCGGAAGCGCAAGCCGAGGGAGCCCAAGGGCGGCTTCATGGGCAAGCCGAAGGCGCGCCCTGCGGCGCTGCTTCGCGGCGCCGCACGCATCCGTGCTATGCGCCTCGCGTGAGGCACGGTCATCAGCCCAGCCTCTGCGTGATGCCGCTGCTGCGTGCTTTATTCCTGCGCTCATCGGGCCGCAGCCGGCACAGCTCGACTCGCGCGGCGCGCGCCCGGCAGGTGAGCATGGACCGCGAGAAGCTCAAGCGCAGCATGGAGCGCAAGCGCCTGTTCTCGGAGGCCGAGGACGAGGCGATGCTGCGCGCGTGGCTGCGGTGCGCGCCGCTCCCTCATAGGGTTTGGGTTTGGATGGTTGGTCCACTGCATGACGCAAATCTTCGCGCTGCGCAGCACCCGTGTTGCAGAGCCTGCGGAGCCTGCGCCCTGCCCCGCCAGGAGCCTGCGTCGCCGCGGCCGCGGCTGCGCCTGCGGCGGCACGGGCGCTGGTACTGCTCCGCCCCCATCACCATGCGCCTCTCCCCGCCGCGTGCAGGTGGCACGCGCGGCACGGCTTCGCCCGGGAGGCTTTCACGTCGGCGCGCAACCGCCTGGCCGCGCTCGGCATGCTGGAGTCGCAGGCGCGCCCCGGCGCGGCGCGCGCCGCCGCGCTCGCGCACGCGACGCCGCCGTGCATTCGGGCCTGCTGGCACATGCCGCCCGCCGGCCTGGTCAGTAGAAACCTGTCAGGCAGGAGTGGGCGCGCTCGCGGCCGCCCCCTGCCGCCCAGATCAGGTCAGGGCCTGACCCTAGGCCGAGGGCGGCAGGCGCACAGCCGGCCCTGCCGCCCAGCTCTCAGGTCAGGGCCAAACCTAATAGGGCTTAATCCTGGGCTGAGGGCGGCAGGTGCACACCCGCCTGCAGCGGCTCGCGGCGGCGCAGCTGCACCGGCCGCTCATGGACTCGGAGACGCGTATGATGACGCAGGCCCTGTGCGACAACCCTGTGCGCCCGCGTGCCCGCCCGCCCGCGGCCGCCGTTGCGCCCGCTTGCTCTTTCTTGCTGGCCACACAAGCAGCACTTTCCCGTGCAGGCGCAAGCGTTGGATGGAAGTTCTCATCAGGCTCTCAGCCCTCATAAGCGAAGTGGCAGCAGCCATGCGTGCCCTGCCGGCAAGGGCAGCGCGCGCGGCCGCGCGGCGCGGGCCTCACGGGCCGGCGCGTGCGCAGACGGCGGGCATCATGCAGCGGCTGCGCGAGCTCGCTGCGGAGGTGCACGCGCGCTACGCCGCGCGCCACCCCGTGCAGCCGCCGCAGCCCGGCGCCGAGGCGGGCAGCGGCGCGGGCGGCAAGCGGCGCAAGCGCGCCGCACCGCCGAGCGAGGGTCCGGCCCCTCAGTGTCCCTGACTGTCCATGCATGTATTGCCCTGTGTTGTTTGTGTGGCAGTCATTGTGCAGAATGTGGCCGGAAATGACCCAGGGCGCCTGAGACCGCCCGCGGAGGCGGAGCGCGCCGAGCGCAGGGCCTTGCCGGGACGGGGCGCGCAGGCAGGCAGCCGCGGTCGCCGGCAGCACCAGCGATTCCTGGGGAAATATAAAATCATCAGTATTTTGGGTGCATAGGAAAAAATTATAAACACAACGACAATGATACCCCCTGGTTGCGGCGGCCGCGCAGCGCCGGAGGGCGGCGAGCCGCAGCCGCCCGGCGGGCCCGCGCGCGGCGGCGTGCAGCACGCGCAGGCCGAGCTCGCGCGGCGCATGGCCGCGCTGGAGGCCGCGCTGGAGCCCGGGCGGCTGTGGGAGGCGGCCGACGGTGCCGACGAGCGCGCGGAGCGCGAGGCCGAGGACCTGCTGGAGCAGGTGGCGCCCTGAGAAGGGCTGGTTAGGAATAGCAGGGCCGCCAGAGCTGCCTGCCCTGCTGCCCCCGGAGCGGGAGCGGCCATGAGTACCGGCGTTCTGGGAGGTTCAGGAGCCCACTGAGAGTCGGGCGTCCACGCACGCCCTCCATGCTATCTTGCCTTTGAGGCGCAAGCGATGTCAGTACGCCTGGCTCTGAAGGTGCAAGTGTCGGGGCCGCAGCACCCGTGGACTCGGCAAAAGGTGACAGGGGCCGTGGCAGGCCTGGGAGCCAGCGCTGCTTGGTCCGGGGCTGCAGCTCATGCGGCAAAGTTGTATCGTGCAGCAGAGGAGGTTGGCGCTGGGGCGCTCAGGCAGGCCCTCCATTGCCTGGATAGGGTAGGTAGAATGAGCAACCCTTGCTGATGGCGCGCGCAGGTGCTCAAGCAGGCCTTCCACCGCCTGGACCCGACGAAGAAGAAGCGGCCGAAGCGCAAGCGCGGCCAGGCGCGCTGCCCCACAGGCAGATGCCCGCGTGCTAGGCCTTCCCATTACACTGGTGTGTGATTGAGGGTGCATTTCAGGGCCTGTGCTGGTTGCAAGAAAGCATCCCCTTTTGGCACGTCCTCTCCAGCGCCAAGGCTGTCCAATAAGGGCCGGGCGCCTCCCGCAAGAGGGTGTACATGGCATGCGACCCTCTCTGCTGCGTGCCCTACCGGTCCAAGCGAGGAGAGCGCCTGTGCGTGCCGTGAGCCGAAGCTGCGGCCAGTGCGAGCGAATCCACAGCCCCATGGCGCCCCGAGCCTCTCACTGCCCTACCCAACAGGAGCGCTGCACGCGGAGGAGCTCCATGCGCCGCGCACCCGCCACGCACATTGATGCTGCTGAGGCATCCCCAAAAACCTGTGCCATCGAGATTGCGGGCGCGCAGGACGAAGCGCTGGGCCCGGACGGCGCGCCGGTGCCTAAGCGCACGCGCCGCCGCCCCGGGGACCCGCCGGCGCCGCCCAAGCCTCGGCGGGCGCGCGAGGCGCGCGCGGGCACACTGCCCGCTGGGGCCGCCGCGGCGGGGGGCCGGCCCAGGGGCGCGCCGGGGGCGGCCGCGGCCGCAGCGGCCGCGAGCGCGCAGCGGCGGCTGGCGGCGGCTGCGGCGGGCGCCGCGGCCCTGCCGCCGCCGCGGCGCGCGCTGCTGACGGCGATGCAATGGCGCAGCAGCGTGGGGCGCGCCGGGCTGCACGCGCTGGCCGCCGCAGCGCCCTGTGCGCCCCGCACCCGCTGCCACCCTCTGAGCAGTACAGATGCATGCGATGGTCTCGCCTTGTTTCAGGCAAGCGGCCTTTTTTTGCTATCAGCAGTGCGTGATAGCGTCACGCCGTCCTGTGCTGGTCCCTCGCTGCTCGCGGAAGCGGCGCCGCCGGTCACGCGCGCGTGCGGCCGAGCGCCAGGCGCGGCGCCGACGCCGGCGGTGGCGGCGGCGGCGGAGCTGACGCTCGCGCTGCTGGTGGCGGCCGAGGCGGCCGCGGCCGGCCGCCGTGCGCCCCTGGATGCGGACGCCTACACCGCCCTGGTGCGCCCGGCATGTGTGCTTGCGCCGCTTGCGTCACTCAAGCCAGCAGTGATAAGGGGTTGGACCGTTTGAATGTTGACCCATGTCCATACAATAGCGTCTAGCATTTCCCTGCTGAGCTGCTCCAGGTTAATTGACCGGACGCATGGTCCTGGGCACCTGCACTCCTGGCCCTGATCAGTGTCGCAGGCGTTGCTGCCGACGCGATGTGCTGTCATGTGTGTATGCTCAGTGGCGGCCAACCGCGCACGTTGTGGAGGCGCGGCAAAGGTCGTCTCGGGCGACTAGAAGGCGGCCTGGAAGGAAGTAAGGGAACAGAAGCGGGCGCCGCAGCTCGGGCGCTTGTGCTGCCGCTGACGCGGCGCGCGTGGCGCGGCGGAGCATCAGGACTTGTGTAGGTTTATGGCCGCTGACGAGGCGCGCGCGGCGCGGCAGGCGCGCCGCTTCCCGGAGGCGACGCTGGCGGCCGCCTTCTCGCTGCTGCTCCTGCAGCGGCGCTTCGTGTACGCGGCCTTCCCGCGCGCGCCCTACACGCTCACCAAGGCCTTCCACGCGGCGCTGGCGGTCTGACCCTACCCTAACCCTAGCGCACCACCCACCCCCCACCCACGCGCGGCCTGGCCGCCAGAGCTCTCAGCCACTGGCGGGGCAGGCATCCGCGTCACCCCGTGCGATGCTTGCCCCCGGGCTGACGGCGTCCTGAGCCGGTGGACCTGCAAGCAGGCTGCAGGAGCGGCAAACTCCGACCGCATGCCCTCATGCACTCTGCTGACTGGAACGCGCGGTCAGCCGCCCTGCCTGCGTGACCTGGTAGGGTAGGGCTTTGCTCAAACCTAGGTTTACGAGCCCATGACCTACATTGAGGCTGGCAAACCGCAGGCGGTCGACCTGCCGGCCGACATATTCGCCGAGGCGGCGGCCGCGCGCCGGCTGCTGGGCGCGGCCCATGGCCCCAGCCCCGGCGCCCCCGCGCCGGGCCCGGCCGCCGCGGCGGCGCCCGTGGCGTCCCCGCTGGTGCTGCCGCCGGGCGTGGAGCTCGGCAGCGCGCTCGTCACGGAGACGCTCGGGCTGCTGGCCGGCGGCAAGGCGACGTTGCGCGCGCTGGTGCGCCGCGCGGCGCGCGGCAGCCCTGCTTTTGTCGCGTTGCCCCGAGAGGCGCAGGCCAGGCAGCGAGGTACGGTGGTGCGGGGTGCATGGCTGGCTGTGCTGGGGTCATTGTAGGGTACCTAAGGAAGTCGTGGAACCTTGATGGTTGCATCCAAGCTCGCTGCTGATGATCAACCTCCACATTGCAAAAATTCTGGCTGAAAAATGACGCGACCGCTCGTTGCCTTAATTTTCATGCAGTCGTGCCTGCTTGCCACAGGAGCTGTCTTGCTCAGGTTGTGGCTGCGTACTTGGTTTGCACGGCGGCCGCTGCGCGCGGACAGGACCCTGCGGCCGGGGCTTGTCGCAGGGTTGCGCGCCCACGCCCAGCAGCGCGCCGGGCGCAGGTGCCGCCGCTGGGCGCGGGCGAGGACCCGGGCGACCAGGAGGGCGAGCGCGCGCTCGCGCCCAGCCTGCCGCTGCTCGTGTGCCCCGCGGTGGCGCCGCCGCCGCCGCCGCCCGCGGCGGGCGTCGCCGTCGCGCCGCCGTGGGGCGAGGACGCCGCGGCGGCGGGCGGCGGCGGGCGCGGTCCGCCGGGCGGCCCTGACGCCGGGGAGCCCAGCGCGGCGGCGCACGCGGGCAGGGGAGGCGGAGAAGAAGAAGAGGGCGGAGGCGGGGGCCTGGCGGCGCACGCGGCCGCGGCAGGGCTGCCTGCCGGCGCGGCGGCGGACGCGCACAGGCGCGCGCCCCTCTGCACCCTCTTAGGTTCTCGCGCGCCTGCCCGCAGCCCACATGTGCGGGCGCTGAGAGATCTGAGCGGCGCTGACATGCATGCTTGCGTGACGGCGTCGACGCTCGCCGGATGCAGCGCCGCCCATGCCAGTGCCGCTAGTGCGCTCGGCGGGCGCGCAGGCTGCTGCGCGCGGCCGGCGCGGACGGCCTTTCAGATGCGCAGCTGGCGGCGGAGCTCGACGCGGCGTCGGCGGCCTGCGCTGCGGCCGCCGCGGCCGGGGACGGGGCGCCCGCCGCCGCCCCGGCGCCGGCCTCTCCCCGCGCCAGGTCGCCGGGCGCGCCGCAGCCGCCGCGGCCGCCGGCGATACCCCCGACGCCAGCCGCGGGCTCGGGCCGCGGCCCTGACGCCGCCGCCGCCGCGCTCGCGCCCGCCTTGCTGCGCCTGCTGCGCGCGCGCGGCCTCGCGCGCCGCGTGCCCGCATACGCCGGCTGGGTGACCATAGCTACGGAGCACGCTGGCTGCTACCTGGTTGACACGCCCACCCCGGAGCCTGCATGCGAGGCAGCGCGCGTGGCGGCCGCGCCTGCGCGCACGACGCCACCCATGCTGGAGGTCGGGACAGTTGGCGCGCCCGCCGCCCCTGCGCTGTGGCTGCTCACGGGAGCGCCTGCGGACGGGGGCGGAGCGGCGCCGGGCGCTGCGGCGGCGGCGCAGAGCGCGCCGGGGCCCCCCGCGGGGCCGCCAGGCAGCGCGAGCGCGGCGGAGCGCGGCGGCGTCGCAAGCCAGGCCAGCGGTGCGGCGGCGGGGGCTGTGGCGCGCGCCGCCGAAGGGGCGGCGGCCGCCGCCGGCGCGTCTGTGGCTGAATCTAGCGGCCCCGCCCCTGCTCCGTCGGCCGGCGCGGCCGCCGGGCGCGCCGCGCATGCGCCGCCGCCTGCGCCCGTCTGCGCGCCGCGCTTGGCGCCCTGGGCGGGGCCCGGCGGGCGGGGCGCGGAGTGTGGCCCTGCTGGTGCCGTCCGCGCGCTGGCCGCGGTCGCGCCGGTCGTGCCCGCGGCGGCTGCCGCGGGTGGGGGCGCGCAGGCGGGCGCGGCAGAGCAGGCCGAGCCGGGGCCGAGCGGCAGCGGGGAGCGCGCGCTGCTGGTGCCCTGGCGCGACCACCGGGGAGCCCTTGTCTCGGACATGTGGCGCGCGCTGGTCCAGCGCGCGCTGTCCGTGGTCATACGCCACCCAGGCGCGCGCGCCAACCCCGCTGGCCGCATCCCCCCCTGCGCTTACTCGACATGCGCACCTTGCACTGATTGGACGTGCGCCCCTTCCTGTACGCCCTGGGTGTGCGAGCTATGTCCTGACCGTGCAGCCACTGCTCCGCGAGCGGTGGTAACGCATTCGCATTGCATGCAACATGCTGCATTCATGCTGTGTGTAGCCTGTGGGTACTGCTCTGCATCCTTTGTCAGCCACGGCCGCCGTGCCACCTGGAGCATCGGGCTGGTTCGCGTGATTGGTGTCCGTCAGGGTCACATGGCCTGGCTGTCGGAGGCGCCCTGCGCGGCGGCCGCCCAGAGCGGATCACGCGGCCCGCGTGTCGGAGGCGCCCTGAGCGGCGGCCGCTCCGAGAGGGTCATACGGCCGGCCTGTCGGTGGCGCCCTAAGCGGCGGCCGCGCCGCAGGCATCCCCGAGGGCGCGCTGCTGGCAGAGCTGGGCGCGGTCACGCCCGCGCACGCGCGCCAGGTGGCCGCCGCGCTTGCCGCGCAGGGCCTGGTGCACGTGCGCGCCGCGCCGCCGCTGCCGCGCGCCGGGCCGCCGCGCCTGCTCGGCGGCCGCGCACGCGCGCCGGCTGCGCCTGTCCAGGCGCGCTCTTACCTTAAACCTAACCCTGACCCTAACCCTCTGTTGTTCTGGCGGTGGCTGCGTGCGCCCGGCAGAGAGCGGCCTCGTCGCCTGCAGGCGGGGGCTGGGAGAGGCAGACGCGCTGAGCCTGTTGGGCCTGCTGCTGCAGACCTGCTTGACCGCCCGCCTAGTTAGGGGCAAGGTTCCCAGCTGAACCAGCGGCAGCACTTGACCAAGGCTCCTCTATGCATGCGCTCATGGAGCCAGCTTTTCAGTTCACATCTTGTCTGCTCACGTCCCGCGTGTGCGGGGCGCAGGCGGTCCGCCACTACTTCCCGGACGCCACTAACTGCTTCAGCGGCGCCGAGCGCGCACGGGCGCCCTGACGCTTGCGGGCGGCGGCCGCAGCTGTGGGGCGCGAGAGCGTGGCGAGTGGTTGAGGGCCGGCCCGCCCAGCGCTCATGCATGAGCTATGGAGCATGACAAGGGCAAGCTTGTCATAGCTCGACCACCAAGAGGTGGTCGAGCTAGGCTGTCCCCTGCAAGGCCTTGTGTTATTCCATGTGTGTAGCAGTGCACCAGTCTCATAAACCAAGTGTTTGGTCGCCGTAAGATGACACTTGCTTTGTGCTCTGCATGCATCCTGTCCCTCACATGCTCGTTGTAATGCATGCCCATAAATTCCAGTATGGCCCCTGCACCTTACATTACTGCCTTTCATATCGCTGCCCCATGTCTGCATGCTCAGAGTTGTCCTGTGTGCACAGCCCTGTGTACGTAGCTGTTAGGCCATGCTTGGCAGTGGCCACACATGTGGGCACTGGCACACAGCTGTGTGCAAACGGCAAGGGCGCCGACCCTCACGGGCTGGTACCACAACCCAGACAAGGTCATCGGCCGCGTCTGCAGCACCTGCTACACCTACTACACCGGCCACGGCTACCCGCGGCGGGCGGTTGAAGCCCTTGGGCGGCCGCGGGCACCCGTGGCCGGTGTAGGCGGAGTAGCAGGTGCTGCACACGCGGCCGCCGACGACCTTGTCGGGGTTGGTGTGCCAGTGCCCATGGGGGTCGGCGCCCTTGCAATATGCGCACGGCTGTGTGCCTGTGCCCACAGGTGTGGCCACAGCCAGGCACGGCACAACAAGATTTGTGCAAGCAGAGCACACAGAACACTGTGAGCATGCAGACACTAGGCACTTCCTGTGAAGTCCTCTGAACCTGAGGTGCATGCACTGGCTGTACTACATAATCTACTAATTGTTATATCATAGTGCTCTCCAGCAGCAAGCAGCGCAATGCATGGAGTGCTTGCTCGCGTATGCAAGCGACGGCAGCGAGGAAGGCAGGTCTGAGGCCAGGTCTGAGTCCGACTGTGGCTCTCCGCTCTCTCTGCATTGTCCGGCGCCCGCGCCCGCTGCCAGCGCGGGCGCCCTCCCTGAAAAGCCCAGCCACCTAGCAGACGCACCAACTGGCTGGGTATCCAGGTGTGGCGCTGTCTGTTGCGTGGAGGCTTTCTGCTCGTGATGCGCACCAGGGATTGCTTTGCAGTCTTGACTCAGCGCCACCGTGGTCGCTGCCCAGGCAGGCAGGAGTAGTTCTTCCGCCCGCAGCCGAGCTGCTGTCAGGCGCAAGGGACAACCCCGGTGAGCACTCGTCCGCTCATCAGTCAGCAAGCGCATGCCGTTGGCCAAGCGCTGCTGGCTGACAGCTGAACAGGCTCCTGCCTGCCGCAGTGTTGGAGCAGCTGCGGCAGGAGCGGGCGGCGGTTGACAGGCACCAGGGGCGCGTGCGCGCCTTCCCGCACAAGGCGGGCAACTATGCGACCCACGTCTACATTGCGCGTACGCGCCTGCTCAAGCTTGCTTAAGAAACTAGATTGTGGCCAACCTCATGCATATGCTTCAAGAGTGCTACGTGTGCCCACCGGCGCCTGCGAGCAGCGCACTTGCTTGCACCTTCTTCATCATAAGCCAGCTCTCTCCAGCTGCGTGCTGCTACGCTGGTTCTCCAAAGTGCTGTGAGCAGCGTGGTGTGTATGCGCTGGCACTACGCTGCTGCTTTGACGGCGTGATGGGGGCATACGCAGTGCCGGTGCCAGCGCAGTGCGAGGATGTTCTGTGGCGGGTGCTCAGCGAGTGCTGCCGCCGCGAGCGCGGGCTGCAGGGCCTGGAGGACCCCGGGTCTCCGGTCTGGCACAAGGCACGCCAGGGAACGTGCGCTCGAAAAGTGCCTCCTGGTCGTCTTGACCCTCCAGCGCCCCTGGCAGGCAGTGCTTGGCAGTTGCTTGCAGGCAAGCAAGCTGCCAGCCTGGGGTGCTCACCCTCGGGTTGATTGGCAGACAGCATGCTTGGCCCCTACGCTGCTGCACCCCTGACGGCCTCTTCACAGGCGCTGGTGGCCTCGGCACCCCAACTCGGCCTGTACTGGCTGTGCCACATATCATGCGGCCTCACTGGCGCATGCGCCCGCTCAGTGACAGCAGCCCTCCACCCTTGGTCGGCCACGCCCGGGCGCCAACCGTGACAGGCGCAGGCCAGGTGACGCCGACGTTGGCGCCTTTAAACACAGACCGCGCGGCCGCGCCGCGCAGGGCCGGCTGGTGCAGGCGGAGTATCACCTGAGCCTGTCGCGCACGGTCGCCGTGCGCGCGCACCAGATCCAACCGCTGCTCGCTGACCTGCGCGCCGGCCTGTCCGGCACCCCCAGGCGCGCCCTACCCTACCTCACCC
>JAABUP010009614.1_pt1 | contig 11780 bp, 11 predicted proteins | sample 5559201 | NCBI WGS metagenome assembly JAABUP01 (sample SAMN10711887, study PRJNA513373) | rock metagenome | isolation source: Antarctica rocks | place: Antarctica | reverse complement strand
GATGAAATGTTGACTAATCATGTTCATCTTGATGTTGATATTCATGTAAATTTTCATTTCTATCTTCTGATTTCTTTGAATTACATGCTCTTTATATATAAGAATCTTTACAAAGAAAACTTCTTGTTTTTCTCTCAATGATTTGAAGCATTCATCAAGAACTTGTCTTTTTTTGAAATCTTAAGACAATTCATATGCAACATTGAATTGATGAATACTTAATTTACATCAGATTCTTTTGATTTATTCTTGATCTTTATATCTTTACAATCAATAATGTAGTGATTTTTTCAATTGCATGTTCAGCACATTATATTGAACAAATCTTTGCTATAACATAACAAAGCATGTAAGCTTGACTTTAATAATGAGTCAAGTTTAATTGATTTATGAAACTTCTTTTACTTTAAATAAATCTTCTTATTAATTTTAGTTTAATCATACAAGTCTTTGTCTTGAAGTTGTTTCAATGACAAGATATGTTTTTTTTGCAGATTGATTTTCAATTAAATGACAAGATTGATTAATACATCTTGCATGATAGAAATCAACTGTACATTGATAATAATCATATGCAGTTCAAATCTTAACTTAATGAATAAATGAATTCACTTATGCTCATTATTATACAATGAAAGTTGATGTTTCAGAATGCTCAGATAAACTGCAAATGTTCATATCATCTGATTCAAGCATTGTGATGCATTTGCATATTACTGAGTCATGTTTATATCTTGATTCATCAAGTTCTTAATTAAATTGAGAAAAAAATCAGTAAAATTGAAACACATCTACTGAGCTGCAGACATAATCTCTTCATGATTGAATCAAAGCTTCTTTAATTCACTCTTGAGATAAATCATGCAGTATAAAATCTTTTTCTCATTTCTTTCAAAATATTAAGAAATATTTTGAAATAAGATTTTAATGTCATGAATTCACTCTTTATGTTTTTTTATGATTTTATCATGATACTTTTTCAAGAGCATTAAGAATCTTCACTTCTATAAAATGATTTCATGATGACTTCATTTCACTTTCATTGACATTATAAAGATAATGTGTAAATCATTCAAGTTTTCAATGAAGACTTAAATGAAAGTTGAATGACTTTTCTTCATCATTTCAATAACTTGCAAAGTTTCAATCTTTGATTGAATGATTGTTAATTTCTGTTTCTTTTACAGTTCATTACATTAAAGCATTACTTAAGTCAGCTGTTCATTAATATCAAGAGAGAATTCATTTTCTGTTTCTTCACTTTCTGATTTTATTATATGATGTTCATTTTCTGATATGATGTTTTGCAAGATTAAAACATCATCATTGCAACTTTGTTACAATTGCATTGCTGTTATCATGCTTGAATATTAAATCATCATTTTTAAAAAGAGTTTAAAATAATAATAATAATAATAATAATAATAAATTCATACATTCTTGTGACATTGATTAGATCGACTCATGAGAAACTCTATGCTATGTGTGTTGAGTGAACAAAACTCTCTGAGGTAGAAAATCACTCGCTATTCATACGACTGCTTCACGCAGTTGAAACGACAAGATTAAGACTATGTATCAAATTTGTTCGCGTTGATTGCATGTTAAAGAATGAGTGTTCTAGTCATTCTAAATTGCTTCAGAAGCTTTGTTTTCATCATCATTCTTGCTGCTATTCTGAAATCTTTCGTGATCGCGACGATTATTTGATAGTTTGAAAAGTTGACATCACGTAGCATTCTTGATCGTAGATGCGTTCAGTTCAAGCAGTGCATGAGTACATGCTTCGCTGTCTGATGACTTCGTTCGCAGTCGCATCGCGAGCTATTCATGTTCGAAACGTTTCTCGAGTGCAAATAGACATTAAGATCTATGCGTTCAATTCTGATGTGAGTTGCAAGAATGCTTTCAGTCTTCTAAAGATCATCATGCATCTTTATCATCTTGTTGAATAGATGAGATCTTTGTGCTGAGATTGCATTAACATCTGCGATGCGTTTCTTGTATTTTTCTCATCGTTGCTCTCATTGATCTTTGTGATATAGCGCTATTGCAATGCTATCACTTATTGAGATCGTCGTAGAAGAATCAAATCATCTGCGTCTAGACTGCATTCTTATGTCTTCTTGAATAGATGTGTTCAGAAGCACTATTTTCTTGATGACAGAAAAGCGAGAAGTGAAACGACTAATTCTCGTCAGTCGAGCGCATATAAGTTTGCATGCTCATTTAGTCTCTTGCGTTCTGTCATCAACTTGACTGCGTAATGTGACTTTATTCTGCAGCATGTTCAGATGAACATGCAGCAAACTTGTGTATGTTTCGATCTTTAGCGTTTCAATGCTTACTCTTTTGAACACTTCTGCAACGTGATGTAAAGTCTGATTCTACAAAGTTTCTAGTTTGCATTTCTTGTCTGACAGTTTTCTCTCTTTATCACGCTGATGTCAAACTGATGCTTTGAATGCAATTTCTGATCTCACTACAGTTGAGTACACTTGTCTCGCTTTTGCGAAGATTGTCTCTCATGTGAAGACTTCTAGATGACTAAGCGTAAACATTCTTGTGACGTGACTCACTTCTATCTGTCAAAGATGCGCGTCTCATCACAGTTTCATGTTCAGTTAAACTTCTAGAACTCGCACGTCTGACTTCAACTTAATCACTGAGCTTTCTATTTGTATGCTAATCATCATGTTGAATTTTCTCGATTTTCTAGTGAAATGTGTGAGCTCGTATTTTTCTGATGCAAACGTTGCATCATGAGTTCAAGCTCACTTCGCACAGACGTCGTGTGTCTTGCTCAGTGTTTTGCAGATTTCTTTGATGAATCTGTCATAAACTAGAATGTTGATGTCATTTATGAAGTCAAGCACTTCAATTTTGATTCTCAGTGCTTTGCATTTTTCAATTAAACTTGCGTTGAAAAATAGAAAGAGAATCGATGAAATGAAAGATTCTTGAGATGTGTCTGCATTTATCTCGCGCATAGTGCTCATTTGCTCATTAAATATCAACGACGTCTCTCTGTTCTTTAGAAAGTTGCGTGCTCATTTGACTATGTAGCTCGACATTCTTCTCATTTTCAGCATGTGCAGCAGTCTGATGTGTGAGACTCAATCAAACACTTCGACAACATCTAAACTTAGCATGAAGATCACATACTTGATCTTGCAGTCTCACATGATGTAAACTTGATCAACTAGTAGATCTAACATCAAAATCATGAATCACTTACATCTTGTTCTCATTTGAGCATTCGAAAGCATGTGATGAGTCTCAGCTATGTCACTCAATCTTTTGATCATAATTGACTCTAAAGCTTTGCTCATGATATTAAGCAGAGCAATGAGTTGATATGTTTTTAAGTTGATGTAATCACTTTTCTTTGATTTATGTAACACTATTGTTTGAGTCTTTTTGAACTGCTTCGAGTGATATTTGTGTATCACGCATGCGTTGAATAGACTCGTCAGCACTGAGATCAATTCTGTGAGATCTGCTTAAAGTGCTTTGTTTGAGATTTCAGAGATGTCTGACGCTTTGTTTGCTTTTACTCGTCTGATTGCTCACTTCATCTTATTCTCTGAAATGCGTGAATTTGATGATACTGTCAAAGATATGAATGAATCTGAAATGTCATTGACGTCTGCTTGTAAGAATGAAGAAAAGAATTTCTCTTGCAACATCTTGATTTTTTCTTCAAATGTTGTTATCATGTGATCAGTATCATCTTGTTTCAGCGATGAAAACTGAGAAAGCTTTTTAGATAGTTGACTTTCAATTCTAGCTCATTTTGCAAAGCATCATATCAATTTCAATGCGTCGCTTAGCTCATGCATCTGTGATCTGAAGTGTGCGCATTTTGTTTGTCTGATGATCTTGTTTTTATGATCATTATGTTTCAAATATTCATTTCATGTCTTTAATGTGTCTTACATTTTTCATATGATTTGCAGTCATCTTGATTTCATTACTACTTTAAAGCAGCTTTGATTTCAGAAGTTTCTTGCTCAATTTAATGATTTTGCTCAAAGAGTAGACTTCTCAATGATCTCTTGTAGTACTCTAATGATCTCTGTCGCTCTGTCATTCATTTCAGCTTTGCTGTTCAGAGAGTGATCTGATAAAAGATGTATTCGCAGATAAGCACTCAGTGCTTCTGTGTTCATTTTTTTTCAAAGTCAACAAGTTGAAAGCTGTACTGAGATTGTTTGTAAATTTAACTCTGTAACAATTGAAAGATGATCTGATCTCTGATGTAAATCAATTCGTACTTTGCACTTGCGTGTCATAAACTGTATTTTCTCGCTGCTAAAGACTAAATCTATCATCGTAAACTGATTGTGAATCTTGCAAGTGATTGTGTTTGATTTCAGCAGTAGTCTCAGTCTTGCATTTGTAATGACGTTTAGTAGAATATCAATCATCATATGTTGAGTGAAGCATCTTCGCTTTTCTCAGTGTGAATGATGTAAATTGAAGTCTTCTACAACTAGTTGTTTGCAGTCATTCTTGAGTAGTTCATTCAAGCAAGAGATAGTTGAGAGTTTCTCTGTGAATGTGATGAATAGTGAGCTTGAATTGTAGACGTTTAGAAGTCTTAGCATCTGCGTTTTGTCATCTGTGTTGCGAGTTAATATTCTGATTGAGCAGATGTCTGACTCAGCTGTTTCTACTGTTCACTGATTGAATCTTAAGCATTTGTTAACATATATGCATGTTCTTGACTGAGATGACGAGTTTTTCACTAGATGAAAGAATTTGTAAGCTGAGTTAAATGATTGTGAATTGTTAATGTTGTGTTCTTGCTTCTGTATGATTACTATGTCGAATTTGCAAACTTCTTTGTCAATCAAGAATGATTCTTGAATCTTCAATGACTTTCTGATGTTGTACTGTAGAATTCGTAGAAAGAGTTGTTTTGTCATAAAGTTATTTGTAGCTGTTGTTGACTCTGCGCTGAGAAGACTCTTTGTATGCTTTCAATCATTGAAAGTCTTTCGTGCTTTCTGATTGAGCGTTTTTGAGTCTGCTCAGATGTCGTCTTATCTGAGTCGCTAGTCACGCATAAAAAGAGATTGACTCGTCTCTTCTTGACTTCTATCATCTGTCATGTCAATTCAACGTCTCGATTGCATGTTTTCAACATGATGATTGCTGAGCTTGAAGAGTTCATTGAATTTGCGAAGTCTGTTGAGCTCAACGAATTCATTGAGCTTAGAGAATTCAGAAACAGCGAAAGAAGTGCGCGATTGTATTTCAACGTTTTTGAATATCTGATCGATTTGTTTCTGTAGATTTCTGATGTCTGTTTCATCTGCTGTCATTATGTGAGACAGATGCATCTTCAGAGTTTGTGATTTTCATTGCAGTTGACACAACGTCTTTTATTCAAAGACATCACGCACTTTTTGATGTGATGTTTGTCTGTGCATTTAGCACAGCGTTGTTTCTTCTTGCAGAATCTGATCATATGATCAAATTTGAAGCATCTGTAGCACTGAGTGATGTGACAGTTCTTTTCAAACAGCTTGCATGAGCATTCTTGATACAAGTTTAGCATGTTCTCGTTCATTAATCAATTTGTCATCGCTTTGATTGCAATCTCTATGATGAGTGACAAGTAAATCTTCTCATTCTTGACTACTTTCTTGAGTCAGACTATTCTTAGAATCTTTAGATTCTCATGAAGTTTTGTGTTATTTTTTATCAATCTTTTAATGATCACTTTCTGATTACTTGTGTCTATTGTGATGTGTATCTTATGTGCTAGCATAGCGAAGATTTGATGCATTATACATGTTGAGTTCGTGATTTCTTTTACTCATGTTTGAGATCTTTTCAGGTTTGCTCAAGCTTCTGAGCTCACTGTGTGAAGTGTGATGTCTTCACTTTCAAGCTTACGAAGAAACATGATTAAATTTCTTTGAGCTGTCAACACGTTTGTGATTTCTTGAGAAATCTGTTCAATAAATTTCTTTTGTATCTTCTCTATTTTCTTTCTTTTTGCTATCTTCATCATGACTTCTCATTTCTTGCAAAGCGATGACAATTCATCTCTGAAACGTTGCTTTTTCGTTGTTACTTCTTCTCTTGTCACGTTCGCTCATGACGTGATTCTTAATGAGAAGCATATGCTATCTTGCATTTGCATGCTATCTTGTGTTTGTAGCTGCTTACTAAGCAGTTGTATGAATGTCTTCAGTTTCTGTACATTCTTTGCAATGAATGCATTCTGATTCTCATTGTTTTTTTCTTCTGAATCGTTTCGAAGATGTCACATCAGCTTCACTGCTACTTCTTTTCATGAATAATTTTTGCTCTTTTCTTTCTTTAACGTTGATGTCTATATTAGAAGATTAATGATGTTAGCAACATACTTCTCGTCGTTGCGTAAGCTTTTTGACTTCACGTTGCTGTTTCTTCGTGACGAGTCAACGTCACTTGCAATCGTCTCTGAATCAGCATTGCTGCAGTTCATGCAATTCATCGTTGTTTATTTATCTTCTAGATTCATTCTGTCTTGATTGTATTGCTCTTTTCAAAAATTTGCTTTGCATGCGTTGTAATTGTTTTAATTATTTTGATAAAATAATCAATAAAGATTAGAACATATTTATATGTGATACTCATGAAGATACTAAGCGATAAAGAATCTACATAATTCATGAAGATATTACATCAACAACGTTCAAGAACTGAAAGAAAATACAATCATTCTTGAGTTTGTTGTTTAAAGAGCTTGAAACGTGTGCATACATGACAGTTTCATACAAAGCATTGAACATACTTATAAATGTTTAATCATCAGTAAACTCAACTGATCAGTTTATAGCTTTTTGCTCTTTCTGAATAATCATTGACAACATTGTCATGAGTGAGTTGAATGATACAAAGACGTAGTTTATCTGAGTTGAGCACGTACTTTCTTTCTTGAAAGTACAGATGATTCTCATGTTTTTCACACTCAACTAGAGAAATCTTGTTATGATGTTGTGCTTTATTGCAAAGTGCTTCAATTATCTGAGTTGCGAATTTGTCATTGATTTCAATTTACTTTCATAATGTTTGAGTGAAAGTATTAGTAGAATCTTCATCAAGATTCAGAGTGTCTTGATCTAACTGAAACTTAACATCTTTAACGTTGAATTCTTCAATTTCTAGATTCATGAAAGCTAGAATTTGCAAAAATGCTGAGATAATTAAAAACAGATGTAACTTGTTACGATTCTAGCTACGCACCTTCGTTGATAGCTATGTTGATGACTATGTTGATGACTATCCTGAGAGCTATCGCCGATCGCTCGCCGCTAGGGCATAGGCTTGTTCCGAAGCCAACCCTATTCAGAGTTAGCTTATGTTCTTCTGAGTCATATAGATAGCCGGCTCTTCCCTTCTAGATACTTTCCTTCCTTAGCATTTATATACTCGTTACATTACACTCATATGACTCGCTCTATGCTGGCCCCTAACATTATATAAATGCTCCTTCGTTACAGACGAAGTGAAATAATCTGCATCGATCTCTTCGAATGCTTCTGCTAGTAGTTCTTCAACCCTCTATCGACTTTGATCTAGCGACTTGCGTTCGTGCAGCAGCATTCATCTTCCTTCTCTCGTGAGCTGATTCAGCGAGAATAAACAAAAGATTCGAACTCGTGCGCTGATCAGCAAGTATAAACAAACGATTGAAATCATCCGACTAGATCAAAGATCAGCGAATTAATCGTTCATTCAGATTCGCAAGGAATTCTTCAAATTTGTTGAACAATCAAACGGGACCAGTCATAGAACTGCGTGAAGTCTCTATCTCGAGAAGCAAACCCCCAGTGAGCCTGCTTCAATGGCATCGTCAATGCGATGGCCTACTCGCTCTCATCGCCCTATTCATCAGTGAATCTGATTATACGTTCACTTGCAACTAGTGAGCCTGCTACAATGACGAGCCCAAAGTCGATCTCTTCGATGAGCAAGTCGATCAGTGAGCCTGCTTCAATGACACTGTCAATGCGATGATCTATCTTCTCATCGTTCTACCCATCAGTGAATCTGATCATACATTTACGTGCAACTAGTGAGCCTGCTACAATGGCACCTTCCGTCAATGCGATGATCTACCTACTCACATCGCTCTACCTACCAGTGAATCGATCTGCCGACTCGTTCGCGTGCAACTAGTGAGTCTGCTTCAATGGTACTTCTACCTCGCATAGTGAGCCTGCTACAATAGGCATTTCGATTCTACACAAGGCTAAGAAAATACATTCATGCGAACATGAATCGTTGAAGAGAGAGAGTAATGTTACGATCCTAGCTACGCACCTTCGTTGATAGCTATGTTGATGACTATGTTGATGACTATGTTGATGACTATCCTGAGAGCTATCGCCGATCGCTCGCCGCTAGGGCATAGGCTTGTTCCGAAGCCAACCCTATTCAGAATTAGCTTATGTTCTTCTGAGTCATATAGATAGCCGGCTCTTCTCTTCTAGATACTTTCCTTTCTTAGCATTTATATACTCGTTACATTACACTCATATGACTCGCTCTATGCTGACCCCTAACATAACTGAACTGAATTTAAAGCAATGATTTATGACTGAAACTTCATGACTTTAATGTAGAAGATATCAAGAGTGAGATTCTCAACAATATTAAAATCTAAAACATGAATTTTCAAAATTGTCTGATGTTGATATTAATATTAAGAATTGAATGTATTTCTCTTTTTAGAAAGATCTTCTGAGTTATGTGTCAAAGCATTCAACTTATCATCGATCTTGTTGAGATGATAAACGATGTGATAGTTGAATCTAAACAGAAACTCACTTCAACGAGCTTGATGATAACTCAACTGCTTAATTGACATGAAATACTTAAGATATTTGTGATTCATAATCATCTCAACAGAATAAATAAAGTCTTCAAGCTCTGATCATCATTTCTTGAAAGTGCAAACAATGATTATAAGTTCTTTATCGTAGATCTCGTAGTTACACTCAACTGAGTTATGCTTCTTTGAAAAGTAAGTGACTGAATGAAAAATCTCATTCTCATCATATTGAAAGAGAATGTCTTTGAACACATAGTTTAAAACATTGATTTCTATCACAATCTTATGATCTGAATTATAATGATGAAGAATAATCTTGAAAGTGAAGACTTTCTTAAGAATGTTAAATGCAATCTGATATTTCTGAGATTAGACAAAGAGTACATCTTTTCTAATGAGATAAATGAGCGAAGTAGCTATTCTACTATAGTCATAAATGAATCTTTTATAGAAGTTCGCGAAATCTAGAAAACTTTGAACATCTTTAACATTGATTAAGATGAATCAGTTGACAATGATGTTTATCTTAGAAGAATTCATCTTGATCTTTTCAATAATGATTATCAATTCTAAATATGAAACTTGAGTGATGTAAAACTTGCATTTGATTATATTTATCTGAAGATCTGCTTCTTGCAGCTTTCGCAAAATGAGCTTGACATGAATCTCATGCTTGAGTTCATTGTTAAAATAGATCAAGATGTCATTCAAATAAGCTGTATAAAACTTATTTAAATGTTCACGAAGAATATTGTTGATATACTTCTGAAATGAGATAAACTCATTATATAAATTGAAAAGCATGACTAAATACTTGAATAATTCAAATCAAGTGCAAAAGATAATGAAAGCTTCATCTTCTTCTTTGATTTAAAGTCGATTGAACGCGAAGATAATATTCAGCTTGATAAAGATTTTAGCTTAACTTAAATGATTCAGCATTTCTGAAATCAGAGACAGAGAATATCAATTCTTGATTGTGATAACATTCAGATTTCAATAGTTCACACAAAAGCAAAGTTCTTCTTTGAATTTCTTGATGAAAAGAACAGAGATGATCATCTGAAAGTGATTGACTTGAATGAAATCTTTGCTCAGATTCTCATTCAAATAACAACGAAGTTTTAGAATTTTATCACGACTCATGTTATACAAAGCAAAGACTGAGAATTGAACATCTTCTTTAAAATGTATGACATGATCATGAGCTTGATGCAAAGACAAGATATCAACGTTCTTCTTAAAGAAAACATCTAGAAACTCAAAATATTTGAATGATAGAATTGTGATTGAATCAACATTCTTACTTTGTTAATAAACTTCAAGATTTTCTTGTGTCGTGAATGCAGTTAAATGAAATTTCTTTTTCATTTGATGAAGATTCAAATGATGATTCTTATCATATGTACTGTCTTGAGAGTGAGATGAGAACTGAGCAAGAGTTGAAATATTCTTTGAATAAACAGTCAAAGTCATGTAACGCGATTTTGACTCATCAGAGTCTAGACTAGAAGACGAGATTGACTCAAGATTCAAGAAAATATCAATTTTCTTTAAAGTGATGCTAAACACTTCAATGTCTTTGACATAAGCAGCATGATCAAAGCTTTAAGCTTTTAACTCAATTATGTCAAGTTGTATAAAAGATCAATTAAATTGATTTGCTTGAAAAACAACAGAAGTTCTAAAGAAAAAAGAATTTTGACACTTGATTTTTGATGAGTATTCTTTTTGAATGACTTGAAGAATACAATTAAAAGCTTCTTGTTTCAAACAAGAAACAAGACTGAACAAGATTTATTTCTTGTAAATGAGCTGAGTATTAATTGACTTTTCATGAGCAAACGAGAGATTATATTGCTTCTTGTGAGCAGATGAAAAACTGAGTTACTTCTTGCAAGTGAATTGAGAATTGAATTGCTTCTTGTGAGTGAACTGAAAACTAAGTTACTTCTTTCAAGCAAATGAGAAACTAAATTACTTCTTGTGAGTGAACTGAAAACTGAGTTGCTTCTTTCAAGCAAATGAAAAACTAAATTACTTCTTGCAAGCAAACTGAGTGCTGAATTGCTTCTTGTGAGCAATCGATAAACTAAATTGCTTCTTGTGAATGATCTGTAGATTGAATTGCTTCTTGTGAATGCGGAATAATTTGTGAACTGAGTTGCTTCTTGTGAGCAAATTGAGAGCAAGACTGAGAGAAAGCTACTTTGTTAACTTCAAGCAAGAAATTTTCTTCTTATTGATTAAAATCATAAATCTTGATGAAAGATTGACAACAATGATTAAGATAGAAAAAGAAAGACAAGATAAGAATATTGTGTTCAAAATTAATATTAATAACGTGATGATGAAATCATGATAAACTCATGATGATGAGATATTGACTTAATTCAGTAACATAAAAGAATAGTTTTTTGTTGTGTTCATTGAGAATCATTGTGATTTCAACAACATGAGTAATGTCATTAATTAAAGCGACTTGATCATGAAATTCTTGAAGTTTGCAAGAGTGAGTTAATTGATGCAAGAAGAAATGATGTTGTTGCATGAATAATTTATTCATAAAGACATAAGTTGAGACTTCACTATCAATCAAAGCGAGAGCAAAAACTTTAAATTGAGCTTAATGTAAAATAAAAAATACTATCATGTGATTATCTTTGAATGTTGAATTGAATTCAAAAAGTTTCAAGATAAATTTAACAGAAAACTTTCTATATAATTGAAGTGAGAGTGAAAAGATTGAGACTAGTAAACAAGATGATATGTATACAGATTTCTGAGCGTAACTTAGCTCAAAGACTAAACTTTTTTCACAGACAGCAAGACTTCTTCATCTATATTAATGATGTTATTATTGTAAATGTTCATGATATGCAGAGTGAAGAACTTCTTATTTGAGCATTCTTTAATGATTTTGCTTGAATGTTGCAACTTGCAG
>JAABUP010009613.1_pt1 | contig 11781 bp, 10 predicted proteins | sample 5559201 | NCBI WGS metagenome assembly JAABUP01 (sample SAMN10711887, study PRJNA513373) | rock metagenome | isolation source: Antarctica rocks | place: Antarctica | reverse complement strand
CACCCTACAGCTTTCACGTCGCGGACAGGACCACCTGGCTTTCTAAGCTATGGGAAACCCACCTGGCTCTTTGAGCTAAGGATCTCCTTGTATGTTTATTCACTTCGCGGACAGGACCACCTGGCTTCTGAGCTATGGGAAACCCACCTGGCTCTTTGAGCTAAGGATCTTCTTGCCAGTTTGGTTGTAGAATCACCTTCCGGCTTTCACTTCGCGGAGAAACTACCTGGCTTTCTGAGCTATGGGAAACCCACCTGGCTCTTTGAGCTAAGGATCTTCTTGCCAGTTTGGTTGTAGAATCACCTTCCGGCTTTCACTTCGCGGAGAAACTACCTGGCTTTCTGAGCTATGGGAAATCCACCTGGCTCTTTGAGCTAAGGATCTTCTTGCCAGTTTGGTTGTAGAATCACCTTCCGGCTTTCACTCCGCGGAGAAACTACCTGGCTTTCTGAGCTATGGGAAACCCACCTGGCTCTTTGAGCTAAGGATCTTCTTGCCAATTTGGTTGTAGAATCACCTTCCGGCTTTCACTTCGCGGAGAAAACTACCTGGCATTCTGAGCTATAGGAAAGTCGCCTGGCTCTCGAGCTATGGACTTCGTTGCTTTGCCTAATGAGATCGTAGACACACTTCTACTCCGTCAACACAACTACCTGGCTTTCTGAGCTATGGGAAAACTACCTGGCTCTCGAGCTAAGGCAAATCCACCTGGCTCTTTGAGCTAAGGGCAACTTCGCCCATTTGGATCGTAGACAGACTTCTACTCCGTCAACAAAACTACCTGGCTTTCTGAGCTATGGGAAAACTACCTGGCTCTCGAGCTAAGGCAAATCCACCTGGCTCTTTGAGCTAAGGGCAACCTTGCCCATTTGGATCGTAGAGACAATTCTACTCCATCGACATAACTACCTGGCTTTCCAAGCTATGGGAGAGCCACCTGGCTCTCAGGCTAAGGCCCTCCTTGCCAGTTTGGACTGTAGAGACACGACAAGGCTTGCAGAAAACACCTGGCTCTTGGGGCTCAGGAGGCGCCCTTATTTCCCAAATTCTGGAGGATGTATCTGGCTTCTTTCAATGGGGGGAAATCACCTGGCTCCTGAATCCTCTATTTCGCTTTCACGGTATCGGACTGAGTTCATCCTCCTGTATTCGCGCCATACAAAATGAGTAAGAGAGACAAGAGCGGGAGACTTTTCAAGAACAACGTGAGCGCTTCGAGGCTCAGATGACGACATTCAACAGACAGCAAGCGGGGGAGAAAGAAGAGCTGGATCGTATGACCAAAGACCTCCAGCAGTCTAGCCTGAACACTGAACATCAGAGCGAACCCACAGCACCTCCTGAATATCGAACAAATGACGGCAAGAAGATTGTCCGGAAGACCAATCACTTCCGCATGAGGACTGGCCCTTCGAAATTGCTGTTCGGAACAGAGTACAGGTGGATTCGGACAAGAGAAAAAGGCAAAAAGCCCAAGTGGACGAGGACACGGGGCCTGTGAGACGCCGCCTAGGGCAAAAAATTTTCTGAGCGGGCTCAGACTGTGTTTTGTTATGGGTCGTCAGCTGAAATACACCAAGAGGCCGGAGAGGTCTGCTCAAAAATGTTGAATGTGCTTCACGTAAACTGGCGTGGGAAGGTGAACTTGGGGCATGTTACAAATGTGCTCGTTGCATGGCAAATGTAGAAGATTACAGGGACGTGGATCTCCTTTGATACTCTCATGACGGTTACGGTCTCTATGAAATACGTGCTCATGAAATCAGATACTCTTGAACTCGTGAAAGACAAGATATGAGTGTGCTTGAGAAGAATTGAGCGTTTCATGTAGGATCTGTGTCTACGTAGATGGATGCAAAGTGTCTTACGTTGAATAGTACATTTCATACATACTGGTAAGTATTCGCAATATACTTGATATGTTTGCGTCGAAATACACGAAAACCATTCAATGACGATGGAGAAGGGTCTCGAGTGAGTGGGGCATTGATTTGTGCGCTGTTGTATGTCCTCATGTCAATCGCATGTTGGTGTATAAGACATCGGCGATTCGAGACCTATCACTCATACTATTTGGCACCTCGGATTATTCGCAAAAGATTGGTGTTCAACTGCGCAGAGTACCAGAAATAAGCATGAGCCTGCTGTACGCTTTAGATGAATGAACGGATGGCCTATGGCTACGCTTGATGCGAGGATAAATATCGATTACTGCGTGGCAATAAATGTTCATCACATTCGCAATTACTCTTCTAAATCGGAAGACTATAATCGAATTTTGGAGTAGGAAATGGGTTTTCAAGCATAGTCAATCTTCCTGTCCGCCTATCAAGTGAAAGGGGTAAAATAACTTGCCGAAAGAGGCGAAGATGAAGGCCATGGAACTCATCATGAAAAGTGTCAATCTTCATCCTCGACAAATTGCCCATGTCCTTCTGCAGCGTCGACTATGTGAGTTTTAGAACCCAACTATTTAGGCCAACCTCAAACATCGAATTGGTCCTCAATGAATCACCTATCTGCTTTTCTATATTCGACGAAGTCGACCTGATTAGGTGTCAGTGCCCACTGGATTAGGCCAATCTCCTTAAAGAACGACATCGAGTTGATCCTTAACAAATCACCCACTCGTCTTTCCGAACCCGGCGAACCTTGGAACTCGACGGATCAGGTCAGGCCTCCTCCACCCCGAAAAGAATAACATCGAGTTGATCCTTAACAAATCACGCTCTTCTTTTTCCAAACTCGACGAATCTCGCGGCGTGACAGATCAGGCCAGCCGGGCCAGCCGCCGCCCCCTCCCTCCCCCCCCACAGAATAACATCGACTTGATCCCTAGCAAATCACCCATTTCCTTTTCCAAATCCGGCGAAGCCGACCCGACGGATCTCGGAACTCGATGGACCAGACCACGGAGGGCATTTGGGCGGGATGACATTGAGCGATGCTGGGGTCACATCAATCGCATATCCCAGAGAGATTCGGGTCTTGAAGAAAGGTTGTTGAGATGAAGAGAGAGAAGTCATGAGAATCCTGAGACGAGAAGGTGAATGAGTCTAAGGACGTCTTCAAACTCGAAAGTAGACCAGTAGGGATAGCAGCAATGTTGGGTTCACATCAATTACATCTCCGAGAGTGGTTCGGTCCTTGAAGAGAGATCGTTGAAGATGGGGAGGGAGGTGATCCATCCTTTGACGAGTCATTGGGGATGGAGAAAGAGATTTTAGGGATATTGTGGTACGAGAAGGCGGAGAGTGTAGGGTTGCCTTTGGGACCGAGAAGGTGAAGAAGACCATCAAAGATAGTAGCGATGTCGGGGTCACATCGATTACATATCTGAGAGTGGTTCGGTCCTTGAAGAGGAGTCGTTGCGGATGAGGAAAGAGATTTTAGGGGTATTGTGGGACGAGAAAGCGGAGGGGTGTAGGGTTGCCTTGTATTAAAGAAGGTGAAGAAGGCCGCCAAGGATGGCGGCCATCGTCTGGTCGACTTCTTGTTGAAGAGTGTCAATCGATCCATCTTTCTTCATGTCTTGTTGGTGCCATATACGCAGGGGTCAAGCGATATCGAGGCTTAGTGCTGCCTGGGTGTTTCGTATGAGTGGATGGAGCCGTGATAAAGCCAGCATGGGATGGCAGCTAGCTGTAATGATTGTCTGTAGAGACGTGGCCCATGACATCGGAAGAATTTGCCGTTAGCTTGGGCAAAGGCTCAGCATGGCTCGAATGACTAGACAGCCACTTTTCATGATTGATTAAATGATACAGGTCGTATCAATTCAAGTGTCGAGTATGTCGAGACTTGGGGCCATGTAAAGTCCCGGAGGACATTGGTAGAACCAGGCGCGAATGTATGACTGTGAACAAAAGACCTCGACGTTGCAAGGTCCGGGATTGAATGAAGTAGCATCACCGAACCTGCCGCGCTTATGGGGTCGGTAGTACAGAGTACTGTAAGAATGTTGCTGTTGCGATTTGTTGGTGGCTAGAAGACCAGAATCTTCTACCTAGATTCAGGAGTAGCTTGGCTTCTTCGCTATTTTCCCTCGCTTTCCTTTGTGCGTGTGCTCCGCAACAGATAGCCTTAGCCACCTGCCACGCCTTGAAAGAAGTACCTTTCACTCCGTCCAAAACGTCGTGGATGCGGTGGGGGTTCTGGGTGCTACGAATGCTTATCATTCGCGCCCAGTCTATGAAAGGCGTTCGTTCGGCCAGCCTTTGAGGCGACGCGATGGCTGAAGTGCAAAGACTTTGCAACACCATGATATAAGACGACATATTCCCGAAAAGCCGTAATGCGACTTCATAGTAGAGTGAGATGCGCCAGGTATCGAGACAACAATCCCCCTCAAGGCCTAAGTCGACACTCCCAAGGCCAATGGCCAGACTTATTTCCGTATTCTTTTCGTGCATGATCCTACGATGCGCCTTTTGAATGCAGCCATCTTCATGCTGCCACTGGCACTTGAATTGTAGCCCTGTTGAGAGGATATAGATTCATGTATCGAGTCTCACGTCCAGGGTTTTGGTAGAAAGTTCTCTTGGGTCAGGATTGTGTTGTGACGTTACGGATTCAGGGCATATGGCAATTTGCCCGGATCAGGATATTTCTACAGCGTTCTTTGAGGATACGCCAGTCCATCGGCGTCCACAATGATGGAGGCCGTGCCTTCGTCTAAAGTAAGAGACGTACTGTTGATGAGCTTGGCTCCGAAGGGTGCAGTAACTCGGGCGATGGTCAACAACGCAGATGCAGCTCTGCCGTAGTCTTGAGTCTGACAGTGGTGATCTTGTGACTACCCTCGAATCGATTGTGGGACCAAGCAAGTTGGTCGAGCGAGAAGAGAGAGTAGGAAACGTCTTGTAACTCTTAGGCACAGTGCGTAGACCGAGCTGCTGGTTGCCGTCATTAATGTGTTCGACTGCTGTCGGCGAGCTCAAATCATACGAGCGGCAGTGTAGTAGGCGTAGAAGACGAGTCACCCAGTGAACGAAGGCTCCGGATGGTTATGAGCAGCCAGTGAGCAAGTACAAGGATCCGATTCGTTGGAAGGTTGATTCGATACTGACAAGGCGTGAGTCAGGTCCATGAGCTGCTGGAGCTCCGAGAGCCTGGTTGCCTTTTGAATGTCGAACAAGACCTTGGAGGCTGGCACAGATGCACTCCCTTGCATCATCTCCCATATTAGCGTGTTGCCTCGTTACCATTTCGCCCGGGTCTCTCAGGATGACTTGGATGAACCAAGTTTAGGCGGGGAATGTGGTACCATGATTTAGCAGATCGGAAGATTTGTCAATTCTTATTGCTCAACGTGCACGAGTCTTAACAGGAACCGCAGGATTGATCGCCTTCCTGAGGGTGCCTGTGGCCGAGTCACCAATGAGGTGGTTGCGATGACTTCGGGAGAGGAGAACGTAGCAGCTCGATTTGACACCTGGGGCGTACAGACGAGCGAATAGGGTTGGGGGCGAGCATGCCATCCAAGTTGTAGAGCAAGAATCTTGAGGGCTGGATTATCCAGTGACCCTGATCCAGATGATGATATGAGACACCTTTCAAATCAAGATACTATGCTTCCCCTTCAGGATGCTCTCTGGTGCTTGAGCAGAGGGAGTGGCGTGTGGCGGGCACAATGCAAAACAAAGTGTACTGGGTTCGTCCTGGATGCTTTTGAATGAGTATCAAATTCGCACCACACCTTCTGCATTGCTTCGTTGGATTGTTCTCGATCGGAACAGCTTTCTGCGTTGCAAGAGACATCGACTTTGTAGACGATGAATACAGAACAACCATATTGTACGGGACTGTCATGTGGTTGGAGGCAGGTTATAGGAATTTCGCGTGTTGGAGTCGGTCTATTCAGCGTGAGTGCCACCGCGGATGGTGAGATACGGTAAGATCTGTCTGTTGCCGAACTCTGACACACCACTACACGATGAAAGCCGCCCGAAAGCTAAAGGATCACCAGTTCGACCTTATGGATATCTTCTCGAGTCTGCGTAAACAAAGCCAATCTAGCATAGGTAACATGCAACTCGTGGCCTGATGAACTTGTCATGATGGATGGCGTCCTTGTATCGTGGACTATTCCTCGCCCTCCCCACTCGGGGTACGTCTTTTGAACCTTGTCGCTATCAGCCTTCATGATTTCAGTGTCCATTGATTCAGATCAAGACCTACAACGAAGAACTGTTGATAGATGCATGTGGAAAGGTGGCATCATCAACGTCGGTATCCACTCGTCGAGATAGGACCACGGCTTACTCGGAGTTTCTCAAGGCATCTGGCCAGTACCAGAGCCACATGTCGTCCCAATCCATCAGCGGACCTCATGCTCAATTATCTTGTCGAGTCAACAAATTCGGGACTAAGTTCAAACGCGTGATGGTCGTTCCTTTGGGTACATGGCTCTTCCGTGGACAATGGGGACAAGTGCAAGGCGTAAAGGCCTTTTGAATTTGCTATCGCCGACTTCTCGCTAGCTAGAAACGCCATCTGGTGTTGCTTGCTGATACAGCCGAATGGAAAGGCAGCCAGAGAGATGACCCAGATATGGTGAGGACTGCAAGCAGAATGAATTTAGCCGCTCGAGGTGAGGTCGAAGACGCAACGGCGTAGAGACGATTTATGGCTGATGTAATGTCCAGATCATGGATCGAGGTGTTCTGCAAGCCGCTATGGCGAGCGCTTTTCGTTGGATGTTGGCCTGTAGGGAAAGATGTTTACAAAGAAAGCACAGATCTTGCCTTTCGCGTTGCTGTGGCGGTGTTGGGCTGGGAATGCCTCTGAAAACGAGGAAAGGGCCGACCGTGGTGCATCTAGACGTATTCATTGCACCTTTGGTTGCCAACGAATTCATGACACAACCATTACTCTATATGATTGTCTGGTCTTTTCCAGTGAAAATTTGTCTGTGCTCCATGAGATCTCTGTCTGTTGATCATGAGTATGGAGCCGCCAGATTGTCAGAACATCTTCATTATGCTCATCCGGGTGCGTCAAGCCAGGCTCAAGCAACATTGTAAGAGTCGGGCGCTGTGCTTTCAGAACCTGTGGCAAGTTTCCCCAAACGCAAACGGGAAACTCGTTGCTGGACATCGGCCATAAGTCGGGAAGCCCCATGTCTGGTTGTAGTTACACATAGATTGATAATTGATCATTCATCGGGAATCATGTGACGTAGTAAGGCTTTCAGTCCAATCTAGTCTGAGAATAGAAGCTGCGATGATAGATTAGCATACCGTAAACATGCAGAGCATTCAAACGAACATTGTCTCTATGAATCCGACATAATGATTCATGTGCCAGCGGTACTCCAATTGTGAGCAATGATGAACATTGTGAGCCCATGCACTAGCCAAGGGCGTGAAATGACGTTGAACACCACCGTCACATGAAAAGATGAAGCTTAAAAGAAAATAAGAATGATGTAGTAAGCACGGCAAAGAATTTCAGCTGTATTACCTCCAGCGCTTAAGCTCATGGAAAGAGACAACAATGATATGCTGGTTTGGAAAGGTGGGACTGTCTATCTTGCCAAGACTCTAGTAGTGCTAGGAGGCGGGACAGTCCGCAACCCAATCTATCGTATTAGCATATAAGTTTATCGGGATTCCTTAGCACCCTTTTCTACACTTAACCCTACCCTACGCTGCCCGCGCCCGCATTTTAGAAAAAGAAAACCACCGAAATTATATTACTAGTAGACTTATTAAAAGAAAAACCGTAATTAAGCTTAATTAAAAAGTGCGAATTATAGCTTAGACTCCTCTAAGTATATTTTATATAGTATATTACCCTTTATCTTATATTATTATATGAAATCCCGAATTTTGGTGTGCGTTTGCGGGGCCGACGGGAAAAAACCGCGCTACAATAGAGTTTTTACAGGTACGATATCTACAGCCGATATCTCCGCCGTAGAACGTCATTTACAGCACTTCAATTCTATTGTCAATAGCACATACACAATATGTCTACACCATTAAGGATACTAGTACCCGTCAAACGGGTCATTGATTATGCTGTAAGTCTTAGCCTAGTCCAAAATTTCGCCCAATTTACTCGCCGCGTACTCTAATCCTTCCAAACTCCACATTTGACCATCCCGACAGGTCAAGCCCCGCGTCAACAAAGCCCGGTCGGCCATAGAAACCCAAGGCGTAAAGCACAGTATGAACCCCTTCGATGAACTCTCCATAGAAGCCGCCGTCCGAATGCGCGAGCGCAAGGAAAAAGATGTCTCGGAAATTGTCTCCTTTTCCGCCGGTCCCGCCAAATGCGTCGATGTCCTCCGCACGGCTATGGCAATGGGTGCAGACCGGAGCATACATGTCGAGGTGGAAGCGACAGAAGCGGCAGGGGAACTGGAGCCATTGGGCGTTGCTAAGCTATTGGCGAAGATCGTGGCGGAGGAAAAGACGAATCTGGTGATTTTGGGGAAACAAAGTATCGATGATGACTCGAATCAGACGGGGCAAATGCTAGCGGGGCTTCTAGGCTGGGGGCAGGCTACACAGGCGGCGAAGATTGAGTTCGAGGGGGACAATGTCAGTGTGACGAGGGAGGTAGACGGAGGTGTAGAGACGTTACGAAGTCCGTTGCCGATGATCATCACGACAGATTTGAGATTGAACGAGCCGCGGTATGCGAGTCTGCCGAATATCATGAAAGCGAAGAAAAAGAAGATTGATAAGAAGACGTTAAAGGACTATGGGGTGGATGAGGGGAGGAGATTGAAGACAGTGAAGGTGGAGGAACCGCCGCCTAGGCAGGGGGGTGGGAAGGTGGAAGATGTGGACGGAATGATTGCTAAGTTGAAAGAACTAGGGGCTATTTGAGCTGCCAGCTAGAATTATGCGCTCCTGGTTTCGTGTAAATAGTCGTTCAATCGCGCTGCAGTCATCCAATCGATGTCCATATTCCCCTTTTCAATCAAGACTCACTGCCTCACTCGTTGTGGAAGCTAAGACGGAACATTAGTATTTCTCGTTGAGGATAGGGGTTCCACCCCGCTGCCGTCCTCATACCGATGTCCATATACCCTTTTCAATCAAGACTCATTGGCATACTCGTAGTCCGAGCTAAGGAGCAGCACCAGTGTTTCCCAACTGAGCGCTGACAATCCACTTCATATCCCTCAACCTCTGAATCTCACCGCCAAGGATGTTTTCCATTCGCCGAAATTTTTCAGCAGACTCAAGTAGCATTTGGCGGCCGTCCGGAACGTTGTAATCGCTACTTGCGGTCGTCTGTCCTCCAGCTGCCCCGGTGTACTTCATTCTAATGTGATGGTCGTTGGCGAACATGGTGAGATTGCATCTTTCGGCTGCGGCAGATTGTTTCGTAGCTTCCATGGCAGCAGTTAAGGAGTCTAGTCCCTGGCGGAAAGTGAAGAGAATACTCCTCGAGACGATCACATTGCCAGGGTGCTGCGTATCATTGATAGATCTGGGAGCCATGTAATCGTTTTGATGGGGATTGATGTCCTGATGTTGAGCGATTGCAACGTCCTTTACTGGCGTGCGTTGATCGATATCCTTGTTTTGAGATCGAATTGGCGAGTCTTGTGGCTGTTCTGGGCGAAGGGCGGAGAAGGCTCTGTCTTGCTGCGGTCGATATTCGGGCATTGAAAAGGTTTGCTGCGGCGGATAGCCCGTTGGCAACATCAAATGTGCTGGTTGATTTGTGCCTATGTATCTACGCTGTGCAGGCCAAGATGGGTAAGTCCCGGGGAAAGAGTGCTCAGAGGGCTGATTGAAACCTGAAGATGGGTATGGTTCCAAAATGGCACCTGGACGTGCCATACCATAGCCAGAGCAAGTTGAGTTATAATTGGACTGTGCCATGTTTTGCTCTGCATGTGCCGCGGTCACGTAGCTCGCTTGTGTGGCCTTTGTCTTTATATGTTTAAGTTGTTGGGCAATGTCAGACTCAGTAGCTGAATACTTTCGTTTGGACAGCCGGCGCCAGTTCTGATATACTGGTCGCTCGCTCTCAGCGTTTTTACCAGCCACTGCAGGGCCTGCACAGGGAGAAATATCAGCAGATATCGTAGTTGATGCCAACAGATTGAGAATCTTACGTCCTCTCTCAACTTGCGAAGGGGCTTGGGAGACCCTTCCCGTATCGTAGTGGGCGTATAAACACTCGTCATCGGACCATTTGCAGCCTCCATTGGCCCAAAAATGACATGTCAATGATTTGACCGACCGTCGACCGGGAGCGGTTGAAGGGACAGGTAGAGGTGAATGCTATAAATATTCAGGCCGTTAGCCATGAGAGTAAAATCCTTGGGGTGCGGTAAGCCCCTACGTGACTATGGGACAAGAGCTCCAAGCCCTCAGGGATTACTACACTTAGATTGAGCACAGTTGTACCTCTATCTCCTTTGGGACGTTTACCTTTGCCGTCTGATCTAATCATGGGCTTGCGCCCCGAGTCCTGGTCATATTGAGGGACGTGGGCCATAGTGATACTATACAGGTAATACCTACAGCCCATAAAGATCAGTATAGGAAGGTCTGTAGGTACGCATTTGCGAAAGACTCCTGGTGTGCGACCAGATATGCACGGTGCTTACAGACTCGCATAATCTTAGACTGGCTCCAAGAGCAATGAGACAACTACTTACTTACGATGGAGTCAGAGTAGTCAGGGTGCGACACAATACGTACTTGCTATGAGCATATATATAGGTAGGTGAAGTAGAGTGTTGGTGCTGGCCATGAACTTTTTTCTCCTAACTCGATTTCGTGAGGATGCTTAGCCGTTAGTTCGCTTGGTCCGTCAAGACGTGATGATTGGCCGACATTGCTGGATGCCGAATACAAACAATCATAATCATGCTTCTACCAAAAGCTCAGCCGAGCAGTTTGTCTATCTTAAGTGAAATAGCGACCGCCCTGAATCTGCGCATGTCTCCTTTACGACTTTGATAGGGGCCTAGTTGGAAAGCTTACCCTTTCCTGACGAACCCACTTGGAATACATTGTAGGTGATCTGCTCGTTGGCTACCTAGCCTCCAGCCTCCACAATGGCGCTGCATGCGGGTAAGCGATGACCTTGACCTTGAGGTGTAGGGAAAGGCCAAGCACACTGTGAAGTGTTCTGACATTATCTGAGCCAGAGATCCGAAGTAGTCTCATCTGGATTTTGACAGTGTGGATCTGCAAGGAGAGATAATGACGTCCCGAGAAGCGCGAGCGTAGCCTCTAGCTTCTACTCGTCTTGAAGCAATTCTGATCAGAGGAAGTCTGGCAATAAGTCAGTGGTTCGCATATGCATATTTCGGTCATGGCCAAAATCGTCAGATTCAAGGCTAGTTTTCTATGTAGCGTGGCAGGCAGACGGCATCACTCATTCAGGACGACAGTCGATTCATTGTTTCCTGGCTCGAAGCGAGACTTCACCTGTTCGACGAGATTTGTCCTAGGATAAATCTTGATAATTTTGCAACTATGAAGCTGCTTCGCATGGACCATGTTAGGCTATAGTCTTAAGACTGGTACGTAAGGGCGGATACCAATTGTGTCAAGGCCATCACCACGTCAATGTGACTTCGGACATAGTCTCAGAGATACTAGAGCTCACAGGAGTACACGAGAAATGTCGCAACCATTGGTGAATTCCGAGAAGGAGCGGCTCATAGAGACCAAGACGGAGGAAAGCTCTGAGATGCTGCCGCTTGCACTTTTGGCAAATCTGCCTCATCATTTGTTGAATACTTGAGTGAATGTTCCCTGACAATACTCCGCGAATCACATTTTCGCGGAGAACTAT
>JAABUP010009611.1_pt1 | contig 11785 bp, 13 predicted proteins | sample 5559201 | NCBI WGS metagenome assembly JAABUP01 (sample SAMN10711887, study PRJNA513373) | rock metagenome | isolation source: Antarctica rocks | place: Antarctica | reverse complement strand
GTATGCAGAGGATCTCCCTCTCCGTAGTACCAACGGTGTCTTTCCACATCGTTGACTAGAACACTCAGTCCGTCATAAGGGCGGGGAGGCCGACTCCATGCGAAAGTGATGTTCGATAACCCCACAATTGGTGCAGTGATATTGGGCAAGAGCGAATCCACTTGGCCGTCACCCCGAAGTGCATTGGTGGTCTGCATGATCGAATCGAAGCCCCAACGCGCAACTCCGTTGATAAATAGACCTATTAGAATTCCCTGATACAAAAGAGCTGGCCTTGTTTGTGTACGTGTACCGGGTAGAAGTAGGATGGCTAGAAAGTAGTGATGGATCCGGAGATTGAGAGGAGGTAGGGCGACGCAGAGGAGCAGCCCGGCCACGAAGATGGAATAAATGGCCAGATACCGTGGAAGGCGACCTTCAAGCCGCAGGTACCAGACTTGGCCAACTGCTATCGAGAAAATCAGGAGCACGACGCAAACCAACGCAAGCTTCGCCCCAGCCTGAGCCTGGAGATCGTGCGGAGTCAGACGTTGTATGGGAATGAAATCGAAGGTGTAGTTGTTGAGAGAGCCAACCCAGGCGCCGCCGAGCCAAAGGACTGTTCTCTCAATGGTAGCTGTCAGGCCAGTCTGCTGGGGCTTCACACTGTATCGATAGATGACGTAGGCCACGAATGCCGCTGGAAGGAATCGTCCAATGATGATAGAAGTGAGGGAGGCATAATCGGAATGGTTTGGAGGATCGGAGACAAGCCCAACATGAAAGAAGAGCATTGTGAATACCGAGGGAAAGAAGACTTGAGGGGAGGTTGTACAGAGGGACAGGATTGTGGTGAAACCACAGGTAACGGCAAGTAATGGCCAGCGGAGGTCCCTCACGCATGTTGATGACAAGCCTGAGACGAACGTAAAGGACTTGGGAAAGTTTGAATCAAAGGCAAAGCTTTGAATACCATGTCTTTGGGTGGAAGTGAAGTTGCTCTGTCCACCTGCAAGCAAAGCCACACCGCATCCACCTTTGTCATTACCCACGAGCCCCGAATGTATAGCTGCTTGACATATGAATGAGTCGCCGCGGTAGACCGTATCAGGGATGGTCGAATTCTCCTCAGCTGCTGTAGGGCCTCCGATCACGAATGGCTTATAAATGATTTCTTGCTCGCCTATAGCGCGAGGATTGAGGACTTTCACCGCTTTGCAATTTGCGGGACATCCAAAAGCCAGTGTAGCATTATCAAATGGGCGACATCGATTTCCATTGAGGCCGCAGCTATTGCCGGCATCCCAAAAGCTTGCGCCGCACCAAATCGGTTGCGGCTTTCCGTAGCCTTCTATATTCCCTGCCTGAGCACTGTGATGAAGTACCAGGATGAAGGTCAAGAGCCAACACGAATAGAACAATGCCAGTAGTGCAGTCTTGTGTCTCCGCTTCGGGAAATGCCTGTCAATTAATTTGGCAGGTGCCTCTTGAATGGATGGGAAGAAAGTTCGAATCTTTTGTATTTGAGGAGGGTCGGGCCCTTTCGACCAGGCTACAACAGCTCGGGCTGCCTGTCGTACAGGAACAGGAACCCATCTCCAATGGAAGGATTTGGAAGACTCGCGCAGCCAGACTGGGAGTGGGAATTGATTGTGTCCGTCGTCCGATGACTCCGATCTCATATGCATATCAGAGCTTCCTGGCGATGACGCTTGAGGTCCATTATCTTGCTCCTCTTCCTGCCATATAGTTCGCCTTTCGTGGGAAGCGCCATTGTCAGCGTCGCCACCATGTGTTTCGGGGCGCATTCTTCTCTAGGAGGCGAGGGAGGGCGAGGGGACGCGAGGGGAGCTTTCTGCATGATTGTCAGCTGCAATTCAGATAGAAGAGATCCACTGACAGCCTACTACCAAGAAGTCCGAAACTCGCACACGCATGAGGTACCTGCATAATCCGACTTACCCAACAGAGACAGTGTGTAAATACAGCGCAACAATAAACACGCCAGCAACAACTATTGACTCCAAAAAATGCTAATGATGAGAGGAATACAGAGAATACACAAGTGGTCGCAAGCTGACAGCGTGCAGCCTCGGGCCGGGCACAGAGCGTCCATTCTGTCCGATTGGTCACTCTCTCTTTCTCTCTATCAAAACACCGTCATGGACTAAGGAATTATTACCAAGCGTATCTTAGTCGCGGCCGATAGAGAACATCTCGATGGAAATCTTGTGCTGGTAAATTCGTCAAAGCACCAGGAGCTTCAACACATTCGCCTTCAAATTATCTTGCGTCTCTCACCCCTTGCAGCCAGTATGGAAGCTTCAACTATTACTGATAAGAGGCCAGAGCCCATTGATTTGTCTCATCATTACTCCAAGGCTACAAAGAACCGGAACGCCAGCAATATCAAAGACTTCTATAAATACTTCACCATTCCGGGCATTGGAAATCTAGCTGGAGGCCTTCCCAACAACAACTACTTCCCCTTCGATACCCTCGAGGCTGCAGCAGCTTTGCCCCAGCGCTTCACCCCCACTCCCAACAAGCCCGTCGACCCTCCAACAGAGTTACTATCAAAGACAAAGCTTTCAGATGGCTTCTCATCATCCCACGTTGTCGTGCCCAAGCTGTCAAACAATCTGAATCCCTTGCGCAAGATCGATCTTAAGACTGCCCTCCAATATGGCACTGCCCAAGGCTATCCACCTCTTTACAGCTACCTCCGCCAATTCACGATTGAGAATATGCACCCGAATGTTCCCTATGCTGGAGGGCCTGAGGTAATCTTGACGTGTGGTGCGACTGATGGGTTTTCAAAGGCCATCGAGGCGTTGAGTAACACTTGGAATGAGGACCGCGATTGGATTGGGTATAAAGAGGGTCTGCTGGTGGAGGAGTTTTGCTATATGAATGCCATTCAAGCTGCCAGACCCAGAGGACTGAACATCGTTCCCGTTGCCATTGATGACGAAGGCATGAAAGCGGACGACAAGGGAGGCCTATTCGATGTGCTAGACAATTGGGATTCGAGTCGGGGAAAGAGGCCGCACATGATCTACACCGTCACGTAAGACATCGTTCGATACTTCATTCTAATGTAGGACTGACCTAGGACCCAGTATTGGCCAGAACCCAACGGGCACTGTGCTCAGCGTCAAGCGACGCAAAGACATATATGCCGTATGCGTCAAATTTGATGTTGTTATCATCGAAGACGACCCATACTGGTATCTCCAGTATCCTTCTGCAAATGCGCTCTCACAAGCCCATCGCGACCCATTCGCGGCGCGGGATACTGAGGCCAAAACTGAGCCTACTCATCAAGACGATCTCATGCCTCAGAAATCATCCGGCTTCCCCTTCCTCGACTCCCTTGTCCCCTCCTACCTGTCCGTCGATTACCAAGGCCGTGTAGTCCGCCTCGACACCTTCTCCAAGACCGTCGCACCAGGCTGCCGTCTCGGCTGGATCACGACTCAACCCAACCTTTGCGAACGTCTCCTCCGCATCACGGAGACCTCGACCCAGCAACCTTCAGGCTTTGTGCAATCCATGATCGCGGAGCTACTCATAGGCCCTCACGACCCAAAGCACGGACGTGGAGGAGGCAAGGACGATGGTGGATGGCAAGTCGATGGCTGGATTCGCTGGCTTGAAGGCTTGCGTGGGAATTATGAGCGCAGGATGCAGACCATGTGCTCGATACTCGAAAAGGGTAAGGAGCTAGTCAAATCAGGCACGCGCAAGAGCATGGACGATGAATGGAGCGTGGTCGAAAAGGTACCCCTATACGACTTCATCTGGCCGCTTGGTGGCATGTTCGTCTGGATCCACATGAACTTCGAGACGCATCCACTCTGGAAGAAGACTACGCACGAAAAGCTCGCTCATGCCTTGTGGGTACATCTTACCACCGACAAGTATCTTGTGCTTGTGGCGCCTGGTTCGATATTCTCTCCGACAGACAAGATTAGGGCTGAGAAGAGTTATGCATACTTCAGAATATGCTTTGCTGCTGTTGATGAGCCGGATGTAGAGAAGACGAGCAAGCGGTTCGTGGCTGGTGTGCAGGACTTCTGGCGCAAGAAGGATTTGGATGATATTGAGGAGATGGGAGTCCTGGGTATTGAGACAAGTGATGGACTGATGGATTTGAGGGGTGGTTGTTAAGATGAGTAAGACTTATGCGTGCTATGACGGATAGGGGCGTCTCGATCTCTTTTTTCATTGATTTTGAACACTTACATGATTGATAAAGGCTGGTCGCGAAAGGTCATAGGTACTAGTACGTTGTTTAACTCACAGCGAACATAAAGGGTAGGCCGCTGCGTGCGAGACGCATGAGGTTTGGGATTGAACAGATGTTTTGCCGGGCAGAATTTCTCCATCCCAAGAGCAAAACCTGCTGCTGATCGCCTCGTCCAATTATACACAGATCTCGAGCGTCATGACTTGTCCGGGATAAATTGTCCAGGTTCTACGTTGTTCTCCACTCATCAAATGCTAGTATTTTCGCTTCTGTTGCGTCTCTAACATATGCATACTAGCTTCCCCTCTCTCCATATGTGTTTTGGCCAAGTTCAATTGGCATTGCTGCACATTCCTTGTAGCTGTCCGCACTCTCGCCCAATGAAAAGCCCCGGGTTTGAGAGCAATGTCAGGTGACAGGACCACTATTTTCATTTTGCATGGAAGAAGAGTGGACCAGACTCCAGGTCAGCTCCTCGATGGCACCAGCATCTGGTTGTAAGCCGGCTATGATAAGAACCAGCAAGAACACATACCTTTTTCCAATCAAATCCTCGCTCTTTATTTTACTTTGAATCCCTTACACACCAGCAGCGCGCCAAACGTTCGGCGCAGCAGCATGGTGCAATCTTGCAGTCGCCAGCTCCTCAGCGTGGAGGTGGGCTCCAGATTGTCTCAGAAGCTTGACATGTTCAATGAGCCCGGCGTTGGCTGCAAGGAACAGCGGTGTCCTCCCACCATTGTTCCGTAGATGTACAGAAGCACCCTTTGTTAGCAAGATGCGCAGGACCTCTAGGCTAGGTCCAGTAGCTGCAATATGCTAGCAATCATAAAGACTTTAGCCTCGTTTTGGGGAGTGGTTTGCGGTACCCACCAATGGAGTATTGCCAGAGTAGTCTGCCTCATTCAGCAACCATCCAAGATCGCCTTTCAAGAGGTCTTGGACTTGAGGGTCGTTGCCCTTTGAGATGGCGTATCCGAGGGAAGTGAGATTTGCGATGCCAGCTGGGAAAACACCGTGGGGATGTTCGAATACCATGCTCGTCTGTTCGGTGAACTCACCTCGCAATGAGACGGACATTTTCGGTATGATTTGCTCCGTGCTCAGGTCCGGCAGAGCCAAGAGATAGGAGAGCTTCGCAAGCGCTGCTTCAGACGTCATATCGTGGCCTGGAATTACGCCGGCCCGTTTGAGTAGCATTGCGGGCTCATAGAGTGGACTGACGGTGCCAGTCATACCTATCTAGAATCAACAATGTTCGCGAGAGGTAGTGGGACGGACGACTCACACTGAGTTACATTTACGATGATGATACCCCTCTTAGTGGCATCAGCAAAGATCTTAGTCAAGTTGCCGTCGGGTCCTCCTGGGGCGTTTCCTGCCCCGAATGTCTCCAGCACAAGGCCTCTGAGACCGTCAAGCTTCAGAACGGCATCGACCAAACTGGGCTGAATTCCAGGGAAGATCCTCAAGCAAGCTACATCACCATTCGCCTTGTTGGTCTGAATGCTGAAAGGCTTGAGGTGTGTCGGCCTATAGATAAGATCCCATGATACGTGCGTTTTTTGAGAGGATATAACTGCCAATGGTGGAAAGTTGGGGGAGGCGAATGCTGCGAAGTCACTTGCTGATATCTTTGTCGTCCTGTTGCCGCGGAACAGGTTGTAGTTGAAAAAGAGGCAGACTTCAGGTATCATGAAATGTCCAGCAATGATCAAGGATCCTAGGAGATTGTCGGTGGCATCATTTTGGAGCACCAGCATCGGCGCTTGGCTTCCAGTCAAGATGACTGGCTTTCCCAGATTCCGTAACATGAAGCTCAATGCAGAGCAAGTATAGGCAAGACTATCTGTACCGTGCAATATCACGAAAGCATCGAACAGCTTATAATTTCGGAAAACGGTCTGGGCTATGTGGCTCCAACCATCGGCGTTAATAGAGCTGCTGTCGAGTAGTTCTTGAAACTCGAACACGACATACCGGACATGCTTCTGATAGGTACTAAGAGGAGTTCGTAAGCTGTGATAGGGTTTCACAGTAGCGTCATCGATCACCACGTCCAGATCACCAGGGTCGGATCCATCATTGAAAGAAGGGCGAGGTTGCAGCCCAGATTGTAGGAAGCCCCGTGCGGGTACAAGACCGTTCGGACTCGGCTTCATACAAATCGTTCCTCCAGTCATGATGATCAAGACTCTTGATTCGGAGGCCGACGAGGCCGACGAGGCCTCCATGCGTTGGTCCATAGAGGCTGGCTGACAGGAAATCCTACGAAGCCAGAAAATTTCAAGTTTGTCTTCTGACCTTTGAAGTCACTCGTTCTTCACGGACGAGCCTGCCAGAGCATATCCTGGAAAATTAGATGCGAAATTCGTAGAGACAGAGATTTCGGCATCGTTCCGGTTTTCTGCAAAATGTTAGGCACCGGCATGTACCCGACGGTATATATTGTAAAAAAAAGGATTATCCTGAAGATTCAAATAGCCATCCAAACGAAAATAGAAATCACGTTGTCAATTTGTCCAAAGGGTAGAGAGATCCGCTACTTTCCTGCTCGGGAATTTCGGTCAGCGAATCATACCCCCGGGCAATATATGAAGAGCTGAACAAATGTAGAGTACAAAAACGAAAGATCAAAAGACCAAGAAGATTAGAGGTGGAAGAAGGTTGGAGATAGAATTTTGTGGATGGTGAAGAGAACTAGCCAGATGAAGACTAGTGCATTCCTGGACCTTCTGCTTAAGACGGAGGAAATCATAGCAGTCCTGATTGAAAGTGTTCATGCGTCCTGAGGGTACTCCCTATGGGTCCTGTACACAACTAAGAATTAGACTAAAGAGTGTAACGTGGGTGGTATCTATCGCTGAAGCATCCACTGTAAATCGCTTGAAAAATTCCCAAATCCGTCCTGCAATTGTCGTCATTAATGAGCGTATCTAACGTAACGTATCCATCTCCCTCGTTTTCGCTTGGTCGTGTCTTCCATCTTCCTACTCGCTCAATCGAGGTTGTCGCCAAAAGGGAATTCTGGAATCAGGTGTTTTTCCGCCCTTTCATTCGCAGCTCGGGCGACCATCTTCGGCTTCTTGGCCAGCTGATGATCCCCACGATGTAACGTTTGCTTCTTCGCCATACTAAAGGATCGGCCCAGGCCTTTCCATCCGTTGTTCATCGAGTTCGGTGGGATCGAATTGGTCCTGGCGCGAACGACACTGCCCGGCTTCTTGCCTGTCTTACTGTACGAGTTTCTCGGCGACAGCTTCGGAGGGTCAAGAGAGTAGGGGTCGTAGTCAGTGTATGTAGGAGGGTTGCGAAGCTCAAGGTCTGGAAAGTAGTGCTCCTCCTCCTCTTCGACAACTGTGGCATCGTCAGGTAGCCATGACTCTGGCGCATCAGCTCCTAGAGTTGAGAGGCTATCTTTGCGCTTGGGGAGATTGTCTTCGGGAGGGGCGAGTTTGATGGCTTCATGAGCGACAAAAGAGCTGTTCTCGTCGGCGATGGCTGGAAGGCGGGGGACGGCAAGCTTCATCGCTGAACGTGACGGCATTGGCTTTTCTGTTCGCCTGCGTTTATGCATAGGAGCAAGGCTCGTGATGTCGACGAGCTTTGGGCGGCCGACGAAGATGGGGACAGCAACGGCGATTTCAGCCTTATACTCGTCGGCGGTGGTGGTTTCGGTAGCCTCGTCAATGTATGTAGCTGGAGTCTTGTGCTTGAGCTCTTCTTCATGGTTGTCCGTTTCGCTGTCTGGGCTTGGCGAGGCTTCTTCCTCGCTCGACTCGTAGCGGTCAGGGAGGCCGGTTGGGGTGTATGTATCGAGACGGAGGTGGGCTCTCGAGTCCTTTCTTGAGGGTATCTTGACCATTGGCGCAGAGGGGAGGTCCATCTCCTTCTCAGGCGTCTCATGACCTTCTTCCACAATCCAAAGATGCTCGTCCATGGTCCCGCTATTCTCGATGCTGGGCCTTGCCTTGGCTAGCTGCCTCGGAGCTAAAGATTGCTGTCGTCGGATAAGGGTAGGCATAATGACTGCTATAGAGTAATTGTAATGTAGGGCGTAGTGGTAGGGGCAGCGCTGTCTTTGTACATTAGCCAAATAAATTGGCCACGTGGAGGTATAGGCTGAAGTGAAGGATTCGCAAGGCGGTGTCAGTAATTGTGAAACAGAATGTAGGGTCTCATGAGATGGGTAGTGTTGGATCAGGCAATCCAACAGCAGATGATGCAGGTGGAGCAGAGGGTTCCTCGGTCCTTATACCCATCTGCGCCGCAAAGAACCCCGTCTAAGGTCGGACTCGGAGCTTATCATTGTGTAACGATACGTAGCTCGTGCTTGACCCAAGGGTCAATCGAGCAGCGGGTCGGCACCATTCGAGAGGCACAAGATCTCTCACACTAGAACTTTGGAATGTTAATGCACCGTTCAAAAGCGAAGGCATTTCAAGCAAGCGATTGTGATTGACGGGATTTGATTGGATAGGGAATTTTCTGATGGCTGCTAGCTGCCGTGCCTCGTGCTGCGCATCCCATCTTCCCTCATTGCTGCGCTTCAAGGCCTTCTGCCTTTCAACATTATTTCCACAAAGCTTGCTTGCTGGCAGGAAATATCCGACCAGTAGCCTCTCGCTGATGGGGCATGGGACCTGTAGCATATCGAAGATCGTTTGGTTGCACTGTGTGCACACAATTTGAGCTTGCGTCAATCGTGCACATCATCCTCATCATCATCATCCTCATCATCAACCATATGCTTCATCTCCCAAGCAACTTGAGACGAGTTCCCAACTTTGCCTTGGGCTATCCATGGAATGCGGAGTAGAGCCGGCTGGTTGCAAGCCGTTCCGCGTGGTAGGATCGACGCAGTTGGTCGCGAAGGAAGCCAAATGCAGTGTGCACCCTGACGCACTGGTCAGCACACTGAAACAGCCAAATCCAGGACATGACCATGGTCACATTACCACCAACGGGATCTCGATATGAAAATTCTCCATGTCAGCTTTGTTAGCGAAATCCCCATTCGCCTTGCAGCTTGCGCTTCGCACGAGTCTCAATATGCGCGCTTCTTGACTCTGGAGACGGCCGTTGAATCTGACCGTAGAATTTTTGATAATTTTCCGAAAGCCGCTCAGATTTAGTTGACATGGGGTGCATTAGGTTCCACGTTCTCAAGAAGCGTACAATTAGTTTTAAAAAAAGTGAGGGGGAGCTGCACACTCTGCAACTAGAGGCGAATCCTGTCCTGTCCTCACCCATCACCAAGCGAACCAAGCCAACTGCCCGCACAAAAAAATGCCTTAATTTTGGCGCGCCTCTCAATGAAGCAGGTCATTTGACCGCCATATGCTCCTTCATCGAAGTTCTCTAAGCTTCTCGATGCCCTGCCGCACTTCAATGAGCCGCAAAGCTCGCAACTTTTCTACCAGACGTCGACTTGAGCCTCCGGCTAATGAAATACTTCCGATGTTTGAAGCTTCATGCCGCTCTCATCAATCAGGCCAGGCCTTTTGCATCCTAAAATTTGAGCCTCTACAGGACCATTCACGTCTTGCAAGTGCAATTTAATCAGAGGCTTGGAATACAGTCCCATGTGAGCTTTGTGAGCTTTTGTTAATCCATAGCCAGATTTCATTTTCTCGGCATATCAGCTCATCCTACAGGGGCAGCTCATTCTACGAGCCTGCAGTCGCATAGTCTGTTGGGAATTACTCCCTGTACGAGTACGCTTGCAGGCTTGTCCGTCGAACTTTCACTCTCCTTCGCTAGAAAGTACCCGCGCTTACACACACTCATCCACGCCCCATGCTACTGGCATTACAGCCGGTAGCCGCTCAACGTTCCACTCTCCGACAACAAGACCCGTAAAAACACACGCTTGTTAGCGTTTTGACGAAAATATCCCGGAAAAGCCTCAAATCTATGGTCTGCTCCAGAAAAATCTGTGATCTTCCAGTCATAGCGTTCGCCAGACACTTTTCGACCCATGTTGTCGAGGAAAACCCAATGCAGAGCGTGGACCCTCATGCAAGTTATCACCAGCATAATGCACGCAATATGCGCAGAACAAGGGGTACAGGCGGCGCACAGAACAAGAAATACTGCAACATCTGCTGCTCTCGACAGCAAGAAAGGTATCGTGAAACCGATACTTGACGACAGAAGGTGTTAAGGTCCGTGCTGGACGTTCTTCTTCAGTGTCATGGCGCTCAAAGTGGAGATGATGAAAGTTCAAGTACTCGAAGATCTTTCTGACGATGATTGTGATGCTACGAGCGGAGATGCAGAGACTATGCAAAACAAGAGCCCTGAGAATAATCCGTAATATAATGTAAAAATAAAACCAGTCTGGAATCTGCCAAGCAAAGGCGCTATCATTGCACTCCGCTGACTCTCTTCTTCCCATGTGATGGCAAATGGCCGTGCAAGTCGCTGGCATTTTCTTTACTTTGTCAATTTCATGTCCTAGCCGTTATCCTTGTTTGATGTCTTTATCGCAGTAGCTCGGTTTCCAAACATTTTCGAGGGATTGCCGTGTTTGTGGGGCTTCGAGTAAGCATGTCTCCTCTCATTTCTGACCCCTTTGGCAGCACGATTTTTCAGATCCCTCCTTTCTTGTCCAGATTTTTGCAACCTCAGTGGTGAATGCAAACTTCGACAAGACCGAATTTGCGCAGCATCTTGCCAGGTAGCACTTCTTGAGTTGGTTTAGAGAACCCAAGGCTCTGCTGGGAACAAGCCCAGCCCAGGATGAACCATAAGTACGGGGCCAATGAAGGTTGATTTGTTCGATACCCCATTTGTTGGTAGGGTGGCTAGGGGCTGCTCCCTTCTGGCCATCTCTTCACGCATTCTTTCCGCGGAACTTGTGGCGTGAAATTCGAGCAGTGTTGCTCTATCCTGTACAATCTCGAAGGCGTCTGGGCTACTGTCAGGTCATTTTCTAGGGAAATTCCATGCTGAGTAAGGCGCAAGATGGGTCGAGACTCTGACTCTCGTGTGTCTATCAATCATGATTCAATCGGTATTTGCGGTCCATTGCCTTGCTCTTGTTCTTTGAAGGCCACGTATCCTTATCAAAAGTCTTCCCCTGATATCCATGTTGTTCTTGAATTTCGAATATTCTTAGATGCCACGTTTAGGTTCCTCTAACACGCTTTTCTTGTCTTGACATTCTGCTGTGCTCGAAAAATTGCGATTCTTAAGAAGAGTGAGTAGCGTTTCGTTCATCAGGGTACGTCCAGGAGGTTCGGAGCCGGAATGCTGGCGCTCACTCCACTCGTTGCCTTTTCCGGCACGTCTCTTGTGCATTTGCTCAATGTTTTGCTGTCGAAATTGTGCAAGCAAGAGCGCAGATACGACATACTCAAAGTAACGTGACTAGTGGATGCTGTAATCGAAGCTCTAAGAACCCCAAATTTGGTCGTCATCCTTGCTATTGGAGAGCTGACCATCTACTATTTCCGTTCACTCTTGCCGGTGATCTTGTTCATAAGATTCAAGAAGTCGATGTTATTGTGCTCTATATAGTAGACTTCCTGTAAAGTCCCTCGGTCCAAC
>JAABUP010009610.1_pt1 | contig 11785 bp, 7 predicted proteins | sample 5559201 | NCBI WGS metagenome assembly JAABUP01 (sample SAMN10711887, study PRJNA513373) | rock metagenome | isolation source: Antarctica rocks | place: Antarctica | reverse complement strand
AAGCAGTCCGCGTCCGTGGCGAACCATGACTGGAACTCGCCCAGCGAACGCGGGTACAGGGCACCACCCTGCGAGCCGCGGTACTGCATCACACCAGTGTAGTCGGCTCAGATGGATAGCCCTGATCGCCGTTACACCGGCCAGGAGCAGGGCGAGGCGCGTCAGGAGGTACTCGAGAACCCTCCTGACATTCTGCTGACCAACTACGTGATGCTCGAACTCATGCTCACCCGGCCGGAGGAGCGCCGCTTCCTCCAGCAGCACGCCGCAAGCCTCCAGTTTCTGGTCCTTGACGAGCTGCACACCTACCGCGGCCGGCAGGGTGCTGATGTGGCCATGCTCGTGCGCCGCATCCGGGAGCTGACGGGTTCGGGTGGGGCGCTTCAATGCGTAGGGACTTCGGCCACGATGTCCAGCGGGACGACGATTGACGAGCAGCAGCAAGATGTTGCGGCTGTCGCGTCCCGCATCTTCGGGACGCCCATCGTCCCGGAGCGAGTCATCGTCGAGACACTTGTCCGGGCGACGACTGTCCGCGACCCTGACCCAGCAGCGCTCGCCGAGGCAACCAGGGCGCGCGGTCAGGTCGAGTACGCAACCACCCTGAGCTACCCCGAGCTGGTGCACGACCCGATGGCGTCGTGGATCGAGGACACGTTCGGGATCACCCAGGAGACCCAGTCCCACCGGCTCGTGCGACGCCCTCCGACGACGGTCAAGGACGCTGCCCGAGAGCTCGGTGCGATCACCGGACAGAACGAGCAGACCTGCGGCAATGCTCTCCGGGCTACCCTCCTCGCCGGCTCGGCGGCCAAGGACGAGGGCACTGGACGGTCCCTGTTCGCCTTCCGCCTGCACCAGTTCCTGTCCAAAGGCGGATCCATCCACGTCACGGCGGAGCTGCCAGCGGTCCGGCACATCACTCCTGACTACCAGCTGACCGTCCTGACATCCGAGCAGGATGCCGAGCTCCACGCGGAAAAACGTCTCTACCCGCTCGCCTTCTGCCGGGAGTGCGGCCAGGACTACCTCATGGTCCGAATCCCCAAGGACGGCGACGGCAGCCATTTCATCGCCCGGCACGACATGCGCCCCGCGGACCAGCGCGACGGCTACCTGTTCCTCTCCTCGGAGCGCGAGTGGCCGGTCGATCCCGTGGCCGAGGACCGCTTGCCCCTCTCGTGGCGCACCGGTCAGCCGGGCAACCCGATCGTTCCGGCCCGTCGTGGTGACGTGCCGCGCCGCGTCCTTGTGTCGGCGGCCGGGGACTTCGTTCCCAGCGAGGTCGCTGGCGCCGGAGACGCCCAAGGCCGAGCCGTGGCCGCGTTCATCCCCGGAGCGTTCCGGTTCTGCCTCCAGTGCGGTGTGACCTACGAGGGTCTGAGGTCCAGCGAGCTCGCCAAGCTGGTCACCCTCGACAAAGAGGGTCGCTCCAGCGCGATCAGCGTCATCGCCTCGAGCATCGTTCGTGCTCTCCGCGCCTCCGGCGCAGACGGCGTCCCGCCCGAGGCGCGCATGCTGCTGACCTTCGTGGACAACCGTCAGGATGCCAGCCTCCAAGCCGGTCACTTCAACGACTTCGTCCAGGTCGTCCAGCTCAGAGCCGCCCTCTACCAAGCAGTCCTGGCCGCAGACCAGGACTCCGGCCTCGACCTCCTCGACCTCGGCCGCGAGGTCGCGAAGGCCATGAATCTCCAGCTGCCGGACTACGCCCTGGCACCTGACGCTCTGGACGAGCGGCCCATCCGTCGTGCTCTCACCAATGTGGTCGAGTACCGCGCCATGCGCGACCTCCAGCGCGGCTTCCGCGTGACGCTGCCCAACCTCGAGCAGGCAGGGCTGCTCCGGGTCGTCTACCCCACTGCACGTCGGCTCGCCGAGCGCGAGGACCGTTGGGTCGGCTCACACCCAAGACTCGAAGGCCTTGCACCGGGCCAGCGCGAAGAGATCATCCACGTGCTCCTCGACGAAATGCGACGCGTCCTCGCGATCGACGCCGAGGCGCTCACCCAGGACAACGTGGACCGGCTCCGCCGGGAGAGTCGCGAATACCTCGGCGGAGTGCTCGCAGTCGGGGAGAACGAGCCCGACCCGGTCATCGGCATCGCTGTTCCCCAGTCGGGCAAGCAGGGGGGGCCCGCTCGATCCTCAACCTCACCGGCAGATCGGCCTTCGGGCGGTGGTTGCGCTCGCTCCTGCCGCTGAAGGCCGTCTCCGCTGCCGAGGCCGACGACGTCATCCGAGCCCTGGTGAATGTCCTGCACACCGCGGGGATGCTGGCCGAAGCCACCGAGCTCGGCACCACGGGATACCGCGTCAAGTCCTCTGCATTGGCGCTGTTCGCGGGGGACGGGAAGGGTGGGGCCCCAGACCCGGTCCGCCGAACCTTCGACGCCGAGCACCGCCCCCGCGTTGTCACCTTCTTCAGGGATCTATATGACGACTCGGGACACCAGCTCCGGGGCCTGAAAGCCGCCGAACACACCGCACAGGTCCGCGCCGACGACCGCGAGAAGCGCGAGAAGGCGTTCCGGACAGCGGAGCTTCCCCTGCTGTTCTGCTCCCCTACGATGGAGCTCGGGGTCGACATCGCATCCCTGAACGCTGTGGCGGTGCGCAACGTCCCACCCACGCCCGCCAACTACGCCCAGCGCAGCGGACGCGCCGGCCGCTCAGGCCAGCAAGCCATCGTCGTCACCTACTGCTCCTCCGGCAACAGCCACGACAGCTACTACTTCGAGCGCTCCCACCAGATGGTCGCCGGCAAGGTGACCCCGCCGCGTCTCGACCTGGCCAACGAGGACCTCGTCCGCTCTCATATCCATGCCCTCTGGCTCGCTGAGGCCCTCGCGCTCACGCCGGCCGGCCTCCAGAGCTCCATGTCCTCCGTGCTCGACCTCGGCCACAAGGACTTTCCGGTCCGCGCGGAGCTCGCGGCCGTTCTCGCCGACCCGGACGCCACCACCCGTGCCCGCGAAGCGGCCCACGACCTCCTTGGCCCACTGGAGGCAGAGCTCAAGGCTGTCACCTGGTGGACCGAAGACTGGTCGGACCGCGTCATCGACCATGCCCCGCACGAGTTCAATACCGCCTGCAACCGCTGGCGCGAGCTCTACCGCTCAGCAGCCACGGAGCGCGACCTCGCCGAAAGGCTCGCGGCGGACCACTCCAAGAGCAAGGAGGAGCGGCGTGACGCCGACCGGCGCCGGATGGAGGCCGTCAGCGGATCGAGCTGCTGCTGAACGAGTCCGACGCTCGCGGCCAGTCCGACTTCTACACCTACCGCTACCTCGCCTCGGAGGGTTTCCTCCCCGGGTACTCATTTCCCCGGCTGCGCCTGGCGGCCTACATCCCCGGTTCGCGCAGGGGAGCGGAGGGCTCTTGGCTCCAGCGCCCCCGCTTCCTGGCCATTAGCGAGTTCGGGCCCAACGCCCTGATCTACCACGAGGGTGCCCGCTACCAGGTCACCCGCATCGCGCTGCCGCGCGGCCACAGTGGTGACGGAGCGGCTGACGTCGTGCGCAGCCGGCTCAAGGTGTGTCAGGCCTGTGGTTACCACCACGAGGCCGACCCCGGCCCCGACATGTGTGAGGAGTGCGGCCAGAGGCTCGGCGAGACCTGGAAGGAGCTGCTCCAGCTACAGACCGTCATCAGCCGCCGACGCGAGCGCATCTCTGCCGACGAGGAGGAGCGCAACCGCGTCGGGTACGAGCTGCACACCACCTACCGCTACATGCCACGCGGCACGCACCCCGGCTACTCCCGGGCCACAGCAGGGGACAAGGACACCGAAGGGGTGATCGCCCACCTCACCTACGGCGACAGCGCCGAGCTCCGCGTCACCAACCTCGGGCGCCGGAACCGGTTGAACCACAACCTCCAGGGCTTCTGGCTGGACCTCGTCAAGGGGCGCTGGCTCTCGGAGGTCAGGGGCGAGCAGCAGAGTGCCGACTCGGACGACGAAGGCCTCGAGGCGGCTCAACAAGATGTCCAGGCCAAGGCCCGAGTCATCCCGTACGTGAAGGACCGGCGCAACATCGTGGTCCTGCGATGGGACCGCCAGCTCGAGGAGAACGACGCCATCACGCTCCAGTACGCGCTGGAGCGCGGCATGGAGATCAACTTCCAGCTCGAGGACTCGGAGCTGTCCAGCGAGCTCCTGCCCGACGCCGACAGCCGCGGACGAGTGCTCTTCGTCGAGTCCGCAGAGGGGGGCGCGGGAGTGCTGCGCCGCCTGCAGGCCGAACCAGAGGCCCTCGCCCACGTGGCTCGCGCCGCCCTCGAACTCATCCACGTCGACCCCGTCACCGGCGAGGACACCGGAGATGCGTGCATCCGCGGCTGTTACCGATGCCTGCTGTCCTACGGCAACCAGACCGTTCACGAGCGAATCGATCGGCGGGTCGCCATCCCGGTCCTGCGGCGTCTCGCCGAGGCCATCACCACGCCCGACGCGGCGCGCCCAGACCAGTCGGTCGTTGACATGCCCATCCCGCCGACCGACCCAGGCCATGCATCCGAGGGTCCGCACGACCGGCCTCTGCAGGGACGGCCCAGCGAGCTCGAGGCGTGGCTCCGAGCAGCCGGCCTGAGACTGCCCAGCGCCAACAACGCCACGCTGGATGGCGTTGCGGTCGAGCTCGCCTATCACCAGGTCTCCCCACGAGCTGCCATCGTCTTCGAGGACCACTATCACGAGCGCGACACGTCCAGCTTGGCGTTCGCCGGCTACAACGTCGTCACCGTCTCCCCGGAGGACGACCTGTGGGACGTCATCCTGCGCAACCCCGCCATCTTCGGCACCCCCACCACCAAACCCACGGCGCCTGCACCGGGCCAGGAAGCCGCCCGATGAGTGTCGCCACGACCAGGCCACCACCAGGTATGCCGTGGGGTCACTCGTGCGCGCCCGCGGGCGCGACTGGGTGGTGCTCCCCGAGAGCGATGAGACCCTGCTCGTGCTCCGCCCGCTGGGCGGCGGAGAGGACGACATCGCCGGAGTGCTCCCGGCCCACGAGGAGGTGCGCTCGGCCACCTTCGCGCCCCCCAGCCCGACGGACATCGGAGACGACCGCAGTGCCCGTCTCCTGCGCGATGCCCTTCGCATCGGCTTCCGCTCCACGGGCGGACCGTTCCGCTGCCTGGCGGGCCTTGCCGTCTCGCCGCGGCCCTATCAGCTGGTGCCGCTCCTGCTCGCACTCCGGCAGGACACCGTCAGGCTGCTCATCGCCGACGACGTCGGCATCGGCAAGACCATCGAGGCGGCAGAGCTGCTCGCCCAGGGATCCGCCCGGGGCCTGACCGTGCTCTGCCCGCCCAGCCTGGCCACCCAGTGGCAGCAGGAGCTCACCCAGAAGTTCGGTCTGGATGCCGTGCTGGTGCTGCCGGGCACCGTTCGCCGCCTGGAGCGCGGACTGGGGGGCGACGAGTCGATTTTCACGCGTTACCCGGTGACCGTCGCCTCCACCGACTTCATCAAGTCCGAGAGCCGGCGCCACGAGTTCCTGCGGGCAGCACCTGACCTCGTGATCGTGGACGAGGCCCACGGCTCCGTGAACGACGACAGCGGCCGCGGGTCGAGCGGCCGCACCCAGCGTTACCGACTGCTGCGCGACCTCGCCGACAACGACGAGCGACACCTGGTGCTCGTGACTGCCACCCCGCACAGTGGCAACGAGGGTGCCTTCCGCAACCTCGTCGGTCTGCTCGACTCCAGTCTCGCCGACGTCGACCTGTCATCTGAGGCGGGCCGGAAAGCCCTCGCGCAGCACATGGTGCAGCGGCGCCGGGCCGACATCCGGCACTACCTGCAGCAGGACACGCAGTTCCCCAAGGACCGGCAGGTGCAGGAGCGGTCCTACCTGCTGTCACCCTCCCACCGCGACCTGTTCGACGACGTACTCGCCTACGTGCGCGGCCAGGTCCAGGACACCAGCGGCACCAAGCTGGAGCAGCGGGTGCGCTGGTGGTCGGCGCTGTCGCTGCTGCGCGCCATGGCCTCGTCGCCAGCGGCCGCCAAGGCCACCCTGGCGACCCGCAGCGCATCGGCATCCGCCGAGTCGGTGCGGGCCGCCGACGACCTGGGGCGCACCGAGGTTCTCGACCTCGCCGAGGACGACGCCCTCGACGGCGCCGACGCCACCCCGGGCGCGGTGACCGAGGCCGAGCCCACCAGCCGAGCGCGCCGGACCCTGAAACAGCTCCACGATCGCGCCGAAGCCCTGCAGTCACGCCCTGAGGACGACGCCAAGCTCGGCTTGCTGGTTTCCGAGATCAAGAAGCTGCTCAAGGACAAGGAGGGCGGTGCCGGCTTCCACCCCATCGTCTTCTGCCGCTTCATCCAGACCGCCCACCACGTGGCCGCCGCACTGCGGGCCGCTCTCCCGAAGGTGGCGGTCGAGGTGGTCACGGGAGAGCTGGCCGCCGACGAGCGGTCCGCCCGCGTCGCCGGGCTCGTCGAGAGCGCCAGGGAGGGGCCGAAGGTCCTCGTGGCCACCGACTGCCTCTCCGAGGGGGTTAACCTCCAGGCCGACTTCCAGGCGGTCATCCACTACGACCTCGCCTGGAACCCGACCCGTCACGAGCAGCGGGAAGGACGGGTCGACCGCTTTGGCCAGCCCAGCGACGTGGTCCGCGCGCTGCTGATCTACGGGGAGGACACCGGCATCGACGGCATCATCCTCGACGTGCTGCTGCGCAAGCACGAGGCGATCCGCAAGGACCTCGGCATCAGCGTCGCCGTCCCACCGCAGAGCGACCAAGTCCTCGCCGCACTGCTCGAGGGCGTCCTTATGCGCGGAGCCAGCCACGAGCAGATGACCCTCGACCTCGGCGTCATGCCCCATGCCAGGGAGCTCGAGGACGAATGGCGCAGCAGCGCTGAAGCGGAGCGGAGGAGCCGCTCGCGGTTCGCTCACGCCACCATCCACCCGGAAGAGGTCCAGGCCGCGCTCGACGCCGCGCAGGCCGCCATGGGCCAGCCTGCGGACGTCCGCAGCTTCGTGACCGGGGGCCTGCGCGAGCTCGGCGCCGACATCCTGGCCGAGGACGCCAAGGGGATGACGGCCGACATCGCCAACACCCCTGTGGGCCTGCGCGATGCCCTGCGAGTCAAGGGAACCACGATCACCTTCTCGGCCGACCTCCCCGCCCCGAGGGGCGCGGCGGTCCTCCAGCGGACGGACCCCACCGTGGCCGGACTGGCCAGGTTCGTTCTCGACGGCGCCCTCGACAGCCAGCTGCCCGACGAGCAGCGCCCAGCCCGACGCTGCGGCAAGATCGCCACCCGCGCAGTCGACCAGATGGCCACGGCGCTGCTGCTTCGGCTGCGCACCCACGTCACGCTGCCGGGCCGCGACGGCGAGCGCACCCACGTCGCCGAGGAGGCCAGAATCGTTGCCTTCAGCGGAAGCCCGGCCAGCCCACGATGGCTCGAACCCGACGAGGTGGCCGAGTTGATGACCGCGCTGCCCGACGCGAACGTGCCCCGCGACGTCGTGGCCAACACCATGGCCGCGGTCCTCAAGGCCGTGCCGTCTCTGAAGGGCGAGCTGGCCCGGGTGGCCCACGAGGTCGCCGAGGACCTGCGCACCGCGCACGTGTCTGTCCGCACCGCCGCCCGTGGCGACAGGGTGGGGCGCCTGGCTACTCAAGGCCTGGAGGTCAGCCCCGAGCTGCCCGCCGACCTGCTGGGCGTCTATGTCTTCCGGCCGGCCGAGAGTGTCGCATGAGCACGACCCACTCCATCCGGATCGTCGGCGGCGTTCTCCCTCCCTCGCTCATCGGGCACCTGCAGGACGGCACCCTCGGCTCCGCCGAGAGCCGGTCCGCGAAGTCCTACCACCTCGTCGGCTCCGAGTCGGTGCGCGACGGCGCCCCCCGCGCCTGGTCCTACCTACGCGGGGCGTGGAGCGCCTGGCACGACGCCGACCAGGGGCGCGTCGAGGGCTCGGCAGGCACCGGCCCGGCCCGCGAGAGATGGCTGCTGCCGCTGCTGCGCGAGCTCGGCTACGGCCAGGTCCCCGCTGCGGCCCATGGCCTGACCATCGACGGCACCGACTACCCCGTCTCCCACATCTGGCAGCACGTGCCCGTCCACCTGCTCGGCCCCGGCGTCAACCTCGACAAGCGCAACCCCGGCGTCGCCGGAGCCGCCCGCGCCCCGCAGGCCATCGCGCAGGAGCTGCTCAACCGCACCGACCAGCACCTGTGGGCGATCCTCTCCAACGGCACCCGACTGCGGCTGCTGCGCGACTCCACCGCCCTCGTCGGCTCGGCCTACGTGGAGTTCGACCTCGAGGCCATCTTCGATGGCGAGCTCTACGCCGAGTGGCTCATCCTCTTCCAGCTCGCCCACGTCTCCCGCCTCGAGGTCCGCTCCGAGGAGCATGGCCCCGCCAGCTGCTGGCTCGAGACCTGGCGCGGCGAGGCCACCGACACCGGGGCACGCGCCCTCGGGCGTCTCGAGACGGGGGTCGAGCGCGCCCTCGGCGCCCTCGGCACCGGCTTCCTCGGCCACGCCGCGAACCGTTGGCTGCTCGACGCCCTCCGCAGTGGCGCCCTCAGCCGGCACGACTACCACCGCGCCCTGCTGCGCCTGGTCTACCGGCTGCTGTTCACCTTCGTTGCCGAGGACCGCGACCTCCTGCTCGACCCCGCGACCACGGCCCAGAGCCGGGAGAGGTATACCGCGTACTTCTCCACCGCGCGTCTGCGGCGGCTCTCGCGCGTGCGGGCCGGCGGTCCGCACGGCGACCTGTGGCACACCCAGCGCGTCGTCCTCAAGGCGCTGGGCACGGATGGACTGGCCGACCTGGCGCTGACCGCCTTAGGCGGGGTCTTCTCACCCGACCCGCGCCAGACCGTGCCAGCCGGTGCGACCGACCAGCTCGACCTGCTGTGGGGCGCCGAGATCGCCAACGCCGACCTGCTCTCCGCTGTCGCCCACCTGGCCTGGATCGAGGTGGCGGCCGGCCGTACCGACTCCGGTACCAGTGCACCTCCTTGCCTTGGCGGCGTCGCTGCACATGAACGTGGCGGACCTGCAGGAGATCGTCGACCTGCTGCAGCGGCGCCAGCAGCTCGTGCTCTACGGACCGCCCGGAACGGGCAAGACGTACGTCGCCAAGGAGCTGGCCAAGCACCTGGTCGGGGACCCGAGCCGGGTGCGGCTGGTGCAGTTCCACCCTTCGTACTCGTACGAGGACTTCTTCGAGGGATATCGACCCGTCATCGAGGACGGGCATCCGACTTTCGCCCTCAAGGACGGGCCGCTGCGACTACTCGCCGCCGAGGCCAGCAACCCGGAGAACCGGGAGAACGCCTACATCCTCATCATCGACGAGATGAACCGTGCCAACCTGGCAAAGGTGTTCGGTGAGCTGTACTTCCTACTGGAGTACCTCAAGGAGACGGTGCGGCTGCAGTACCAGCCGGAGACGGCCTTCTACCTGCCGCCCAACCTCTTCATCATCGGCACGATGAACACCGCCGACCGGTCGATCGCCCTGGTGGATGCGGCCATCCGGCGGCGGTTCCCGTTCTACGAGATGCATCCGTCTGAGGAGCCCGTCCGGAGCGTGCTGGAGCGGTATCTGGTGGCGAACCACATCGTCGACGACCGGGCGGCGCTCTTGTCCGAGCTCAACCGCCGGATGGGTGACTCAGGCCGGGATCTGCAGATCGGCCCGTGCTACCTCATGCGTCCCGAGATCCAGAGTGAGGCGGACATCGACCTCGTCTGGCGGTACGACATCCTGCCGCTGTTGGAGGAGCACTACTACGGGCAGATGGACCGGCACACGCTTAGGCAGGAGTTTGGCCTCACCGCACTGAAGGCAGCCCTGGCTTCCACCGGGAAGGCGAGCGGCGGTGAGGCCGGCGAGCCCATCGCCTCTCCGGGGGAGGCGGGGGCTGATGACCAGACGGGCGAGCCGAATGATGCCGGGGAGGCATGACCATGCCGCCCGTCGTCCTCGACGAGCTCGACCCTCGCGGACAGACCGTGCAGCTCAGCGATGCGCAGGCGACCGCCCTCGATCACACGGGTCTGGTGGAGGTGCGGCCCGCCGGCCATGACACGTGGCGTCTGATCCCGCAGGGGAAGGTGGGCGCCGTCCTGGTCGGCGACGTCCAGATCGAGGTCCAGCCCAAGGGCAAGGTTGGTCTGGCGCATCTGCTCTTCCTCCTCGGCTACACCGCCGATCCGGGCTTTCGGCCCGAGCTGGTCGTGGGTCGGCGCGACGCGCAGCTGTGGCCCGCGCTGGGTTACTCCCTGGCGCAGTCGGTGGAGCGGGCGCTGGAGCGGGGCGTGCTCCAGGGATACCGCACGGCGGACGAGGCGCTGCGGACGATCCGCGGGAGGATTCGCTTCGGCGATCAGATCTCGGCACGGCCCGGCCTCATGCTGCCGATCGAGGTGACGCACGACGACTTCACCGTCGACACGGCCGAGAACCGGATTCTGCTGGCCGCGCTCAGTCTCATGCTTGGGGTCCCGCGCCTCGACGCCGGGGTGCGCCGCCGCCTCCTCCATCTGGTGGGACGCCTGGAAGGGGTTGCGCTCCTTCCCCGTGGTGCTGGCATCCCCGACTGGTGCCCGTCCCGGCTCAACGGGCGCTATCACGGCGCCCTGAGGCTGGCGGAGATCGTCCTGCGGAATGCCGCGGCGAAGCCGGGGGAAGAGGGGATCCAGGTCGCCTCCTTCGTCGTCACCATGTGGGAGGTGTTCGAGAACTTCGTCACATTCGCCCTCGCCGAGGCGCTGCGCACGGTGCCGGGCCAAACCGAGGCTCAGCTGCCGGCATACCTCGCGGGGAAGGATGACGACTGGAGAAGCGGCACCGTGCCGATGCGAGTCGACGTCGTGCATCGTGACGCCAGCGGGACGCCCCAGGTCGTCTTCGACGCGAAGTACAAAGTGGCACCGAGTGAGCCGTATGGGAGCGCGGACTTCTACCAGATGCTGGCCTACTGCACAGCCCTCGACGTGACACGAGCCTGGCTCGTCTATGCCGGCGGATATGGGGAGAGACAGCGGTCGACGTACCGCGTCAAGAACAGCACGATCGAGATCGTGACGTGTCCACTCGATCTGTCGGTGCCACCCCAGGACATCCTCGAGCGCGTGCGATCTATTGCGCTGGACGCATCAGGTCACGTCGGACTGTCGGCTGCGGGTGCCACGTGACAGCGCCTCTGCTCGGCTCGGCCACTCAGCTGCACCACGCGTTGCGGCTACCGGAATCCTGGTCGCGACTGCGCTCAGGTGATCGGCAGCACAGTCATGACCCAAGGCGCCCGGTCTCTGGAGGAGTCGCTGGCGTTTCGGTCCGGACGTCCTTGGAGGGCTTTCCCCGTGAAGATCGGGCTCCTCGAGCGGCCGGCGAGGGCGTGTCGCTCGGTCCGCTGGCTGGTGGTCTTGACGCGTTGGCCCGACCAGCGAGCTGGAGCGTCCGACTACGGCACACTCTGGTTATACAACAGCGAATCTCGCGAGTGGCTTATCCATTTCACTGCCAGGGGGACAAGATCTTGAGGTCTGGAGAAGGTCATGCCACGGGATGTAGTGCTACACGGAGCCCTCCTTGAGGGAACCGGCACTCAGATGGATAAGCCACTCTCGCGAAAGGCAGATCCGCGACCTCTTTGCACCTGCGACTTCCCCCCTGTTGAGGACAAGGACCACGCCCGCAAAGCGGCCAAGGCGTTCCAGGACGCGTACGGGGCGAAGTTCCCCAAGGCCACGGCGAAGATCACCGACGACCTGCAGGAGCTGCTCGCGTTC
>JAABUP010009608.1_pt1 | contig 11787 bp, 18 predicted proteins | sample 5559201 | NCBI WGS metagenome assembly JAABUP01 (sample SAMN10711887, study PRJNA513373) | rock metagenome | isolation source: Antarctica rocks | place: Antarctica | reverse complement strand
AACAGCTTGGGCAGAGGGCTGCAGGCGCGGCGGGCGTGCCGTGGAGGTGGCTGGGCTGCCGCTGTCTGGCTCCATAGCCAGCTTATGGGCTGCCTCCCCTGCGAGCAGCGGAGTGCTTGTGCAGGGGGCCAGAGACGCCTTGCTCAAGTTTGGCACCCAGCGCCAGAAAGAGAGTGCCCGTCATAGTCTTGAACATTGTTGGCACACTTCTTCCCTAAACGCTCACCTGAAAGCAGTGGTGAAGGCGTTGACACCTGAGAAGTAGACATCTGCTAACGGCTGGGCCGTAGTGTTATAGGCCAGGAGTGTATTCTGACCGGGCCTTGCATCAGCACCAGAGTGCACACGCCAACAGTGCGAGTGGCAACGGTGCTGCAGCAGGTAATCGAGTGACCTGGTCGACTGCAGACTCACGTCTGGCAGTGCATCATCTTGATGTGTTGCTTTGCTGAAGAGCAGCGCTGGTGTGTTCTATGCACAATAGCACTCCAACCAAAGTATGCCTAGCATAGTCGGAGTTTGCAGGCACAATATGAGCTTGCTTTCTGCAAGCAACGGTATGGGCGACCCGCCCGCGCCACTGGGGTGTAAGCAAGCAATGGGGTGTGAAGTCTGCATTCAATCAGAGTCGGTACAACTCTCACTGCGCAAGTGCGCCGCGTGTGAGTAGCTGCATTGGTGCGGGAGGCCTGCCAGCGTCTACACATAATGCCCACACATTCCATGTCGTCAAATGACTTCGACCTGACAAGTGTGGAGGTGAGTGAACAGCGACCTAGCTGTTGCGCATGCCAGCACTGATAACGGATTAGGATTAGGTAGAGACGGTGGGCATTAACTGGTGTGCAACTCTGGAAATATGCCGTTTGTTGCCAGTGACGCGCCTGAACAGCTCGTGCGCCTTGCGGTAGGAGCTCTTGGCCGCTGGCGAGGCCAAGCGCGCGCGCCTGGTGGCGCTGACGCTAGCCGCGCAGCAGCCCGGCAGCGGCCGTGTTCAGCTGCTGCTGTCGCGCGCTTGCTTAGGCACCGCGGGCGCTGCCAATGAGGCCGTCCGCCACGCCAGGTGCTCGCATAGCACGAATCACAGACGCGCCTCAGGTACATTGACTGCAGTTGGAGTGCATATTCTATAGCGTCTCTGCCCCTTCCCTATATAACGCAATAGTACTGCCTCAACCACCGAGCAGTGCTAGAAAGCAATCAGTGCCTCCCCATCCCAACGCCCAAGAGGCAAGCGTCAGGCAGCCCTGGCAAGGTGCTTGTGCAGGGCGCGCTGGGCCAGGCGCCGGGCTTTCGAACAGACCAGGTATGCGGTTCAGTGGTTGACGCCTACGCGCTAGGAAGCCAACGCTCCTGGCCTGCGCGGCAGGAAGGCGCTGGCGGCGGCGGGCGCGCCGGGCGGCCCCAGCGAGGCGGCCGCGCAGCTGGCGCTGGGCCAGGCGCTGGCGGCGAGCGCGGCGCCCGGCGCGGGGCTGCCCGCCGCGGCGGCGGCCGGCGCGCGCGCGGAGGCGCTGCAGGCGCTGGAGGCGGCCGCTGCGGCCGCGCCGGGCAGCCCTGCCGCGCTGTACAGCCTCGCCCTGCTGCAGGCGCGTGTGCCGCAGTGATGTCCCCTGACCAGGCCCGTGGCTCTGTGCGTGTCCTGCTATTGCATCGCCGGGTGCAAAGGCACGTTGGGGTGCAATCTCATCGCTGTGACCACCTCAGTGCCCTTACGCCTGCCGGGGATCGATGAAGAGCACCTGGGCTGCATCCCAGCGTCCTCCCAGCGTCTGCCTTGCATCAGGCTGCTGCATGTCTCTGCCCGCCAGGGCGCCGCGCGCCTGCAGAGCCTGCAGCAGGTGAGCCCGGGCGCACCCGCAGCGCCGCGCGCGCAGGCGGAAGCGGGGCGGCTGGGGCCCGCGCTCGCGCACGCGCGCCGCGCGGTCGCCGCCTGCGCCGGCAGCGACGGCGATGGGGAGGCGGCTCCGGGGGCTCCCGCCGAGGCGCACCCCGGGCGCGCCCGGGCAGGCTCCGGGGCGCTGCCCTGGGCGCTGGTCGCGCTCGTGCTGTCGGCAGAGCGGCGGGCGGGCCTGGCGGCCGCGGCGGCCGGCGCCGCGCTGGAGGCCGGGCCCGGGCGCCACGCGGCGCTGCTGCAGCGCATCCGCGGCCGCCTGCTGCTGCGCGCCGGCGCGCGCCCCGCCCGCCCGCGCGCGATCCGCCTAACGGCGGCGCAGGCCCGCTGCCCGGCCCTGCCGGCCTCCTGGTCGGCGCGCCCGCCGGGCGCCGCCCGCGAAAACGCGCGTCGCCTTCACCAGATGCTTTGGGGCGGCACCGCTAGGGCCCTGCCAAGCAGCGACGGGGCTTGCGCGGGCGCACAGGGGACATGGACGGCGGCCTTGCGGCGCTGGCGGCTGCGGTGGCCGCGTCGAAAGGCCCTGCCCCCGCCGGCGCGGCGCCGACGAGCAACGGCGGCGCCGCGGCGCCCGTGCATGCGCCTGCAGAGGCGCGTGCGGGCGCTGGGGGCGGCGCGGCCGAGGCCGCGCGCGCGTGGGCCGAGCTGGGCAGCGCCTTCCTGGCCGCCGGGAGGCCGGACGACGTGCGCTTCTGCCTGGCGGGCGGCGGCGCCGCGGACGCGTGGGCGCCCGCGGTGCACACGCTCGCGGCGGCGCTGGCCGAGGTGCGCCGCGCGGCCCCGGCTCCGGCAGCCCGATGGCGCGCGCCGTGCGCGCCGCTGAGCGCGGCCGGCGCGGCGCCCGCGCCAGGCCGAGGGCGACGTGGCGGCGGCGCGCGCGTGCCTGGAGGGCGCGCTGGCGGCCGACGCGCGCCACGCGCCCGCCGCGCTCGCGCTCGCGCACCTGCTGCGCCACACCGGCGGCCCGGCGGACCTGGCGCTCGCGGCCGCGCACGCCGAGAGCGCGCTGCGCGCGCGCCCAGACTATGTCAGCGCCTGGTGCGCCGCCGCGCCGCGGCGCAGCAGCTCTTCACCCCAGACGGGCATTGGGGGGGCATTTTGTGGGCATGCCGCGCGCACTGCTCGACTGCATGTTGGCCTGCCGGTCCCCCGCCAGCGGGTGTGCGGGCCGCATGCGTCTGGGGGCAACTCAAGTATGTGCCATGTTGCGGGCGCGCCGTGCGCGTGAGTGGTGTGTGTGGGCACCCTGTGTGTTGCTCTTGCTTTTGGCGCAGCTTTGCTGGGAAGGGTGTGTGGCCAATGCATGCGCGTCCAGCGTGCGGTGGCAAAGCAGAGGGTCCTGCATGCCGTGGCCTGCATGGCCGCCCACTTTCAAGCACACCCCTCTAGGCGCGGCCTGTGCGGGAGCCTGCAAAAATGTCCCGGGCGGCGCACGCCAGTGCATGTCATCAGCCTGGTCACGGAGTGCGTGGTCAGCAGAGCTCGAGCGCTCACGCTACTTCTGTTGCAGTGCGAGCAACACCGAAACATACGCGGCGGGTGGCGGCGCTGACTGCCCCGCGCGCATGCGCGGCAGGTGCGAGCTGGGTTACATCCGGCTGGCGCAGCAGCGGGACGACGAGGCGGAGCAGTGCATGCGCACGGCCGCCGGGCTGCAGGCCAGCGCACCGGTCTTGCCGTTTGCGGAGATGCCGCGCGCCCTGGCCTGACATGGGCCGCTGCGTTGTGTCCTCGTTGCGAGAGATGTTGGAAGCTGCATGCTGCCATGCTGCCATGCCAAGGGTCTGCAACTGCGCTGATGCTTTTGAGATGCGCCGAGCGATGATGCGCCGAGAGAGCAAGCAGCAAGGCTGAGTGAGTGCTGTCTATCAATAGGACTGGTGCCATTGTCAGGCCTGCCTTCACGCTGTGTCCTGTGTTGCTTGTGTTGTGATCCCACCGGGGGTAGCATCATCAACGTGTTATGTGATTTGTATTGTGCACAGCACAGGCACCTGCTTACATACCGTTTTCTTTTTAGCGAAGCACTACCGAAAACTGCATCACAGTCATACAGTCCATGACATTATTTACAAGTTTGCAGCAAGAATGCAAACATAGGTGCATGCTAAAGCATCGCCCAGGGTAGACTGTGTTAGCATTGTCAAGCTCATCAGCTGTGGACGCCAACTGCAGGCCGCCATGACAGGTCATAACGGTCATAGGGGCTGCTGTGCGTGCCTAGCATGTTGACATGCATGTGCATGCACCAATCAATCTGCAAAGACTCTGCACTCCTGCATACGTGCACTGCCTGCTCCACATCTCGCTGCGTGTCTGGCCTGGCCATGGCCGAGGCAACAGTGCAGATCACGCAAGCCGCTGCCGATCTGTGCGCGGCGTTCTACCTCTTCTGGCGCCTCGCGCTGCAAGTCGAGGAGCGGAGGGACGCATGCCGCCGCGCCAGCACAGCGTTCAAGCGCTGAAGCTGCGCGCCAGGGCGCAGACAGCGCTGCCGGAGCAGAGCATGCTCCTCCGGCACAGGGCTGTGCGCAAGGAGACCGAGGAGCGGTGCTCAGACCGTTCGCTTTGCTTACCGCGGAGATCAAGGTGAGCTGCGCGCCGTGTTGCCCAGCTCCAGCTGAGGCCTGTGTGGGTGCACTGGGTCTGGTATGCATGCAAGCTTCACTCACTGTTCCTGCCCCGCATAGGAGCCAACCCAGAACGACGGCCCACTGGGCACGCTGCACTCCAAGGAGGAGAAGCTGTCAGGCAGGCGGCCTCGCCTGCCGTAAAGGAAATCCAGCCGATGGTGCGGAACCGCGGCTCTTCTTCCTAGCGTGCAGCGTGTCCAAGGCCTACGTCCTGGGTTTACTTCTGCGCCGGGGCGTGGAATTAAAAATGAAGCTAGCACGCACAGCAGCCCCAGTGCACCCATGATGCAACAGCTGGAGCTGGACCACCCATCACGCAGCTCACGTTGGCCTCCAACATGAACACATCGTATGGTGCAAGGCACCACTCCCCTGTCTCCTCGCGCGAACTGCAATGCTCGTGCAAATGCTGCATTCCAGCAGTGCTATCAGCGCCTTGCTTAGCTTCAGTACTGGAAAAGAGGTGGCTGGCGCGGTGGGTTAGCGTCCCGCTGCTCCACAACTTGCAGCGTCACGCGCCGGAAGTGGAAGAATGCTGCGCACAAAATGGCAAAGGCTTGAAGGGTCTGCTCAAATGCATCGACCGTGACTTGTCCTGGACAAGCAGTACGAGGTGTTAGTGGCCTGAGACACTCACTGACGTAGATTTGAGTGAGTGTGTTGCATGCCTTGTTTGGTTGGCGGGGTCGTTGAGAGAATGCTCCTTGGACAGAATTTTGCACTCCCATGTATTGCTACCAAGCAGCGCACTGCAGGGGCTGGCCAAGCAGAAAGGCACACCGGACAACCTGCACGACGAGGAGAGTAGCTGGTGGTACCTGTGTGTAGGTGTGTAGGCACAGAAGGTTGTGCTGGCGCCACAGCTTTAGCACCTTGATCAGGACAGTGTGCTTGCAGGTGCTTGGCATCAGCAGGTTTGTGCCGGCGCGAAGCTTTTTGGGTAAGAAGTGCGGCCCCGAGCTGGGACGGCCTGCCACAGCCTTGGTTGATATACCAGGCGCTCTCCACAGCTACAGAGGGCCTGTAGAGCTCCCTCAGCAAGTGAGGGGGGACTCACTCGCAACAAGGCTCTTTGCAGTTCGGGAGAGTACTTATTGTTAAAAAACCTTTGCGCCAGCACAGATCTGGTTATCGAGCATCTGCAAGCGCACCATCTCTAACAAGGTGCTACGGCTGTTGCGATCGCATGCTCTGTCGACAATATTCCCTTAGAGCACGAAACTAAGTTTGCTCATATGAGTTTGCTGACATGCATTGGTCAGTGGTCACATTACAGAAGGTCCTAGAGCACTGCCTACTTAAATACACAATCATGAATGATACAGTTTGAGCTGTAAAGAGCTGCAACGGAACTCTGCAAAGACAACAGCCTCATGAAAGCATGCTGGTGCCAGCATGACAACCGCCATGCCGGCACCGCGGAAACAGCTGCTATTCAACACTCAGCATGTCAGCACGTCCATAAAGGAGGGTCTAACCTGCTAAGGTGTGCTAAGGTTTCGCATGAGCGCCAACGAAACAGGCCTTTCCAACAGCCATGCAGCTTTTATCACTGCAGCAGGACTCGGCCCTCAGACCGGCCGCTCAACAATGCGCCTGACCAAGTCCCAGTCGACGCCGCGCCACAGCTCAAACGTGCCCGGGTCCACCTGCACGAGCGCCTCGTTGCGCCGGAACGGCCCCCAGGGCCACTGCCGGTCGTTGTAGCGCGCGTACAGCCAGGGCGCGCCCTCCACCGGCTTGGTGCCCTCGGCGCGCGTGCGCACGCGCACCGACTCCATGCGCCCGATGATGTCCTCCTCGCTCGGGTGCCCTGTGAACACCCAGGCCGCCCACCAGGTCTCCGGCTGCGCCCGCAGCGTGACCGCGGCGTTCCGCGGCCTCGGCGCCGCCTTCTCGTCCTGCGCGCGCCGCACAAGTAAACGTATGTCACAAGCCTGTCTCAGACAGCCGGGGCTGCTTTGGCCACACGCGCTGCTCATCCACGATGATCCACGATGATGAGAGTAAACATTTGGAGCTTTGCAGGCCTGGCGCGGCGCTCTGCGCAAAGCCGGACAGTGTTGGGGCGTAGCACTGCAGGTGCGCGCAGTGTGTTGCTGCATGGGCGGGCAAGCCCCGTACCTGGAGGCCTGCCAGCGCGAAGGAGACCGCGCCGTCGCTGCTGCGCCAGAGCGGCGTGGTCAGGTCCAGGCGCTGGCCGCGCTCGTTGGCGCCGCCCAGGTACTCGCGCAGCAGCCGCTCCGCCTCCTCCTCACTCCGCCCCCGCACCTCGGCCGCGACAAAGGGCTTGTAGCTGCGGCCGCGCGCGCCGCCTCAGCGCTCGTGCGTGCCCGCGGCCGCGGCCCGCGCGGCCGCTGCCGCGTGCGGGATGCAATGTGCGCATGCACCCGCAACGACGCCGTTTGGAGCTGCTGCAAAACCGGGCCGCTCTGCGCCTGCCGCGTCCGGGCATGGCGGCGCCCCGACAAGCGCGAATGCCTCGCATTTATGGAAAATGCGGGCGCGGGGGCGCGCGCCTGCGGATCTCCCAGTCCTTGAACTTCTTCATAATGCAGTACTCGGGCGTGAAGCGGTCAGGCGGCTTGGCCACCTGGAAGAGCTGCTTCAGCACAAAGGCGAACGCCTCTGGGCTGAAGAACTCGTTGTCCTGGATGGCATCCCATGCGTCCACATGCTTGTTCCACTTTCCTGCCGGCGTGCGCGCAGCGTGCTTGTCCACGGCGCTCACCGGCGCGCGCCGTGTATCAAGAGGTGAAAAGGCAGCAGGGTACGAGTGCGCAAGTGGGCATGTGGTCATGCGTCACGTAACTTTTGCAGGCAGCCTGTCAGGTGTTGCATGCTACACAGCGGTGCAGTCATCATTGCACCTGGCAGGCAGGCAGACAAGCATTGCAGACTGAACAGTGTTTAAAGTGAAGCAGAGCAGACAACATCCAAAACAATAGTGTTACGACCTGCTGGACTGATACAGTCATGTCAGCTGCGTACTAGCTTGCTGTGCAGTGACAGGCTGCAAGTCATCACTCCAACCAAATTACGTATGCTGCGCATTTGCACGCAGCATGGTAGGAAGGGCCGATCTAGCTGCCCCGCAGCTGCCCCGTAGCGTGTCAGGGCTCAGGGCTGAAGGCACACCTGTCTCTGCGTTGTATCCGAGGATGGTGACGCCCGTGAACGACAGCCGCGGGTCCCAGATGTACTTTGTGGGAAAGTAGCGCAGCCACCAGAAGTTCATCGTCCACGACCTTTACAGCCGGCGCGACCAGGATGTCGCATGCCGCACAACTTACTCGCATGAGGAAAGTCATGTCATTTTGCAGCATTCAATTTGCAACGCTGATGGGAAATGCGTTACAATGCCTTTACACGGCCCACATCAGCGGGCCATAAAGTGCTCCAGGCCTCAGCACGCCTTCATGCATGCAGGGATGCAGCGGCCAACACCGGATGCATTTCGGATAAGGGTGCGCTAAGTAGTTCTTGAGTGCCGCATGATGTTGGTGCATGGGTGCATGGGTGCACGGGTGAGCGCACCATTTCAAAACCATCTCGTGCGGGCCTGCCTGCTTGACCTCATGCACCTCGAAGATGGGTGCCAGGAAGTAGCGCAGGAAGGTGACGTTGAACTGGTACCCTGCGCACCGCCCCCTTAACTCCCAGCGCCGCTCTCGCCACCAGGGCACACCAGGCCACGCTGCAGACACTACTTGCTTTCCTATTGGTGTGGTCAGGTCAAGCATCAACCACTTAAATTAACAGCGCTGTTGCCACTGAGCGAGAACAAGTACTATGTGACATGGTAACAGCGCTCGGGCGTTTGCGCGCCTACCCCGGAAGAAGGTGAACCGGCTGATGGGGTCGCTGCGTACCCAAGCCAGCACAAGCACTTAGACTCTGCACACAGTCCTGCTCGGTAAGTCACCAAAAGCTTTCTGCTTGTACCTGAAGAACATCTTGCGCTCAAAGTGCTCCACGTCCAGTATGTCCTTGAACACATACGGAAAGTCCTTGCGCGCCAGGTCTATATGCTCCTGCGGAGTCAAGCAGCTACTGTCGGGCGAGTTAACAAGAGCTTGCTCTGCCTGTTCTGCTTGGCTGTTTTTTAAAATATGCATAGAAGCCGGGCAACAGCACACACAGGGATACAAGGAACGCAAACACAAACACCCAGACGGAGAGCGCTTGCCTGCATCTGCCGGTCTGAGACGGGCGTTGTGACTTTGATGTCCTTGGGGTCTGCTGGCAGCCCAACAAAGTTGGACGCTGACCCGGGCGCTCGCAGCGGCTCCCCGACTGTCTGCTGCGATGCAGTCTCCTGCTCTTTCCTCTTCTGCTGCGCCGCTGCGCAATAGGGCGCCCTGGCGGCGCTGCGCCTCTGCATGCTGCACGGAGCTCGCTGCCTCACCTGCCGCAGGTGCACGCGCCCGGCCCCCGACAGGGCCTGGTGTGCGCAGTGCGCATACATGCTATTTGCTATGGACGTGCCTGCTCTCAGCAAAGGTTTCAGCCCAACACCTGCGCTGGCGCCTGGAAGGATTCCAGACTCCGAACCGGCTGCTTTGTGTACTTGGTCGAGGGTCGATGGCAAAGTAGTACCATTTGATTGTGGGCTTGTAGTTGTCGGCAAGGTGGTCGCCGCGCAATTCCAGCCAAATGGAGTCCTCAGTGCGCCTGTGCACGCCGTTCACCTGCGGACCACTGCTGCATGCGCGGCGAAGCGGATGGGCAAGCATGAGCGCACCTGAGCTCACGCAACGGCGGGCCCCGCCTGCACGCGCAGCAGCGGCGGGCAACAAGTCCATCGTGGCACAGTGGGCGGAGGATGCAGGGCTGAGGACCAGCGTGTCTCTGGAGGACTTTCTGGGGGACCGGTGCGCAAGGAGTCCTCACATTGCGTGTGCGCTGTGCGGCAATCCCTTTGTCCTGACCCAAGGGGTGCACCAGCAAGTGCGTCGTGCAGTAAAAGTTGCCGTGCAGCTCTTTACGTGCGTGCTTGTCTGCCATCTCACTTGGACCTTGGACTCTGTGCGCAGGACTGAGAGCTTGAAGCCGCCGCCCAATGGCCCAGTCACGTGGCCGTCAGAGCAGTGGACCAGCATGTGGAAGGTGTGTGGGTGCTGCCACCTCTGCGCTGCATAGTTGATGTGGTGGAAAGAAGTCAACAACGTATGTCACAGTCTTTGCCGGGTGGCGCACCCACCGCTGTCGCTTGGCAGGTGTATTTCAAGGCCAACTCTGGCTACAAGGATGTGCTCGGCGTAGCTTGGCCCGTGCGCACCGATCTGCCAAAGGCGCGTTAACTTTTTGCAGTACATTGCTTCTGGCCGCACTCCAGCACACGCATCTGTCACACCCTGAGCGCTGCGCGCCGAGCAGCCGACGGAGGCGCAAATAGCAGAGGCGCGCGCCAAGGCCGCCAGCGGCCTGGTCAACATCGACGACGACGAGCGCAAGCGCCGCATCATCTTTGGCATCGGGCTAACGGTGAGGCCTATGCTCTCGTGGCTGCAACTCAAGGTCATCGCCCAGGCGTGTGCAAACGCGCGGGGCCTACCTGTTCGCACCCGCGCAGACGGTTGCGCTGGCGGCCATGTTCATCGCCGCCAAGCTGCACGCGCACCCGGCGGAGCGGCTGTACCTCATCCTCCCCTTCTTCCTGGGGGCCGCCGAGATCGCGTCGGGCGCCAGCGGCCTCTGAACCATCGCCCTGGTGCGCGGCCTGCGGCAGGCAGGAGAGTACGCTGCGGAACAAGAGCGCACCCAAGCTGCTGGCATGCAGGAGGCACCAGGGTGCGTGCGCGCTCACGCAGTCTCCGCGCCTGCAGGCCAGCGTCTGGGACGTTGATGGAACTGGGATGCAGTTCATCGAGGACCATGATGTTGACCTGGGCATCCGGAAGGTGCGCCGCATGCGGCCGGCACACCATGTCATACACGCAATCTGTGCCTTGTGCAGGCATGAGTTGTGCAAGCTACGCTTGTGCAAGCATCATCATGCATGCCTGATTGTGTTCAGCACCTTGTGGTGCACACGGCGGCGACGCATTTGTTGCGCAGATGGGTTGCATTTCTGCTGCACACATGCATCGGAATGAGCACACATGTAATGCGTCTGTTAGTCTCTTCGTAGTCCCTGCTTCACAGTGCCCTGAAGTTGCCTTGCTCCAGCGGCCAGGCAGGTCGCTTGAGCGGGGCTGCGCGCCACGCAGAAAGTGGTGTTCGGCGTGGCGGCCGGCGCGGTAGCGACGACCATCGTTGCAGTGCCGTACTGCCTGTGGCCATTTTAGGCTGTGAGGGAGAAGTGCGGGTGAGAGTGGCAGTGCATGGCTTGCGAGTATGACGGCGGCCCGTAAACAGAGTTTTCAGCTCTGCCGGGCCTGCTCGAGCAACGCTGGTCATGCTCTAGCAGACCATCACCTGTGTGTGTTTCAACGCATGCAACATGCATCACTTGCACCACTATATGTAGATGGAGCCGCTCCATTGGAGCATGTTCCAATAGTTTGCATACATTGAAGTGCATGCATGGAATATTGTTGTGCCAACAAAGTCTGTACCTAGCGGCGCAGCGTCCTTATTTGAAAGTTCTTTGAGTTTATATAGGTAGGGTTGATCCTGTTACTTTTAAGGCGCTTACTTTCGCTCATTGGTGCTTAATAGTGTGCACTCTTAGTGTGCACTCTTACAGGCACCGCCATCAACGTGCCTTCACGTGCACAATAATACTGAGCAAGGTTGATATGCCAGTGACCACAGGAAACCTTGCAGACAATGACCTGAGCACTGCAATGATATAACACAGACCGATTACGCATACACAACTGTCAAGCTCAATTTCATTACACCCATGCACTTCACACGCCCTTGACCCTTGAAGGTCATCATTTTGCGCTCTTGCTGGCATTAGACGTTGGCTCAGACACGGGCTCCGGTGTCCGCGCACGGTGGCGGTTGCCAAAGGGTGTCAGTCGCAACGCTGCGGATGCCACGCCCTTGGCCCCTGCAGCCCGCTTGCGTCCTTGTTGGTTTCTTGTCTGCTTTCATGCTGCTCAATGCTGGGGCAAACACATTGGTGTTTGCAGTTGTAAACGTCAAGGGCACTGAGCCAGCTTGATACCAGTCAGGTGTGCAGTGCGGGCATCACACCACGCAGCAGGTGGGGCGCCCGTCCGCGCCGGCACCAGCGGGATAGTCGGGCGCACCATGGTACAGGGAGAACGCCGGCCGCAGCTGCTCATACCACCACACGCCGTGCTCGCC